>ODAI010534802.1_pt1 | contig 11290 bp, 8 predicted proteins | sample 1539321 | NCBI WGS metagenome assembly ODAI01 (sample SAMN02144231, study PRJEB22623) | gut metagenome | biome: sheep rumen | host: Ovis aries | place: New Zealand
GGATTCAAAAGCATCCATGGAGGATATGATAGAGGCGGGTATCAAAGCAGGTCTCGATACTATGTGCTTTACGGAGCACAACGATTTCAATATGCAGGAGGAGTTTGAGATTCCAAAAGAGGACTGGGTCTTAAATGTGGATTCCTATCTGTATGAACTGATCCAATATAAGCAAAAATACGAAGGAAAAATGAAACTTCTTTTTGGTATTGAGATCGGCTTTCAGGATTCCTGCATCAGAGAAAATGCGGTACTTGCAAAATCCCATGAGTTTGATTTCATTATCGGATCGACACATCTTGTAAACGGAGTGGATCCGTATTTTCCGGAGTATTTTGAGGGGCGGGACAGAGAAGATGCCTATCACGCATATTTCGAGGAAGAACTTCACAGCATAAAGAAGAATTCAAATTTTGATGTATACGGACACCTTGATTATGTGGTGAGATACGGAACTTCTCCCGATGCACCCTACGATTACGGAAGACATGCCGATGTTTTTGATGAGATCATCAAGACACTTCTGGATAAAGAAAAAGCGATCGAATTAAATACCGGTGGACTTAAAAAGGGAATGAAGGAATTTCATCCCTGTGAAAAACTTCTCAGAAGATACCGGGAGCTGGGTGGAGAAATAATAACCATCGGTTCGGACGCTCATCAGCCGCAGAATGTTGCAGACGGCTTTGACAGAGCCTGTGAACTGCTGAAAGAATGCGGCTTTAAGTACTATTGTGTGTTTGAAAAGAGAACACCGGAATTTAGAAGATTATGATGAAAACGGAGGAATTATATTATGGCTTTGAATCCTGCAAGTCTTATGAGAATGATGAATATGAAGAGCAAATTTGAGAAGAATCATCCCAAGTTTGTTGCATTTTTAAGCACGGTATTTTCCAGACCCATTCAGGAGGGCACTGTCATCGAATTGACGGTAAAGCGCCCCGGGGAGGATCCGGTTACCACCAACATCTCGGTTACTGCCGACGATATAGAAATGTTTAACGAAATGAAGAATATGACCTGATATGAATATTAAAAAATACATCGGAGACGGACCTTTTTACAAAATGGTCCTTATGATAGCCGTACCAATCATGGTACAGAACGGAGTGTCCAACTTCGTAAACCTTTTGGACAATCTTATGATCGGGCGCCTTGGCACCAATTCCCTTTCCGGCGTTGCGATCTCAAATCAGATAATGTTTGTTTATTATCTGCTGGTATTCGGTGCTGCTGCGGGAGTGGGTATCTTCACAGCTCAGTATTACGGAATGGGAGATGATGAAGGAGTCAGATACACCTTCAGGTTCAAACTTATCATAAATGTAGTTCTGACACTTCTGGCCGGATGCTTTTTGTTTTTTGCGGCGGAGACACTGGTCGGCTTTTTCTTAAAGGGAGAGGGCTCACCCGCGGATGCGGCAGAGACATTAAAGATCGGTACCGAGTATATGAGGATCATGATCATAGGCCTGGTTCCGGTAGCTATAACCAATGCTTACTCCGGCACGCTTCGTGATACGGGGCAGACCAGAGTGCCAATGGTTGCATCATTGATCGCGATCTTTGTTAATCTCATCGGTAATCTATTGCTGATATACGGACTGTTTGGACTTCCCGCTCTGGGGGCAAAGGGTGCGGCAATAGCCACAGTTTTTTCACGCTTTGTAGAGCTTGGGGTGCTGGCAGTTTACACAGGTACACACAGCGCACAGCACAGATTTATCATAAGCGCGTTCAAAAGTCTGCTGGTACCGGGTAATCTGGCGGGTAAATTCCTGCTCAAGTCACTTCCCCTCATGGCGAACGAGACGCTCTGGGCCCTTGGCCAGACCACAATGAATCAGTGTTATTCATACCGAAGCTTGAGCGCTGTTGCATCCATTAATATTTCTTCCACGCTATGGAATCTTTTAGGGGTAGCATTCCTGGCGATGGGAGAGTCCGTGGGGATCGTGGTGGGACAGATCCTGGGAAGCGGGGATATAGAAAAGGCAAAGGATCACGCACGAAAGATGAGAGCATTTACCGTGGCATGCGGAGTGCTGTTTGGGCTCATCATGATAGCTGCGGCGCCTTTCTTCCCGAAGCTTTACAATACCACCGAGGATGTGAGACATCTGGCCACATTGATACTGATCGTACAGGGAGCGCTGATGCCGGCATTTTCGTATACTCACGCTTCGTATTTCACGATCCGCTGTGGTGGAAATACGCTGATAACATTTGTATTTGACAGTTGCTTTGCATGGATAATATCCGTTCCCATCGCTTTCTGTCTCAGCCGTTTCACTCAGGTGGGTGTATTGCAGATGATGATAATTGTTCAGTCTCTTGAGATCATAAAATGTATCATAGGCGGGATCATGGTCAGAAGTGGGATCTGGGCAAAAAATATAGTCAAGAAGGAAAATGTAACCGGTTAACCATAGCAAAAAAAGGAAGGGTATTTTATGGCAGAAGAAGCTACAAAAAAGAAACAAAGTCTACGTTATACCGATGCCAAAAAGTATTACGGAGAAGAATTCAAAGAACAGAAACTTGAATTCAGTGAAGGGCGTACGGAAGTCGAAGATGAAATACTACGCCTTCGTGCAGTGTATGGGTTGAGCAGTGATGAGGTGGATGCCCTCAATACTGCTTCAAAGGATGTGCCTTCTTTTCCTATGTATTCAGACAAGACAGTGGACAAGATGAGCTGGGGAAAGAGAAAGGATTACAAAAAGGATAAAAAGGCTTATCTTGCAAGCAAGAAAAAATGGGAAGAAGGCGGAGTCAAGGCTCAGTGGGACAGAGCGGTACAGCGTGCCATAAACGGCAAGACCGCCAGAGAAGAAATGCGCACAGTAGCCCTGTCTCAAAAACTGTTAACCACTGTTAACAGTGAGATGAACATGGAGGAGGACCGAAAGGAGATAGACAGACTGACGAGGGAGAATCAGGCATTGTATCCTACTGTGGAAGCGACACCCGATGCTATGGATGAGGCTCTTCGACATATGGATAGTCCTGAAGTCCTGCAGGTAGAAAGAGAACTGTCCCAGCATGAACGTGATCTCATAAGACACAGGAATTTTGCCGGTGAAACGGCATTATTGTACTATATGACACGGACTGACCTGTGTGATCAGATGAATGGCTACTTCAGAAAGGATAAGGGAGACAGAGCGAAGGAATTACGTAATCCCATGGGAAAAACTAACGGAGACGCACTTCATACATCAATGTCTGCGCTGTCATTATCCAGAGATCTGGTTACAAGACGTGGAGCGGGAAAAGATGCCATTGCCCATATGATCGGCCTTACTCCGGATGAAAATGGCAGATTTGATATGGAAGCAGTAAAGCGCGAGCTTACACGCAGATTCAATGAAGAAAAACCTTTTATCTGTTCCGATAAAGGATTTGTCAGCACCGCTGCCGGAGAAAAGGTCGGATACAGTGCAAACGGTAATATTGAATTTGTTATATTGAGCAGAAAAGGAACCCGGGCAGCTAATGTAAGCAACGGCGGATATGAATCCGAAAGAGAAGTTCTGCTGGATGCGGGTACGCAGTTCAAGGTAGTGGGATTGTTCTTTAACGATTCAAACGATCCCGAGTCGCAAAGGGAGATCACACTGGGAGACAAGGGCGCCTGGAAGATTTACCTTGAAACCATTCCTCAGACAGATACACAGGGAACACTCAGATAGGATTTAGGAGGTTGATAATATGAATTATGCTGCAATAAGTCCTCAGGATGCGAGGAATTTTTCTGAATTTGTACTGCCTACATTAAAAGATGATACGGACTGGGATAACTACTCTTTTTTTATCGCTTATGATGATGAAAACAGTGTTAAGGGAATGGCTGTATGCGATTTTCCCATCGACAGGGCCAGTCTTTTAAGTATCGCTGTCTCCCCCGATGAAGAGGGAAAGGGGACCGCGGAAGGATTGATCTCACAGGCCGTAAGCGAGGCCAGGATGCTTCTTGATCCTTTGCTTGAACAGGGGGATATACCTTTTACCGCATCTGCAACCATGGAGTCAAAATATTGGGGAAGGCTGGCAGGCCTGCTTGAAAAGACCGGTTTTAAGAAGGTAACCTCAGTTCCCTCCATAACCTGTGAACTTGGAGAGATCGCTGCAAGCGATATTCTTGCCAAGGCTGAAGGCAGGAGAAATGCCGGAGATTTCATCAGCCTTAAGAAAATTGATAAAAAACTGGTGAAGGAGTTTGGAAATAAGGTAGCCAATGAGAATCTTTACGGCGGGATCACAGGGCTCGGACTCGATGAAGATACCAGCTTATTCTATCTTAAAGACGGTAAGATAGCGGGCTGTATCCTTATGAAAAAGATCAGTGATAAGGAATACCAGAATGAGTGGGTATATCTGGATCCTGCGGTCAATGACAGAAGTGTTTTGCTCTCCCTCTTTGCAGAGTGCTTAAATGCCGGAAAAGAAAAACTCGATCCCGAAACCAGGATCAATTTCCTGCCCGTTGAGGATGTGTCAAAAAAATTACTTGATTCGTTGATCGATAAACCGCTTTATGATGTGGAATACCGCGTATACGAAAGGATGCTGAGCATGCAGGAAAACAGATTCGATGATATGGAACTTGATCAGATAACAGAGGCCGACATGGTGTGTAAGGACTGCAAGTTCTCCACCGGATGCACCGGTGAGTGCGCAAAGTATGCGGTTAAGCCCGGGACGGTAATGTACGGCGGAGAATGCAGTCTGTTTGAAAAAGCATAACGAGTTCCATAAAAAGGAGAATCTGTATGGCTGGTGAAGATCAACAATTATATCATCCTGAGGAAACAATATTTCGGATCAGAACAGCACAATCAGAGCAGGATACTGCCACAGTTCCTCTTACTGAGGATGCGATGAAGTATCGCCGCGATGAAGCGATGCAGTCGGATCATGCATATATGCTCAGGGAACTGCAAAAGCGGCACAGCTTTATTCCGGGAAAGCAGGCTGAAACGGATAGGTTTTCCGTAACCTTTAAACCCGAAATATCTGAGAGTAAAAGAAGCGTTAAAAAGCATCTTGCAGGTACCGCGATCCATGCGAAAAGAAAAAATGCGGAAACACTCTCGGATGTGGAAAAAGATGTTGCAAAACAGCACGAAAAATTATTGGAACAGGCGAGGAAATATGCGGTCAAAGACGGATCTTTGGAGGCGGGGCCGGGACCTCAGCTTTTAAAGGATCTGTCCTGCTTCTTTATGGAAGGAAGAAAATACGCCGGCGCCAATAAAAAACTGATAACCGATGCAACCGATCCGGACTCAGCCAAGGCGACGCTTGATATGTGCAGAGAACGCTTTATGGAAATCTCTCTCGAAAATCTTGATTTCAGAACGGATGAGACCTTCGTGCGGGAGAGCGGACGCCTGGAAGAGATCACTTATAAATATCAGGCCATAAAACGTTTAATGGCTTCAAACCCGAATTATTGGAATAATCTTCCGGATGAAAGACGCGATATGCTTGCCGCAAAGCTTGAAATGACAGGCAGGTTCGTGACATATTATCGTGCAAAGAAAGCTCTTCTCAAAAATGATTATTACAGCTCCCATTACAATTCGGAGATGAGCCGCTTTGTGATCGATTCTACAAACGAAGATGAGCTTAATGTGACCGATCTCATCAACAATGTGGGAATGGCGGAGTATTTCCTGAGACACAGACCATCCCCGGAGGCTACTCAGCAATACATGGCTGGCAGAGCCAAGTCCATGATCGAAAACGACTGGCGCAGGATGATCAATACCCATAAGCGCATTAATTACAGCGATCCTACGGAAAGCAGTATGGGAGACCTTGCTGCAGGGGCGATGCAGTTTGTCAGCTGGGCATTGAGGGACAAGAGGACAAAGGATCATGGTGAATCCAGGTATGACGCTTCGGTCCAAAAGTTAAGATTACTTCCCGAACAGACTCAGAGAATAGGAGAAGGGAATGCTGTATGGCAGAGGGGAAATGCTCCTGCCATATCACTCGATAAGTATTTTACGGATGCACACAAAACGGAGCTGAAAGCGCTTCTGGATCAAGCACCGCAGGCAACACAGGATGATGAGTATAAGCATGCATGCGAAGCCCTGGAAAACTATCTCAAAATAAAGGGAATCGTAAACCGCGATACAACAGAGATGGAGATGGCTTTCCTCGACAGATTTCTGAAGGCGCATCAGCGCTATCTGAGTGGTCATCCGAATGATGCCTCACAGGATTTTACAGAAAGAAAAACATTTTTAGATAATGTAGCAAGCAAGATCAATGCACTTGGAGGAGGACATCTCGGGGAGGATATGCCCGATGGTATGCTTGACTTTATAAAAGAGCATGCGGAGGTGATCTCGGAAGATACTACATTTACTCATAATGAAGAGTCCAGTAATATAAAGGACATTCCTCTTTTCCTGCATACACCGAATATCAATGATATAAAGCAGAGTTCCATCGGCGACTGCTGGCTTGTTTCTGCGTTGACTACGCTGGCTGCCACGGATCCTGAATATATTACATCCATGATGAAGGACCTGGGAGACGGAAGTGTATTGATCAGGCTGTACAGCTTAGAGGATTCTAAGGGTAATCAGGTATTCGATCATAAACAGCTCGAAAGTAAAGGGATAAGTCTTCAGCCCGCATACTACAGGATCAGGAAAGATTACGAGACCGGAGAAGGCAATGCCGGTGACTGTACATGGGTACAGTTGGTAGAAAAAGCATATGCTCTTGCAGGATTCAATGTTAAGCATCAGGCAAAAGTAAAAGACGGAAAGATGAGTAATGTTGCCGAGGAACTCACCTGCGGCTCCGCACAATTAGCATTGTCTCATATAACCGGAAGAATAATAAAGAATGCAGAAGGTGTAACGGATGTTCCTTCCAATTATATTGTTCAGGACGGAAACCTCAAACAGTATTTGGAAATGACTGCAGGACTTCCCAAATATATACAGGACGCTATGCTAAGTGAACTTAAAAACCAGGGCGACAAAATCCATCTCGGAACGATGCTTGAGTGCCTGGAGGGTGCATTCCTACAGACGAGCAGTTATTTAAGAGTTAAAACGGAGCAGCTGATTGATCTCATCAATGCAAGGAGCGGACTTACTCAAGAACAGAAAGACATTAGTATAGAGAATGTGAAAAAGATAGTTTCATATGATGTTACGCTTGATGATTATAAAAGCCTTTTATCAGGAAATCTGGAAGCTTTGTCAAAAGGGGAGCCTTTAACTCATGTTGCGACAGAGGTGGATGATTTTAATTTTGAAAGATTGTCGGAAGTAATTGGCAGAGTGATCGTGAGTCTTAGTAAAGAAGGTGAGATTACGGATGAGGACGTCACTGAATATATCCGTATGAGTTTTTATGGAACCCTATCTGTTTTGAATAATCCGAATCCAGGGACCCTTGATTCAAAGATAAGAGCAATATACGGAAGCAATGTTGATGAAAAAGCGTACTCCAAGATGAGAGAGGAAGCAGTTGCTACTGCGCAGTTGGTTGCTTACGGATATAAATATGAAAATGACGGAAGATACAATCTGGGGCAAATGAAATTTTTGTCTGCTTGCAGGGATGCAACGCTTAACAGAAAAGGAGCAGTGTCTTTAAGTATCCCCCACTATGTAAGCGTAGTGGATACACAGCAGCAGAACGGAACCTGGTATCTGCTCGTAAAGGATCCCTTTAATACCTACAACAAAGTATATGGAGATCCCGAGACCCCGGACGGGCCGGAAACCTGTGAGGAGGAAGCGTTTAAAGATGTTCTTATACCATCAAAGAATACTGTGAAAAGAGAACTGTCAGATGATGCGGAAACATCCCTTCTTGGCGGCTTCAGAGGGCTTTCGTGGTGGAAACTGGAGGATCTGTATGCCGTTACCGAACAGGCCACACCGCTGACCGTTCAACAGACACGCAGAAGCTGATGATAAGGGGATAATATGGAAATTACTTATATAAGCGAACAGAATAAGGACAGCTTTGCTCCGCTGCTTCCAAAGGAGAAGATAAACGGCGAGACTCTGATGCTCGGCTGCATAGAGGAGGATGAGGCGTGCGCGGTTCTGGTGGCAGAGCTTGACGAAAACATCATAAAGATACGCATGATCCATACGGCGCAAAAGTACGCAAACAGAGGAGCTGCAAAGGCACTTGTTGAATACTTGTGCGAGATTGCGGGGGAAATAAAAGCTGATGCTGTTTATGCAACTTTTTCGGATTCGCCGGTGCTTGAACACCTGATGGATGTATCCGGCTTTTCGAGGGTCGAAGATGAATGTGAAAAAGCATATTCATTTGATTTCGCGGGATTGGATGCTGACAGAATAGGAAAGACCGGGACAGGGAAAAGAAATGTCGAACCCATGGGAAATGCATCTACCACAGTCTTAAATCAGATAAAGTCCTCGCTGTATTCCGCTTTTGGGAAGAAGCTTGGCACGGAGCGTTTAAGTGATGCTTATGATCCTGATCTTAGCATGATCTCTGTGGAAGGGAATAGTGTAAAAGGGTATCTGCTGTGTAAGAGGGATAAGGATGTTTTGAATGTAAGCTTTTTGATGAATCTGACCAAAGATAATCTGCTTACACTTGCGCTTCTTAAAGGCTTTTATGAAACTGTCAGGAACAATGTTTCAAATGCACCGGAATTAAAGGTACGCTTTAAGACCGCTGACGATTCCATACTTAATTTTTTGAAAGTGCTTGTGCAGACAAAAATATGGGAAGAAGAGGAGTATGTAACTCACTACTTCTTCCCGCCGATCAATAATACTGATTAAAACCAAAGAATTGCTTCTAAAAGCTCGTCCCTGTGTGCTTTCGGAACCAGCCTTTCTATAAGAGGTCTGGTGGCTTCCGAAACTATGGGGACGAGAATTTTTTGTCCCGGATCAAAGATACTGTCAGCTATCTTTATGGCGTTTCCGATAAGTGACGCCATGATGATGGCATTTGAAGTATAAGCAAGATCGAAAACCACGGTATCTCCGATCTTGGAAAAAAGAAACATGCCCGAGGTATTCTTCTTTTCGTTTGCGTGAATAAGGCTTATTTCCTGCAGATATTCATTCCAGGGAATGGGGAGTGAAACGGGGATCATTCGCTCATCATTTGTCACACTTTTTTCAAGAAAAGCCTTAATATCATCGCCGGCTGCAATAAGAGGAGTGCAGGAGAGCTTTTCCGCCGCTGACATTATGGATGGCTCCCTCACGATATCCGACAGAACAAATTCGTAGTTATTATTGTTTTCAAGATAAACGGACATGCCGGCATCCTTCAGTACTGTGGATATCATCAGCTCTTCGGGAATGTGCATTTCACTGAAGATCCCGTGATACCTGCCCGCATTGTAGGATTCTGCGATTATATGGCGGGCAAAGGAGATGATCCTCTCATAATCTTCTTTATACTTTTTATGGGTTGAAAGCCATACAAGCTCCACCCATTTTTCGTGAATGCCTGTAATGTATGCGCCCACAAAGTTTTCCGGAGTCTCGGAATCGATATAGGTGGCAGTGACTGCAAGTCCACCGTCTATTATCTGAGAAATATAGTTCTCGGGGATATAGTCGGAGAATTCGCTTATCCTCTTAGGGGAGATGTACACATCAAGATAGTTGGTGTCATCCTCTTTTTTCACATAATAATCTTTATCGGGCTCAGCATTTAATTCCAGTATTTCCGAAACCGCCGAGCTGTATTTTTTTATTGCCGAATAAAAAGCAAAGCGGGCGTTCTTTTTCTCCTCTGCGGAGATGTTTGCGCGGGTTGCTTCATCATATCCGTGTGAGTGGAAAAAGCAGTTGATGGTTTCTTCCAGCACGGGCATTATGCCGGCGGGAGCGTTTCCTTCACTTCGGTAGATATCCCTGACCTTCATGGCGCGGAGCACACCGGATATGGTGGCATCCCGTCCTGAGGCGGTGGGAGGGTAGTTCCTGAATTCATTTCCGTCAAGAACCGGTTTATAGGTGTCCTTGTCGTTGTCATATTTGTACAGAAGGTTTGCGATAAGGACGTTGGTCTTTGGCCTGGAAAGCTCGTTCGATGCGTCCATGGCGCTAAATATAAGATTCTGTTTTTTCCAATACAGATCGCCCTTTAATCTTTTGGAAAGCGATCCGTCTTCAAGTAATCCGATATTCAAAGTGTGCAGCCCCTTTCTGCCCCCCGATGAGGCATATACTGTCCAGATAATTGTATACAAAGAAATGAATTGCTGTCAATTCAAAACGAAAGTCTGTTTTTGATACAAATAGTAAAGAATAGTGTTGTTTAGAACGGCAGGAAGTGTTAAAATTATAGAGCGTGACCACGCAAAACCTAATTTAGGAGGATACTAAAATTGAGAAACACGATCAGAGATGTTGTAATTCATTTCATCATCGGGGCAATCTGCCTGGTAGTTGGCCTTCCCAACTTTTTCTTTAAGATCAACTTTGCAGTGCTTACCGATGCAAAGGCAAAAGCCGGCCTGACCACACAGGCTCTTATGAAGAAAGTATTTGTCACAGGACCCCACTTCAGTGTGGTAGGATTTGTTCTTACCTTTGCCGCAGTGATATTCCTTATTTTGGGACTTACCGGTGTGGGTGTTGCCATCAGTGAGAGGAAAAACTGACGGGTAAGATAATCTGTATAGATTTCCATACATATTATTTAGATTTTTATTAGATTTATATCTTGAATTATAAGAGATAAACTTGTAAAATAATCTCGTTGACAAAGTTTTGACAATCTTTTGTCTGGCTTTTAAATACTAACTTAATTTATTGTTTCTAGGAGGAATCAAAAATGGCAGTTAAAGTTGCGATTAATGGTTTTGGCCGTATTGGCCGTCTGGCTTTCAGACAGATGTTTGGTGCAGAGGGATTTGAGATTGTTGCTATCAACGATCTTACCAGCCCCGAGATGCTTGCTCATCTTTTAAAGTATGACTCAACTCAGGGACGTTACGCTCTTGCAGACAAGGTATCATTCGATGAGAACAGCATCACTGTAGACGGAAAGAAGATTACTATCTACGCTGAGGCTAAGGCAGCAGATCTTCCTTGGAAGGCTCTTGATGTAGACGTTGTACTTGAGTGCACCGGTTTCTACACCAGCAAGGAAAAGGCACAGGCTCACATCGATGCTGGTGCTAAGCACGTTATCATTTCTGCTCCTGCAGGAAACGATCTTCCTACCATCGTTTACAATGTTAACCATCAGACTCTTACTGCTGATGACAAGATCATCTCAGCAGCAAGCTGCA
>ODAI010656987.1_pt1 | contig 11290 bp, 9 predicted proteins | sample 1539321 | NCBI WGS metagenome assembly ODAI01 (sample SAMN02144231, study PRJEB22623) | gut metagenome | biome: sheep rumen | host: Ovis aries | place: New Zealand
GAGCATGTATTTAAAAGCCGGACAGCAGGATGTCGTCATCTTACGGCCTTCTTCCAAAGCTTCTGCCCATTCCAAAGCTTCATAAGCCGCTGTCATGTCTCCTCCGAGACCTACCTCGACCATATCCGCAAAACCCATGTCCATAAGACACTTACGAATAGAGCCCATAGTGATATCGGAACCGAACTGGCCTTCGGTGGCGGGCGCCGCCATAGCGATAACTTCCTTGCCGTCTCTTTTGGCGTTTATGATATCGACAAGATATGTCTGGGAGCCGATGGCGCCGAACGGACAGCTGTGGATACAGTGTCCGCAGTGAATACACTTCGTCTCGTCGATAAGACACAATCCATACTCGTCGTAAGTTATGGCGCCGACAGGACATGCCCTCTTACACGGGCGTATCTGGTGGATGATAGCCTCATAAGGACAAGCCGCCGCACACTTCCCGCACTCCTTACACTTGTGCGGATCTATGTGCATATGAAGCTCACCCTTTGATATCGCATCAAATTTACAGGAATTAAGACATGCCTTTCCAAGACAGAAACGGCAGTTGTCTGTAACGACGAACGACTGCAACGGACAAGAGTCACATGCGGGATTAATTACCTGAACCACATTATGATGCTGCTTATCGGGCTCCGCGGTCGCACAAAGACCCTTCGCAAGACGTATCCTCTGGCGGTTGATCTCGCGCTCCTTATATACGCAGCAGCGGTACTCGGGCTTAGGTCCCGGACTTATCTCATAGACAAGCTTCTCTTCGTTCTCGGCATTGAGTTCGCCCTTCCACGCCAGACGACAAACCTCTTCCATTATGTGATGCTTGAGCTTAACTATACCTTCGTCGTTTTTTACCATAATTCCTCCGTTAATCGGCAAATTCCTTCAAGACCGCGTTTCCGTCTTCGATAATGATATAAGACGGCTTGCTGTTCTCCTTTGGAATAGAAGGAGAACCCGGATTCATGATCCTCACTCCGTCCTTCTCGTAATCCTTTGTAACATGAGTGTGTCCGGATATGAACACAGTCCCCTTCCCGACAGCGGGAGGAAGGGAATCGGGACTGTAAAGATGTCCGTGAGTAATAAAGAAAGGAACATCACCCGATACAAGATACATATAATCCGCCATACAGGGGAACTTAAGCACCATCTGATCCACTTCCGCTTCGCAGTTGCCCCTTACGGCAAGTATCCTGTCAGCATATCCGTTAAAGATCTCGATGACCTTCTTAGGCTCGTAATGCGGGGGAAGATCGTTCCTCGGTCCGTGATAAAGGATATCTCCGAGAAGGACCAACCTGTCCGCCTTCTCTTCGCGAAAAGCTTCAACCGCCCTTTGTGCCCAGAGGGCATCACCGTGAATATCCGAAACTACAAAAAACTTCATCTTAGTCCCCCGATCAACTTATAAGATTATACTACATCAATCCTTTTATTTATCTTTGGTTTGACATAGAATGTCAACATGACAAAAGCTTGGCGTAAAACAATTCGGGACATAGCGATAATCGTTTTAATAGGTATAGCCTACTATGTTTTTTACAGTCTTACCGGTATAGGCATTCCCTGTGCGATCCGGGAAGTCACGGGATACCCTTGTCCGAGCTGCGGGGTTACACATATGGTACTCGACATGACCAGACTGGATTTCGAAAGCGCCTTCAAGGATAATCAATTCCTCTTTATAACATGGCCGGTAATCGTCGCGGAAATAGTCTATATGCTCTATACGATCGAATCCGGCAGGGATTTCTCGCGCAAGAATGTAATCGGGATCACCGTGTTTACAGTCCTGCTTTTTGCATTCGGAATAATAAGAATCTGTTTTTCTTTGTAAAATCACAGAATTATGATATATTAAAACCTATCACTCATATAAGGAGATATGGTTATGGAAAACAACAATGAAGCTCAGTATTATCAGCCCGACACACAGTGGAACAACAATGAGGCTCCTGCAACTGAAGAAGGTAAGGGTCAGGCAACCGCATCCCTTATAACAGGTATCCTTGGTGTAGTTTGCTGCGGTCCTTGCGCTATCGCTGCTTTGATCCTCGCTATCGTAGCTAAGAATAAGGGCAGCAAGTCAGGTATGGCTACAGCAGGTTTGATCCTCGGTATCATCGGTATTCTCATCTGGATCATCAACATCATCATTATGGCTGTTAATCCTGACTACCTCAGCAACATCACAAGCGCACTCGGCTGATAGAAGTTGTTGTCAATATGAAAGGGGACTTCGTTGAAGTCCCCTTTTTTATTTTGCCTATATGTGTTAAGAAATAAAACCAAATCCTTAGGAGGAAAAAACTTCGCGAGACCTGAGTCTCAAAAGTGATTCATCTTCGTACATTGGTCTCACCCCTTTCTGTTGTGCTGTTTTATTTATGTCTTTATGTTATCACGAACCGAAAAAGACGTGTGTTAAATAAAAATGAACAAAGTGAGTTAAAAACGAATGAAAGCATCATCATTTTCATATAAAAGTATCAAAGTGAATCGACAAACTGTCTGGCTATCCTCGCGGATCTTCCGCCGCCGCGCGTTGCAAACTGCTCCGCTTTCAAAGCCATCTCCTCTTCATCCATCTTAATATTCCGCAGCAAAAGAAGATTCTTTACGATTTCAAGATAAGTGGCTTTATTGGGCTTATCGAACAGGACCCTTAACCCGAAGCGTTCCGACAGACTCATCTGTTCTGCTATCGTATCGGATGAGTGGATCTCATTTTCGCGTGCGGAGAAGGTCTCCTTTATCATGTGACGCCTGTTACTTGTAGCGTAGATAACAATATTCTTACGGTCTCCCGAAGCCGCACCTTCTATGACTGACTTGAGTGAACCGATCCTGTCGTCATCCGCGTCAAAGGATATATCGTCAATAAAAACAATAAACTTGAGAGGTATCTCCGTAAGTTCTTCTATAATATCCGGAAGTCTTCCTATCTCTGCCTTGGGAAGCTCTACCAGCCTCACGCCCTGTTCAAAAAACATACGCGCCGTAGCCTTTACCGCCGATGACTTGCCCGTCCCCGCATCTCCGTATAAAAGAACATCCGCAAATGTTCTTCCCTCGCAAAAAGCTCGCGTATTATCAATGACCTTATTTCTTTGCATACTGTAGCAGAACAGCTCTTCTACTCTTATAGGATCAGGATGCTTTACGACATGAAGCTTCCCGTCCTTGATCTTAAATACATTCGATCTGGCAAAGACTCCGTAACCCTTAGTCTCCAACGAATCAATCATCCTCATGTAACGCTCTTTAAGATCGATATGGGATGTTCTGAAATCGGGAAGGTATCCGTCGTAATACATCTCATTTTTAAAATCATATGAAGTATAGTTCCCGATCCTCGTAAGCAGATCGAGTTCTCTTTCGGCCGTCAGGGTAAGAAGTGTACTCATCGTCGTGACCGAATCCGGATATTTTACCGATTCGATCTTGTATTTCAGATAAGGATTCATATCATCTACAAGGGCATCCCAGATTGCAGCTGAAAGATCACAGTCAGCTCTGAGCTCATAAAGCTTGCCGCAGAAATTACCATAGCTGTCTATCATCTCCTCGATGGTGTACCCGGCTTCCATCTTAAGAAGAAAGTCGCACAAACTCTTTAACGGCTCCTTCTCCTTTACTCCCCGGAAAAGTGCAATCGAATCTATCTCTCTTAATAACTCGGACATCGTATTCTCCCTTTTTCTGTCAAACTATCTGATATTTCTGCATAAAATTCTCGGCAGAGATAATAAATACATCCGAAGGATCGTCTTCTCTTGCCGCCAGATAATCTCCCGGATCCCCCTTAAGATACTCGGTTCCGCTCCACTTTCCGAAGATCTTGGTAGTGCATCCGAGTTTCTTGACATAGATGCGGTTTCCTCCCGGAAACAGACAGGCGAAAGTGAACGGAGCCAATTCAAGGCTGATCCCCGAAGAACTGATCCTCGCGGTAGGAAAATAATCAACATTAGGTCTGTAAAGATTGTCCTGCGGAACGAAGTTGGCCTCGAAGTATTCTTTAGAAGTAATGAATGCTTCACCTCTTGAACCGATCATGATTACAGTCTCATCATTAACTACTACATCGATATCGCCTTCGAAGGATCTTACAAGGAGCTTCGTACCGATAGGCACGATATTGGAAGGTATAACAAATCCCTGAATCATCGGAAGTCTCTCGCACAAGGTCATATTCGCGAAGTCAGGCTTATAGTCGTCAGAATGGATAACGCTGGTATTCGTATAATATTTATAAAGCCTGTCGGCTATTATTTCCTTAACCATTCTGCACTTTGTCTCCTCATCGGAATCACAAAATGCTTTTAGCGCCCTTCCTATAAGCTTGTCGTCAAGAAAGCCGCCAGCTTTATCGAGGTGTCCGCCGCCGGAACCCAGACCTTCCGAGATATATTCCGCAAGCTCGGCCGCATTGACTTCGACTATACAGCTTCTTACCGAAAACTTGACCCCGTTATTAACAACGGAATAAACGACACTCACATCGACGCAGTCCACCGAGAGCATGAAGTCGTTTATAAGACCGAGAAGATTAGGATCGCAGGGCTTAGACTCGATAACCGCATATCTGAAGTTCTCATTAAACTCAACGCCGAGCAATGCGACACCCGCTATCCTTGCCTCTTCAAGCGTGATATTCATATTGGTCATTTTCTTGATCAGACTTCTGTCATGGCGGGCCAGAAGATCGTCATACATATCCTTATCAAGAGGATGGGACATCTCAGACAGACCGTTAGTATCCATGTACAGACCGTAATAAAGTACTGTGGAAAGCGTCCTGTCAAGCTCGAAGCCTTCGTCCTTTAACAGAGCCCATACGACAGTAGAACAGCTGCCTGTACCCGAGCGGACCTCAGAAAGCTTGGGAAGCCCCGCCGCCACCTGATGGTGATCTATAACCGCTATCTCATCAGCTTCAAATTTCTGCACATTCCCGCTCCCGTACTGACAGTCACAGGTAACAAGAAGCTTGGGAACAATATCAAGCGAAGTAACATATTCTATGGGAATACTGAATGTATCTATAAAGAATTTAAGATTCGTCTTTGCGATCTCGAATTTCCCGCCATAGATGAACCTTACATTCTTACCTCTCGCCTTAAGAAAAAGATAGACGCCAAAGCCGGATGCAATCGCATCGGCATCGGGATTGTCATGACACTGAACTATGATATCGTCATACGAAAGCAGGTCTTTAAGTCTCATTTAAGATTCGTTGACCAGCTTTCCCGTCATTCTGTCGATGGTGAATTCGAGCATATTTACTCTCTTCCCATCCTTTCTTATCTCTTCAAGAACGCCTTCTTCCGTCGGGTAATACTTGCATCCGAACTTAAACAAAATGTCAGACTTCTTGTCGCCGTCCTCCATCTGCCTGACGGTACCGTAACAGATGATACTATTGATATTAAGAGCCCAGTGCCCGTCCTTACGATATCCTTCATCATATACACAGAAGGATGCATGAGAATCTTTATTCAGAAGATCTGTCTTGTACCCTTCCTTCGCACAGTGAAAATATATCTTGCCGAGCACAGGATCAAAGTAGAAATCCATCGGGAACGAATGCGGATAGCCCATGTCTCCGTTAAGGGTAAGAATACCGCGCCACTGCTTATCCAGGATCTTATAGCATTCCTCGTATGCTATCTGCTGACCGAATCTTCTCATCCTGCGGAAGACTCCGAGTCTTTCCTGTACCATGCACCTTAACTTCTCATAACGAAGTCGCTTCTCAAGCTTTGAGAAGTGATCTTCGCGCAGCTGCACCGGATTAGCCTCGTAAGAAAGCGAAGCTGCTTCCTGTCCGAATTGTTCGGATGTAAGATCGAATATATGCCCATCAACAACGTTATAGCAATGATAATTCCCGCCGGGTCTTAATATCCCCCGCACCTCGCCGCCGTATATATCCTGCACAAGAAAAGCGGTTATGGAACACTGTCCGAGCGTCTTATTATCCTCCGACCACTCATCTTGCATCCTCGGAGCACAGGTCTCCCGGCACCATATTCCGGAAAGAACGTCATACAGGTTTTTGGGAGTTCCCGCCTTCTCATACAGAGGATTATGAGGCGTGATATCGGCATCCTCCCACCCGTAGAAACAATACTTATTATCTTCCATCAGTTATTCCTTTACAGTTATCTTATTCTTACCGGTCCTCTTCGACTCATAAAGAGCTTCATCGGCAGCCTTCAGTGCCGAATCCCACTCGGCATCGCTTCTTGCTACATTATACCCGATACTTAAAGTTATTGCTTTATCCGAGAAAGGATAAGAGGTCTCACTGAAAAGCTTTCTTAAGGAATCAAGCTCGTAAATATTCTCATCACGGTCAGCATGCTTAAAAATAATTACAAACTCCTCACCGCCGTATCTTCCGCATATGATATCCGTCGTATTGAATCTGACAAGATACTCGCCGAGCTTTCTTAAGACCACATCACCGTTATCGTGGCCATATGTGTCATTTACATGTTTGAAATCATCGATATCTATCATCGCCACTCCGACATGCCCGTAGTTATTATTCATTCCGTTGAAGATAGAGTGTGCCGATTCTTCCAGGTGAGCTCTCGAGAATACTCCCGTAAGTGAATCAAACTCATATCCTGCCTTATACCTACGGGCGCCCTCGGTTGTCTCCATGTTGATAAGAAACTCCATGCTCGAGAAACGTTCCAGTTCGAACGCGAATACGCACAGTGCAAAACCCACAGCCTCGGCTACGATGACATACTCTATGGTATGGGATAAGTCATCAGGATAATCCACATAGTGGGAAAATCCCGCGGCCAGCACAAAGAACTGACATAAAACGGCCTGGATCTTATGGAATTTGGAATCGTGGAATATTCCGGAGAACATAAGCATAAAGTATGAGAGCATCCACAGAGGGACAAAGTAACTGTGAATGATGGAAAGCTCGCCGAGAAACATCAGAAACGCCGTAGAACAGCATCTGTTCTTTACCGTATCATCGAACAAGGCAGACCGATTCGCATAAAACATAACAAAATACAAAGACAGATTGATCGCACAAGGCAGCAGAACACGCAGTATCGCATATGTTGTTACGGGCTGATAAAGCGTATCGGTGACAAAGAAATAAATGCCGAGTCCGACCTCAAGAGAAAGACATACAAAGAGCATCATGAGCATAAAACGCTCAAGCCCCTTTCTTACGCCCTCTTCAAGCTGTCTCATTGTCATATCATGTTCTTTTACAGACATAATCTCACCTATATGGAGTAGTATTACATTTACAAAAAACACTTTCAACAATCCGAAAAAGTGTTTACGAACTTCTTACTTTTAATTAAAACTTTAGGGAGATTTTAAGGTCTGATATAATATCCCGGACAAGAAACAGAAGGATTTAAGGGTATGAACAACTCAAGGAAAAACATCATGCCGGTTTTGGCACTTATAACCACCGTTGTATATTTATGCTTTTATTCCGCTACTTATATAGGCGGCACCATAGAAAGCAGACCCGTCACCTTGGCAGGCGTCATCGTTTCATTGATATCGGCGTTAGTGCTCCTTGTATTTATCATTATCCATAACATCAGGGGTAAAGACGAAGATTTCCCGGACAGGATAAATGCCTTGGGGAACCGTTACCTTCTCTTCATTTTGTTAAGCCAGATAATCCCGTTTCTTTTCCAGCTCCTGATAATACCCGGCATTCCCGCTCTTTCTGATTATATCGAGAATAACACGGGACGAGCATCGTTGATCCTAACCGTTTTGGTGTTCTATATGATCGACCTTCCCATACTCTTTTTTGCTGTCCGTAAGATCCCCAAGATGAAGATCGAAGAAAGGAACCTTGGATTTCTTAACTTTATGATCTATGCATTCATCATGGCGCGACTTGCTTCTATGGGCTCCATGGTGGGAACCCCTATTCACCTTTTGCTCCCCGCCCCCTTCTCCTCCGATGAAGCCTCATCCTCTCAGATCGTTGAAATAATGACGTCAATCTCCATATATGAAAGAATAATCGTAATAGGTCTTATCGGTCCTGCCGTTGAGGAACTGATATTCCGCAAACTTCTCATCGACAGGAGCATAAAGTACGGCGAATTCTTCAGCATTATGCTGTCGGGTGTTCTCTTCGGTCTGTTCCACGGTAATTTCCAGCAATTATTCTTCGCTTCACTTGCAGGATTTCTGTTTGCATATATCTACATAAGAACCGGCAGGATCCGTTACACGATATTCCTTCATATGCTTATGAATCTTACGACCTCGATCTTTACAGTCTCCATATATATGAAGGCTTTACCGTTCGTAAGTGATATTGAAGCAGGATCCGACATTTCCAATGAAGGCTATATTTATTTTTTCCTGCTCTTAATATGGATGATGTTCCTTTTCGCCGTGGCAGTTACGGGTATAGTCCTGCTTTGTCTGCGATGGAAGAGATTTAAGATCTATAAGGCTCCGAACGAGCTTTCCCGTTCAAAGATCATCGGTAAGACCTTGGCGGCACCACTGATGCTTTCGACCGTCATCCTCTGTCTTGCCGAGTTTACGACAACATATCTGCCGGATATGTTCAAATTCTTTATGGGATAGATCAATCGTCCTCGGGAGCGTATTCTTCCGCGACCTTTTCAACAAAGCCGTCGTTTATCATCTCAATCATGACAGGAACGAGCTTCGGGTCGAACTGCGTCCCGGAATTCTCATTGAACTCCGAGATTATCTTCTCCTTTTCGAAAGACTTCCTGTAACGTCTGTCGGAAGACATGGCATCGTAGGCGTCGGCAACGCTTGCTATACGTGCAAACAGAGGTATGTTCTCCCCTTTAAGCTTCTCGGGATAACCCTTGCCGTCATATCTTTCGTGATGATAATGTGCGCAGTCTGCAATGTTCGGGATGGCGTTAAAGCTCTCAAGCATCTCTACGCCCTTCCCCGGATGAGTCTTTATGATCTCATACTCCTTGTCGTTAAGTCGCCCCTTGTTTCTCAGGATCTCGTCGGGAATACCTATCTTTCCGACATCATGAAGTAAAGTTCCGTAGTAAAGATTCATAAGCTCGTCGTCATCAAGGCCCAGCCTTCTGCCGATCTCCTTGGCATAGACCGCAACACGGACAGAGTGATTCCTCGTATAGCGATCCTTGGCATCGACAAAAGCCGTAAGCGTTCTTATGGATTGATCGATGATCTCGATATCATGGTTTCTCTGCTTAAGAAGGCTCTCGATCCTTGCATACGCGATAATGTGAGACCCGGTGTAAAGGAACCATATGATATAGCAAAGAGCCAAAACATATGTAAACGGCATCGTGAAGGGATCAAGCGGCATACAGCCCGTAACTGTATAGCCTCGAACATCAAGAAGATATCTCGAATATATGACCGCACCAAAATACCGCATACTTCCTGCGTCGATATAGCTCAACTCGGAATCAGGCGTAAAGGTAAGAGTATTACCGTTAATCGAAAAGTCGCCGTTCCACGATGAATCGATATCGCAGGGTCCTGAGAGCTCTACACTTACAGACCAATTCGAGAGTCTGAGGTTATCGTCATTAAAGATATTAAATGAATACTCGGCGCCGCAGGGATGTCCTGGATATCTGTAACGGTCCTCCCAGATCTTTCCTTCCGGGTTGGAAACCTCCAGAACCATCTCCGAATCCGAAGACTTGAACTGTCTTGTCCTCTTGGAAGCATCGCTGATATAAAGCATATACACAGATGTCACGACCAACAGGAATATGATCGAGACAACTATTATCTTTGAAGCCGATGTATTATGATCTTTCATCCGTCAAACAGCCTCAGTAATTGATTATTGCACCCTTGTCGGCTGAAGATACCATCTTGGCGTATCTTTTAAGGTAACCTGAAAGCTCGGGTCTTTCCGGGGGAGTCATAGTCTTCTTTCTCTCCTCAAGCTCCTCATCAGATACCTTAAGCTCGATCTTGTATTCGGGTATATTGATAGAGATAATGTCCCCGTCTTTGACATATGCTATCGTACCGCCCGACACGGCCTCGGGACTTATATGTCCGATAGATGCGCCTCTTGTGGCACCGGAGAATCTTCCGTCGGTGATCAGTGCTACTTCCTTATCAAGACCGGCACCTGCGATTGCGGATGTCGGAGAGAGCATCTCCCTCATACCGGGACCTCCGGCAGGACCTTCATATCTTATAACTATAACATCGCCTGGAGAAACCTTGCCGTCATAGATGAACCTGATGGCTTCCTCCTCACTGTTGAAGCATCTTGCAGGTCCCTCGTGCACAAGCATCTCGGGAGCCACTGCGGATCTTTTTACTACACATCCGTCAGGTGCGAGATTACCCTTAAGTATGGCAAGACCGCCCTCCTTGGAGAAAGGATTATCAAGAGGTCTTATTACCTCGGGATCTATTACACGGGAATCCTTAACATTTTGAGCCAGGGTCTTTCCGGTAACCGTCATAACATCACCGTTAAGAAGTCCTGCATCAAGAAGCTCCTTCATAACGGCGTAGATGCCTCCAGCCTCGTTAAGATCCTCCATATAAGTCGGACCTGCAGGAGCCAGATGACATATATTAGGTGTTCTTTCAGATACAACATTGATCAGATCGAGATCGATCTTAATTCCGCACTCGTTGGCGATAGCGGGGATATGAAGCATCGAATTAGTGGAGCATCCGATCGCCATATCAGCGGCAATGGCATTCTCAAAGGCCTCATTGGTAAGAATGTCTCTCGGGCGGATATTCTTCTTTACACATTCCATTACCTGCATACCGGCATGCTTTGCAAGAATGATACGATCCGAATACACAGCGGGTATGGTGCCGTTTCCCTTAAGTCCCATTCCCAGAACCTCAGTAAGGCAGTTCATCGAGTTTGCCGTGTACATTCCGGAACAAGAACCGCATGTAGGACAAACCTTATTAACGAACTCTTCAAGCTTATCATCATCGATCTTGCCCGCTGCATAAGCACCCGTAGCCTCAAACATAGCGGACAAAGATCTCTTCTTGCCGTCAACCCTGCCCGCGAGCATGGGACCTCCGCTGACAAAAACCGTAGGGATATTAAGTCTTGCGGCAGCCATAAGAAGACCGGGAACATTCTTGTCGCAGTTAGGTATCATGACAAGGCCGTCAAAGCCGTGTGCCATTACCATAGACTCGGTAGAATCGGCTATAAGATCTCTTGTTACAAGAGAGTACTTCATACCGATATGTCCCATCGCGATACCGTCACAAACAGCAATGGCCGGGA
>ODAI013623853.1_pt1 | contig 11290 bp, 7 predicted proteins | sample 1539321 | NCBI WGS metagenome assembly ODAI01 (sample SAMN02144231, study PRJEB22623) | gut metagenome | biome: sheep rumen | host: Ovis aries | place: New Zealand
ACATATGTTTCGACCGGTGGCGGCGCATTTTTAGAGTTTATTGAAAAAGGTACCTTGCCGGCTATTGAAGTTTTAGCTGTATAAACTATATAGAAAAAAGTGGCGGAAAATTTGCGAACAGCTTTTTTTTGTGCTATAATTACAGAAAAACAATGAATTTGAAAAGGTGGTAATATGGCTTTGATACCTATGGTTATAGAAGAATCGCCACGTGGTGAGCGTTCTTTTGATATTTATTCACGTCTGTTGCGCGACAGAATTATTATGGTGACGGGCGAAATTGAAACAAATATGGCAAATATTATCGTTGCCCAGTTGTTGTTATTGGAATCTGAAAATCCAAATGCTGATATTTCGATGTATATAAATTCTCCGGGTGGTGATGTTTCCGCAGGCGAGGCAATTTTGGATACTATGCGTTATATCAAGGCACCGGTTTCGACAATCGGTATGGGTTTGGTTGCGTCGATGGCATCGGTGTTGTTGGCGGCGGGCGAAAAGGGTAAAAGATTTGTTTTGCCAAATACATCAATCATGATTCATCAACCAATGGCTGGAACCCAGGGGCAAGTGACGGATATGGAAATTCAAATCAGCAAGTTTAAGCAAACCAAAGAATTGTTGATTAAACAAATGTCTGAATTTACCGGTCGCAAAGAAAAAGAGTTGTTTGCGGCGATGGAACGTGATAATTGGATGACGGCGAATGATGCAAAAGAATTTGGTTTAATCGATGGTATTTTGGTGCGTAAATAATTTTTGATTTATGGGGTTTTGATATGAGTGACGAAAAAATTACAACATCGGAAAAAAATAATCAGTTTTGTTCTTTCTGTGGCAAGGCTGTTTATGAAGTAAAAAAATTGGTCAGCGGTCGTAATGTTTGTATTTGCGATGAATGTATCGCATTGTGCAACGATATTATGGCAGATGATTTGAAGGCTGATGTTGTGAAAAATGGCACAACAAAATTGCCAACCCCACATCAAATTTATGATTTCTTGAACGAATATATTATTGGGCAAGATAATGTGAAACGTACACTGTCGGTGGCGGTGTATAATCATTATAAACGTCATACGGTTGCAACAAATTTGGATGTAGAATTACAAAAATCAAATGTGTTGTTGATTGGTTCAACCGGAACCGGAAAAACATTGTTTGCACAAACATTGGCAAAAATTTTGGATGTCCCATTTGCAATTGCTGATGCAACAACTTTGACCGAGGCTGGATATGTCGGTGATGACGTTGAAAGTGTGTTGCAACGTTTGTTGCAAAATGCAAATTTTGATGTTGAACGCGCCAGTCGCGGAATTATATACATCGATGAAATTGATAAAATTTCACGCAAATCTGAAAATCCATCGTTAACACGCGATGTGTCGGGCGAAGGTGTGCAACAGGCTTTGTTAAAATTGATAGAGGGAACAGTGGCAAATGTGCCAGTTGGTGGCGCGGGTCGTAAACATCCAGGCGAGGCCACAGTTCAATTAGATACATCAAAAATTTTATTTATATGTGGTGGTGCGTTTGACGGGTTAAATAAAATTATTGGTAATCGTAAAAATACGCGTGCCGGTATTGGTTTTGGTGCGGATGTGACATCAAAACAAGAACGTGCCGATGCGAATAATTTGGCAGATGTCGAACCCCAAGATTTAGTTAAATTTGGTATAATTCCAGAATTGATTGGACGGTTGCCTATAATTTCAACATTGCAAGATTTAGACGAGGATGCGTTGGTTAAAATTTTAACAGAACCAAAAAATGCGATTGTAAAACAATATGTTGCCATGCTGGATTTAGATGGGGTTAAATTAACCATTACATCGGACGGATTAACTGAGGTTGCCAAATTGGCGGTGCAACGTAAAACGGGCGCGCGTGGCCTGCGCAGTATTTTGGAAAAATTATTATTACAGCCAATGTTTGATGCACCGGAAAAGAAAGATTTGGCGGAAATAGTTATTGATAAAGATGTTGTGTTGGGCAAAAAAAATCCTGTGGAAATTTTTGCCGAATCTAAAAAAGCCGCATAATTTATTAAATATAAATTTCTGTTGTTTTTGTGGTCAATGCATTTTGCCAACCAAATGTTTTAGGTGTGTGTTTGGTATTGTTAACCGCCAAATGGTTTCTCCACCACACCTCCGGTTCCTCCGGTTCCTTCGATAATAGTGCTACCACCAGGATTGCTTCTTGGGCTGCATGTTCTGGTCCATGTGGCACAATATGTTGCGTCCGGGGAAACTGTGGTGACAGTGCCATTCTCTTCAGAAACCTTGCTGCCGTTGCATTTTGATATTAATTTATTTTCATCATTGGTAGTGGTAGTGCATGTTCCAGCGCACCACCCTTTGAAAGAAAAATTAGTAATATCATCATTGTCGCAGCATAATTCGTCTTGGGTCCCATTTTGAGAATTTTTACACCGATAATCGGTGGCGCAATTATTAGAATTACCACTAGCACAATCGCCACTGACATACCTATTGGGTACACATGTGAGGGTTGTTGTTGTTTGATTGTCACATGCGGTAAATGATTGCGTCTTTGCGCCAGAGCAGTAGGCTAAATCTGGGTGTGCGTCGTTGCCAGTCAGACTATTAAATACATTGAATGTATCTTTGAAATATACTTGTTGTTGTGTGCCATATCGGGCATATAATGTTGTGTTTGATGCAATGTCCCAATTACGGACAGGTTTACCACTGGCATCAAAATATTTTGTGTTCGTCCCGTTTTCGTCGGTGTAATATCCACAAAAATTACTTATAGCGGTTCCGTCTTGTTGTGGTGGGGTGACAGAATTCATTGCTTCGCCAAATGTGACAATAGAAGTAAATGTGTTGCTGGATTCTTGTCTGTCGTCAAATGTGACAATGTATGTTTCAACCGTCGCCGCAGGTGATTTGCAATATCCCCATTGTTTGTTGGAACCGGTTTCTGTGTAGAATTGCTCTTGTAATTCAATTTTTGTATTGGTGTATGGATTGGTCACCCATATACCACCAAAACGTTCACATTCACGCGATAATTCATTACTCATAGAAATATGCATTTTATCCATAACAATATTTATATCCTGTAATACGGATGTTGGAACATTGTCCTGTAAAATTTCGTATTCAGATGGGCGGATGCAAACCTGCATCGCATAATTAACAAAACGTTGATATAAACTGTTGTTGTAATCGCCACAATCTGTGCCGTTCCCAGAATTACAATTGGCAATTGTCGCATAACGTTGATCGCCCGGGGTATATGTGCGACATGCGTATGGATATGAATGCAGGGTGTCTGTGGATTGAACGGTGCATAAATTTTGACCGAAATCAAACAACATACTTTGACATTCGGCGGCAATTTTTTGATCTACAATGTCGTGCATCGCATTTAACAATTTTGCCAGTCCGTTTGGACCGCCACCGTAAAGATTACTGCATGTGTCTAATTTTTCTTGGCATAAATCTTCGACGGTTTCCAGATTTAACCCCAGTAATGTTTTTGAGTCTTTGTTGCTAAAATCCTTTAACTGATTTGTTTGCGTGTCATAGCATTGATTTACCACACCCAAACATTCGTTTTTCACAGTCCTGATTTTTTCTTGCTGGATTTGATGAATTTCAATAATCGCCTGGCGCATGAATTCGTCCCATACGTCCCCAGATAAATCACGACATTTATCCAATGATTTTTCCGCAAATTTCTTTTTATTATTTAATGCGTTTACAATCATGTGGTTTTTTTGATTGTTTAATATGTTCCCAGATAATGATATTTGATTTGCCAAATTATAAAAGTTTTCTGTGTATATTGGGGCACCGGTATCAATATTCAAATATAATCCGGTCACATCCAAACAATGAACAAAGTTATCACCACATGCGGTGTTGGCGGTGATGTCGGTACGAATACTGGCAATACAATCATTAATAGATAATGAATTGTGTGCATTATAATTTTCCAATCGCGCATTTCCCATCGCACGTTCTGTTTCGCGAATTGTTGTGTTTGCGGTGTTTTTCTGTTTTGATAAATTTGTCGCCAATGTCGCGCAATCGTTTTCAATATACATCCCGTATGCAGATATGACCATGTTTAATATCGATTGTGGACATTGTTCCGCAACCATGTCGGCACATTGCGCGTTTACCGCATTATACAATGTTTCACCAGTTAAATTCGCAATGTTTGCCCCAGATGCCAAATCAGTCGTATTCCATATCGATTTTATGTCGCCACCTGCGTCCAATGTGCCGGCGGTCGATAAAGATTTACTCTTGGTTTTGGCCAATACAGAACTGATTGCGTTTAATTGTTTGCCAGATGCGGTTTTGTCATTTGATGTTGATGCAATCATTTCCCCAGTTGTCGCGGATGTCATGGCGTTAACCTCGGCCGCGGATTTGGTTATTACGTCCAAATTGAAATCGTGAAATGCCGTCAAAGAATCCGACGTTTGTGTTAATGCAGACTGTTTCTTTTTTATTTCGTTTAATCGGGATGAGCAAATGCAACGACGATATGTGTCGTCCAAATTGGCACAGAATTGATCCATACATGTAAAATATGCGTCGTGGCATGTGCTGTATTCAGAACCAAAATTTTGAATCATATCTGTATCGGTGACGGTGGCAGCACGCCCAACAACACGTTTGACGATTGGCGAAATTAATCCTGTGCGCACAGATACATTTTGTTTTGGTTTTTGTGTCGTTGCGTTGCGCTTTGTCGATACGGTTCGCTGAATCGGGGTTTGGGCAACCCGGGCACGTGTGTTTGTTGCTGCGCGTGCAGTTGGCGTTTTTTGAATTGTGCCACCACGCGCGTTCGTTGTTGATGCAGAACGCACCGCGCCATAGGCATAGCCAATGGTTAAAAAACATAATGAAAATAAAAATAGAAAGCCTTTCTTCCTCATACATTTGGAATTTTAACAAAAAAACTTTTTAATGGGCAATAAAAAAATGCACAAAATTGTGCATTTTTTTTAAGTTTTTTATTAGGCGTTTTGGGCATCCGGTGCCGCAACATTTTTTTCAACAAATGTAATGCGACCCTTGTCCAAATCGTATGGTGTCATTTCAACACGAACCTTTTTCCCAACGTTGACCCAAATGCGAGCCTTGCGCATTTTGCCACATACCGTAGCAATAATTTCATGACCGTTGTCCAATTTTACGCGAAACATTGTGTTCGGTAATTTGTCAGTGACAGTTCCTGTGAAAACGATAACGTCATCTTTTGCCATAAATCAATTCCTTTGTTTTTTTGTTTATGATGCTGGATATGATATATTGAGTGGGCAAAAATTTCAAGATTTTTTTTACTAGTGCTTGATAAAGCATGTTTTTTTTGGTAAAATTATATACGATTATAATCAAAGCGGAGAGAGTTATGAAAATCAAAAATCTGGTGATTTTGTTGTGTTTAATGCCGGTTGTAGCCTTTGCTGCGGGCAACAGTGCGCGTGTCGGTATGGTGCGTGCAGGTGGGGTTGGGGCCGCAAAAAAAATTACAACGTCTGCAACACCTAAAAAAGTTCCGGCGGCTGGGGCGGGGGAAAAAACACAAACACCAGCAGATGTCCAAGATGATGTCGCAGAAGATACGGAAGATTTTGAAGAAATCCCAGAAGATGTCGAAGAGGTCGAGGTCGTAGAGGTAAAATCATCAAAACAATCGTCTGCCAAGGCAGAAGATTGTCGCGAAGTATATCAGGCATGTATGGATGATTTCTGTTTGTTGGATGAAACCGAAGGCGGCAGATGCGCCTGTTCTGATAATATTGAAAGGTCAAAAAAATTAATCCAAGAAATTCAAAAAATACAATCAGAGGCTGATGATTTATATACAACAGGTGTCGAACGTGAAAAATTAGGTGCCAAGGCCAGATTGGTTTTCGGTGAATCAGAGGCGGCGAAAAAAAGCGCGGCTAAATCTGGAATTGATTTTTCGGCTTGGTTAATGGGCAGTGATGACGAGGGCGAATTAGACGAAGATGTCGATATCGGTCAGGGATTGTATGATATGGCGGCAGATGCGTGCCAGGAAGAATTAAAACGCTGTGGTAATAAATCCAAAGCCGAAGAAATGGTTTACAGTCGTTTGATTGTCGCAGATTGTAAATCGTTTAATACATATTTGTCTGACCAAAAACGTGATGCGACGGCAAATAAAAAGACTGCGGAATCTGCGGTGCGTGCGGCGCGTTTGGAAATGTTGGATACAACAAACAAATATAATCGCGGTGAATGTTTGTTGGTTTATCGTTCTTGTATCGCAGACAAGGGCGGTTGCGGTGTGAATTTTGAAAACTGTTTAGACGAAGGATTGTTGACGCGTCGTTCGCATGCCTGCGAAGATGTGTTGGATCAATGTATGGCTGTGCGTAAAGATGTGTTAAAAGATTGGGAAGATGAATCGGTTGCTATATTAAAAGATGCGGCAAAATACGCAGACAGAAATCAACGCGCAACATGTTTGGCAAAAATTCAAAATTGTTTGGAAGAAGGTTGCTCGACATCCACAGAATCTATGTGTTTGAGTGATGTCAAGGTTGCTGCAGGCATTTGTCCAATTATTACAGAATGTAATGAAAAAATACCAGGACTGCAATCGGTTGTTAATGATAAATTGGGATATTTACAGGTTAAATTCTGCGAAAATGATATCGACAGTTGTTTGAAAGAAAAATGCGGCGCGGATTTCACAAAACCTGAATGTGTCGGTAAAGAGGCGCGCGTAATCGCAGATACGCTCTGTCCACAACGTTTGTTCCCATCATGCAAAACAATGTCTGGTGATAATTTCGAGGTTATCGTCAGTTCGGCCATGTTGCATATGGACTATCAATTATTAACAGGGTGCATCAATCAATTCGCAGAAAAATTAACAAATGTTTGCGGAACAGATATGGCATGTATCCCGGCATCGCAATTGTTGGAAGGAATCGATACAACAAAATGGGCGGATGTTAATGCGTTGAGTACACAAATAACCCAGTCTTCAAATGCGGCGGTTGATAAATTCTTTACGGATTTCCAAAAAGATTTAACTTTGTCTGCGTGCCAGGACGTTTACGGCAAAAGTGGCAAGAAATTGAAAAATCGTACCAGTATGATGGATGGTGTAAATACCACCGCAAAAATGATTGCATACACCGCCGCCAGACAACGTGCAGAACGTGAATTGGCAACGATTATGGATGACATCAAAATGAAGGAAGAACAAGATAAACGCGCGAAATACTGTATGAAACGCTACAAGGCTGAACAAAAACCAGAAGATTCCAAAGACGGTAATTATACATATATCCGCAGTGCGTCATACGAATCTGATACGCGCAGTTGTCATGTGTGTCGTATTCAACGTGTGTGCGAAAAAGGTGGCGAAAAGAAATCTACATCTGCATTAAAGGCTGCGGCGGGTGGTTTGTCGGCAGGTGCATCGGCTGGAACAATGGTCAGCCCAGGATGGGGAACGGCTATTGGTGCGGTAATCGGTGGTGTCGGTGCCGGTGTGTTGGGTGCAATGTCTGGTGGTGAAGAAGATTTCTGCCAGGAATTAGAATCATGTGAAGATGTTAATGTCGGTATCGTCACAGATGATATGTTGCAAGATTTATAAAATTTAATTTTCATATAGGAGAGAGAATATGAAAACAAAATTGATGAAAATATTTATGTTGATTGCGGTGTTCGCGGTGGCGGTGCCTGCGTGGTCGGCAACGAAATCGTCGTCTAAACAACAATCGGCAATTCAACAGGGAACCAAGGTTCGTGCCAAGGTTGCGCCGTCTGGTGTTTATTCCCAGGAATGTTATGACGCATATTATGGTTGTATGGATCAATTTTGTATTTTGGATAACGAAGATGGTGGTTCGTGTGCGTGCAGTGATAAAAATGCTGAATACGAAAAACGTTTGGAAAAAATCAAAGATACTTTGACCGAGGCTGACAGATTAAAAACCGAAGAGGTTGAACGTGTCCAGGCGGGCGCAAATGCCGATATTATATTCAATGGAACGCGTGAATATGATAAAAATACTGGTGATGTCGCCAAAGATTCTGCAAAGAAAAAAAATACAAAACAATCTTTGTTGGCGATGTGGGACACCGATGATGAAGATGAAGATTTTGGTGATTCAATCGATTTAATTTCTGATAAAACAGGTGATGAATTGTTTGCGGCGGCGGATGCGTTGTGTCGTGAACAAATGGATATGGATTCTTGCAAAAAAGATATCGTATTGTTGAAACAAATGTATTCGCGTCAAATTGTGTCTGATTGCAAGGGTTTCGCAAACAGTATCGAAAAAAAGGAAGCACAAGCCAAAAACGAATTGAGTTCGGCAAATGCGGCGGTGCGTTCTGCATTAAAAGAATCATTGGATTCAGCCAACAAATATGATCGTGGCGAATGTATGGTCGAATATAAAAAATGTATGCAGAAAGATGATGCCTGTGGCAAGGATTGGGAACATTGTGTGTTCACAATCGCGTCAGAAAATATGCAAAATAACAAAGCAAAAAGCACAGCAAAAACCAAGGTTGCCACAGTAAACACTTATGATATTACACCGTCAACAATGGAAATTTTGGAATCAAAACGGTATATTTGTGAACGCGTGTTGGATTCTTGTGTTGCGGTGCGTGATAATGTTTGGCAAGATTTCCTGAGGGAAGCCGCCCCAACAATTAAGTTGGCGGAAAGTAAAATTGAATCTAAAAAACGTCAATCATGTTTGACCGATATTTCAAATTGTATCCAAAAGGCATGTAAAGATGATATTGCCGGCAAAGGCGTGGAAACAATGGATGCATGTTTGGCGCGTCCTGATATGGCACGCAGTTTCTGTAAAGTTGAAATTGACCCATGCGAACGTATGGAACCACAAATTTGGGCGTATGTAAAAGATAAATTGGCGGCTATGCGTGTTGATGCATGTACCCAGGAAGTTAAAGATTGCTTTACCGATGAAAATCGTTGTGGCGAAAATTTTGCAAATTGTATTGGTATGGATTACGCATATATTCATGACATTTGCCCAATCGATAAATTGGTTGTTTGTAAACAGGCAAATCCAAAATTCTCGATGTCAGATTTGGATTCTATGTTGATGGGGTTATATTTGAATATCGATAATTCAGCATTGGAAACATGTCAACAATTGGTTGATGAAAAAATGACTGAAATTTGCGGTTCAACCACTGATTGTAATAAGTTCGCAGCCGACGATACAATGGGAACAGGCAGTTTGCGTTCACAAAAAGACGGTAATATTTATCGTGTGACCGGTATGATTTCATTTGGTTCAATCAAGATGGGCGAGGCATCGGCCAAAACCACCGATGGTGATAATATATTGAAACCTGGGGAAATTGGTGTTGCGGATTATATTGCCAATGTGAAATCACGTTTTTCAAATGAAGAAGGTGCATCTGCGATTATTCCAACAATCGAAGAAGAATTGAATAATATTGCCGGAACAATTAACAGAACAATCGAAATGATTGAACAAGACCCAAAGATTCAATTCTGTATTACAGGGCGTAATTTGGATCAAATTACCGGTAAAAAAGGAACCAAGACCGAGGCGCGTTTCCCGAATTTGCTGAACCAGGTTAAAATGCAAATTGCAATGGCGGCATTGCGTCAGGCCCAGGATAATTATAATAAAAAGTTCAATGAAGAAGTGACCAAGGCATCAAAAAATGCATCAACGGATATTGCACAATATATGTGTCAAATGTTGCCTGTGACGGGCGGAAAGTCTGTGGGGGCTTCTACTGAGGCAGATGTTCAATTAACACCGCCGTATGCAATTAGTTATGATGTTGGTGCCGGGTTAAATCAATCAACATTGATGAAGGGTGGACGTGGTTCGTCGGCAACTGGTGGCGTTGCAAGCAGCGAAACGGGAACCGGAAACAAAGCAGCTGAGATTATTGGCACAATTAATATTACAGGATTGTTGGCTGGGGCTGGTCAAAAGCACAAAGTGACATTACCTAGTGGTACACGTGAAATGTGGTCAACATTTAATCGCGAAACACGTGTATGTCATTATTGTACATCCACAGTGACAAAAGATTGTAGTCATACATATAAAAGGGGATTCTTGGGTATTGGACATAAAGATGAAACCAGTTGCAAGGAATCCGCACCTGTGGAAAAATGTGAAGATATTCAAATGTAGGGGTATTCGATATGGATAATATGAACGAGGTTGTTGCCGCAGATATTCAAAATAAATTACAACACGTGGCGGATGTTCAACATGAATTGGTGACAACACCACCAAAAACCGCAGAACAATGGCATGATTTAATACAAACCCTGTTGGGTGGGGCGGTCGATTTCTGTTTCAAATTGGTGGCGGCTGTCGCGATTTTATGGGCAGGTATGTGGGTTGCGAAAAAAATTACTAAATCTATCAAATTCGCAATGGAAAAACGGGAATTGGAACCGTCGTTGGTGTCGTTCATTTCTTCGTTCATAAATATTTTGTTGCGTATTTTTGTTATCATTATCGTTTTGACAACTGTCGGTGTGCAAATGACATCTATTGTCGCGGTGTTGGGCGCCGGTGCGTTGGCGGTCGGTATGGCGTTGTCTGGAACTTTCCAGAATTTTGCCGGTGGTATAATTATTCTGTTCTTGAAACCGTTCAAGGTCGGTGATGTGATTCAAACTGCAACAGGGCGCGTCGGCACAGTTAAAAAGATTATGATTTTTACAACTGAATTGCATACGTTTGATAACCAGGTGGTGTTTATTCCAAATGGCCCGTTGGCAAATGGCGAAATTATAAACCTGTCAGACAGAAAAAATCGTCGCGCAGAAATAACTATTTCTATTTCGTATGGCGATGATGTTGATGCGGCGCGCAAAGCAATATTGAAAGTTTTGGATGCAGATAAACGCGTGTTGAAAACACCAGAGCCGTCAATTTTTGTTAGTGATTTAGGTGACAGTGCGGTTGTGTTGACTGTGTGGTATTGGACAAAGTATGCAGATAATTTTGCAACCATGGGCGACATGCGCGAGGCATTGTATAAAGAGTTGCCTAAACATAAAATTAATTTCCCATTTCCACAAATGGATGTTCATGTTAAGAAATAAAAATGCCCGTTTGGGCATTTTGTTTTGTCATTCTGAACGATAGTGAAGAATCCAGGTGATTTTGTGTTCGACACGCAGTGTCGGCTGAATTTTTTATTTGCCAAACCTGGATACTTCGCATGCGCTCAGTATGACAAAACACGATGTGTTTTGTTTG
>ODAI014632965.1_pt1 | contig 11289 bp, 12 predicted proteins | sample 1539321 | NCBI WGS metagenome assembly ODAI01 (sample SAMN02144231, study PRJEB22623) | gut metagenome | biome: sheep rumen | host: Ovis aries | place: New Zealand
TGTACAGGGATGAGTTCGTCGATCCGGAAAACTATATGGACCTCACAATGCCCAAGGAGGAGTATGCCGAGATGGTGAAAAAAGCCGCCCAGGAATCTTCCAAGGTCCTTACTCCGCACACGAGGGTGAAGATGCCCCAATAGCAGTGAATCGATCAAGCTATGGCCAAGTACGTATACGACAAGGACAGCGTCCGTTTCAGGAAGGTGACCCGCTCCATCTGGGGAAGGGTCCGTTCCGTACTTGGATTCCTGCTGACTTCGATGTCAGTCTCGGTCGTGATATACATAGTGGCCTCCTTCTTCTTCAGTACCGATACCGAACGGCAGCTGCGTCGTGAGAACCGGATGTACGAAAGGTTGTATCCTGAACTTCAGGAAAAGCAGCAGCTGGTCAGCGATGTGATCAAGGACCTCGAGAACCGCGACAACGGCATCTACCGGGAAATCTTCAATTCCGACGCTCCCGAAGTGGACCCCGTAGCCTCAATCGAAGGCCTTTTTGCGGGAGACACCCTCGGCAAGGACGACCTCATTGAATATACAGGCAGGAAGACGGCCGAACTTTCAGCCATAGCGGACAAGGTTGAGGAGAATTTCCTCACCATCTTCTCGGCTTTGGCCGGGGAAGGATACCGCATGCCCCCGATGTCAGCTCCTCTTGAAGAAGTAGGTTACGCAAGTACCGGCGCATCCGTCGGGCAGAAAGTGAGCCCTTTCTATAAAGTGGCCATACCCCACACCGGAATCGATCTCGTCGGCCAGCAGGGAGACCCTGTACTGGCTACCGCCGACGGGACTGTTTCGATGGTGGAGAGGTCCGGAAAAGGTTTCGGCAATACGGTCACGATCGACCACGGCAACGGATACACCACACGTTATTGTCACCTTTCCGACATAAAAGTTTACAAAGGGCAGAAGGTGAAAAGAGGCGCGAAGATAGCCTCCGTCGGAATGTCGGGCAGCTCTTTCGCTCCGCATCTTCACTATGAAGTCCTCAAGGACGGAGTGGCTCAGGATCCCCTCAATTACATGTTCGGCTCAATAGGGGCTTCCCAGTACGCCGCAATGTCGTTCATGACGGCAAGTACCGGACAGTCACTGGAATAGGGAAACGCAATCATTCAGCTTAGGATATGGAAAAGATTTACTATTCAATCGGAGAAGTCGCCGAGATCCTCGGTGAAAGCACATCGCTTGTCCGTTTTTGGACCAATTCTTTCGGGAAGTTCCTCAAGCCCCGGCGCAATTCCCGCGGTAACCGGGTCTACACCAACGAGGATATCGAGACCCTCAAGCAGCTCCATCTCCTCATCAAGTCCCAGGGGATGACTCTCGACGGGGCGGCGCAGGTGCTGGACCAAAGCCGCAAAAAGGTGGAAGGGAGGGTGAAAGCGCTCAATTCTCTGCGTGAAATCAAGTCCCAACTTGAGGAAATACGTTCAACTTTGTAGTTAAATCGGGAAATTTCCGTAAATTTGCCGTCCTTTCCCCCAAAGGCGCCGGAAAGGAACAATCATTCTGACATTTTATTCGAATAAAAAACATATGGCAAAGAAAATCAAGAAAGTTGAGACCCCTATCGATCAGAGGGAGACTTTCGTATCCATCCAGAAGAACTTTGCGGATTCCGACCTCAGTGTAGAGGAGAAGCTCAAGACCCTGTATGATCTCCAGCAGGCTGATTCGGAGATCGACAAGATCCTTCAGCTCCGCGGAGAACTCCCCTCAGAGGTAGCTGCTCTTGAGGAGGAAATCGCCGGACTCAAAGGAAAGATGGCTGCGATCAACGCCGAGATCGAAGGTTTCAACGAGGGTATCGCCCAGAACAAGGAGAATATCATCGATTGTGATACCCAGATCGCGAAGTACAACGAACAGCTCAACAACGTCTCCAACAGCCGTGAGTTCGATTCCATCAACAAGGAAATCGAGAACCAGGAACTCCTCCGCAAGATCGCCGAAAAGCATATCGGTGAGATGAAGAACGAGATCCTTGTCCGTAAGGCTCAGCTCGAGGAAACCAAAGACGAGATTGATGTCCGTTCCGAGGACCTCAAGGCCAAGAAGGATGAGCTCGACAACATCGTCGAGTCCACCTCCAAGGAGGAGAACGCCCTTCGCGCCAAGAGGAACAAATGCGCTTCCATCATAGACGCGAGGACAATGAGCGCCTATGAGAGGATCCGCGAGAGCGAGCACAACCACCTCGCTGTCGTTACCGTTTACAACGGAAACGCTTGCGGCGGCTGCTTCAACATGATTATCCCCCAGAGGCTCATCGAGATTTCTTCGAACAAGAAGCTCATCATCTGCGAGCACTGCGGCAGGATCATCGTAAATCCCGACTTCTCCACTAAGGAATAATACCCATGCCCGCCCAGAAGAAATCCAAATCCAAGGGTGGCCAGGATGTGAACCTCGATACGCTGGGTCTTGAGATGGGCAACAAGCCCCCTCAGGCCCCGGATTTCGAGGAAGCCGTGTTGGGTGCCCTGCTCATCGAACCGAACTGTGTCGATGAGGCGATGGAGGAGCTCTCCCCGTCTTGTTTCTACGACCCCAAGCATCGCAAGATATTCGAAGCGATGGTGAGCCTTGTGAACGAACATGAGGCTCTGGATATCCTGTCGGTTTCCCAGAAACTGTCATCCATGGGGGCGCTTGAGGAAGTGGGAGGCCCCGTCCTTCTCGCCGCATTGTCCCAGAAGATAGGAGCGGCGGCCAACATAGAATACTACGTAAAGATCCTCAAGCAGAAAACGATCCAAAGGGACCTCATTTCGGCTGCCCTTTCCATTCTGCATGATTCATACGACGATGCGGTCAATGTCGATGACCTCATCGACAACGCCCAGAGCAAGGTCTATGCGGCGATCCAGAACAACGTAAAGAAGGACGTCCAGGAAATCGGCTCCGTGATCAAGTCCGCTATGGACGAGATCGAGAAGATGCAGGGCCAGAGCGGCCTGAGCGGAGTCCCGTCCGGATACAATTCGATCGACAGGATAACGATGGGTTGGCAGAAGAGCGACCTCATCATCCTCGCCGCCCGTCCTTCCGTCGGTAAAACCGCCTTCGCCCTCAATATCGCGAGGAACGCCGCCGTCGACCACAATATGCCGGTAGCCATTTTCTCGCTCGAGATGCCTGCCATCCAGCTCGCCAAGCGACTGATGGTCTCGGAGACCGGACTGAGCGCCGAAAAGATAAAGGGAGGAAAGACTCTCGAACCTTACGAGTGGGAACAGCTCGAGTTCAAGCTCAAGGCCCTTTCCAAAGCTCCGCTCTACGTTGACGACACCCCGAGCCTTCCTATCATGGAATTCAGGACCAAGGTCAAGAGACTGGTCAAGTCCAAGGGGGTACGCCTCGTTATCGTCGACTATCTCCAGCTCATGCAGGGTCCGGCTGAACTCCGTGGAATGAGGGAACAGGAGGTCGCTGCGATTTCAAGGACGCTCAAGGCTACGGCCAAGGAGTTGGATGTTCCCATCATCGCACTTTCCCAGCTTTCAAGGCAGGCCGTGCAGCGAACCGGCGGTACCGGAAAGCCGCAGCTCAGTGACCTTCGTGAATCCGGCTCAATCGAGCAGGATGCCGATATGGTCATCTTCGTCCACAGGCCCGATTATCTCGGCCTTTCGGAAACTCCCGACGGAAAGGAGACCACCCAGATCATAATCGCCAAGCACCGTAACGGTGAAACCGCCGATATCCCCATGCGTTTCAAGAGCGAAATGGTACGCTTCGTCGAGATTGACGACAATCTCGTCACGCAGGCCGGGGAGATCGGATCGGCCATGAATGACGATTATCCTCCGGCGGATTTCGGCCCCGGCGGAAATTATGGCGGGAATTTTGATGGATACTCTGACGGGTTCGGCAATCCTTCTTACCAGTAAAGGAAGGAAACGACCCGGAACTGATAACCATTTTCGCCATGTCCGACAGGTTCTACAGCGGACTTCTGTCCGCAATCTTCAGGTTTTCCGCAAGCGCCCTTTTGTGCGCTCTCACGGTTATCCCGGGTATCTCCCAGACCAGGGCGAAAACCTGTATTCCCACAAATGAATTGACTCCGGCCCACTTGGCATATGCCCCGGGGGAGAAGTTGACATACTCCATCCATTACAAGTGGGGGCCCATCAACGCCGATGTGGCCAATGCGACTTTCGATCTTACGCAGACCACCCTGAACGGACAGGAAGTGTATCATGTGAAACTCTTCGGAAAGAACTCCAAAGTGTATGACCCGTTCTTCAAGATGAGGGAGGATTTCAGGACATGGTTCTCTCCGGAAGGGATCGTTCCAGTCAGATTCACCCGCGACACGAAGGAAGGCAACTGGTTTTCCACGAATGATTACGATTTCAAGTGGAACACCTCCTCTCCCCACATCGAGGCGTCCCTGGACAGCAAGAGAAAGGGTCCCCGTGTGGAGGAACTGCCCCTGACGGATTGCACTTTCGACGTCCTGTCGCTTTTCTACTACGCCAGGAATCTCGATTTCGATGCGGTGAAGAAGGATGTCAAATATCCCGTGACATTCGCCGTAGATGACGACATCTGCAACATATATTTCATCTGGAAAGGGCGGGAAACCATAAACGTCAAAGGAATCGGCAAGGTCAAGACGATGAAGTTCGTCGTCAAGCTCGTCGCCGGCGATGTCTTCGGTGATGATGAGGACGCTGACGGAACGATGTGGTTCACAGATGACGACAACCGTCTTCTGGTGTATTTCGAGACCCCGATCAGGATAGGGGCCATTTCCGGAAGGCTCGCTTCCTATGAAGGCATCCGCTATCCTTTCTCGGCAAAAGTCCAATAGAATAAGATGAAGGACGAACTCTCCCACGAAGGTGTTGTACGTGAAGTCGGCCCCAAGATAACAAGGGTCGCCATCGAAGCGAAGTCCGCATGCGCGTCCTGTCATGCCGCCGGATTATGTACCTCCCTGGACGCCACGACCAAGGATATTGAAGTTTCCACAGCCCTCAATCCCGGATATCAGGAGGGGGACAAGGTGGAGGTCGTCCTCGGTACGTCCATGGGTGCCAAAGCGGTGCTTCTCGCTTATGTCGTTCCCCTTTTCATATTATTGATTTTAGTAGTATCTTTGTCGTATACTTCCATTCACGAACTCCTTATAGGAGCCATCGGGTTGGGTGGAATGGCCATCTGGTACGGGGTGGTGTACCTTTTCAGGGACCGCCTCTCCAGGGAATATGTGTTTTATCTCCGCCGGCCACGGGGATAGTGACTGTAGGAAAATATTGATTACCACATACAAATGACAACAACAATTATCTGGACAATCGCAATCATCGCCATTCTCGGTCTAGTGCTTGCGGTCATCCTTTACCTTGTCGCGGAGAAATTCAAGGTTGAGGAAGATCCAAGGATCGATGAGGTTGAAAAAGTGATGCCGGGTGCAAACTGTGGAGGATGCGGATTCGCGGGATGCCGCGCATTCGCGGATGCCGCCGTCAAAGCACCCAATCTCGACAACAATTATTGCCCGGTCGGCGGTAATGAAGTCATGAAGAAGGTGGCTGCCATTCTTGGATACACAGTCCAGGAGAAGGCTCCCCAGGTCGCAGTCGTAAGATGCAACGGAACCTGTGAGAACAGGCCCAAGGTCAACGACTACGACGGATTCTCTTCCTGCAAGGTCAAGGCTGCCCTCTATGCCGGAGATACCGGCTGTGCCTACGGCTGCCTCGGCTGCGGAGACTGCGTTGCCGCATGCCAGTTCGGTGCCCTTTCAATGGATCCCGTGACCGGTCTTCCCGTAGTGGACCAGGAAAAATGTACCGCCTGCGGCGCTTGTACGAAAGCCTGCCCCAAGGGAATCATCGAGCTTAGGGCCAAAGGTCCCCGCGGCATGAGGATGTACGTTTCCTGCGTCAACAAGGAGAAAGGCCCCGCCGCCAAGAAGGCTTGCGCCGCCGCATGTATCGGCTGCGGAATCTGCCAGAAGACATGTACCCACGGAGCCATCACAGTCGAGAACAACGTCGCTTACATCGATTACTCGAAGTGCAAACTCTGCCGCGAGTGCGAGGCGATGTGTCCAACCGGAGCCATCCATGGCGTGAACTTCCCCAAACCGCTTGACAAGGATGCCGTCAAGGCAAGAATCCAGGAACGCAACCGCAAGGCCAAGGAGGCTGCCGCAGCAGCCGCTGCCGCAGCGAAAGAAGCCCCCGCACCGGCTCCTGTAGCAACCCAAAATAAGGAGGAAAAGGCATGACAAGGACATTCTCAATGGGTGGTGTACACCCTTCAGACAGCAAGATATCACGCGGATGCGCCATAGAGGTTCTTCCTACCCCTCCGACCGTGTACATCCAGCTTTCACAGCATATAGGTGCTCCGGCCAAACCGCTCGTGGCGGTCGGTGACTCCGTCAAAGTCGGACAGCCGATAGCCGAACCCGGCGGGTTCGTGTCGGCGTACATCCATTCTTCGGTATCCGGCAAGGTGAAGTCCATCGCTCCGAGGAAAGACCTCGCCGGCAACAATCAGATGTGCATCGAAATCACCGTCGAAGGCGATGAATGGATGGAAGGAATCGACACTTCCGATACCCTCATCACCGATATCATAGATGACAACAAGGCCATCCTCGACAAGATCCGCCTGGGCGGCGTCGTGGGACTCGGAGGAGCCACATTCCCCACCCACGTCAAACTCAGCCCGCCTCCGGGTAAGAAGTGCGAAATGCTCATCATCAACGGATGCGAATGCGAGCCTTACCTCACATCCGATTTCCGTACCCTTCTGGAGAAGGGCGAGCAGGTAGTCGTCGGAACCGCCATCATCAAGCAGGTTCTCGGCGTCGACAAGGCCACTATCGGTATCGAGGACAACAAGCCAGAGGCCATAGCCCATATCAACGAAGTTCTCGCTTCGCTCAAGAAAGTATCTCCCAAGTTCTCCGGAATAGAGGTCATGAGCCTCATGAAGAAATATCCCGAAGGAGGTGAGAAGCAGCTCATCGATGCGGTGATGGGCCGTCAGGTCGCTTCCGGCGGACTCCCCATCGATGTCGGTGCAGTCGTACAGAACGTCGCAACGGCTCTCGCCGTCTACGATGCCGTTCAGAAGAACAAACCGATCATCGACAACTCGGTAACCGTGACAGGAGAGTGCTTCCCCCGTCAGGCCAATCTTCTCGTGAGGGTCGGAACCCCGCTCAGCTACATAGTTGACTATCTCGGAGGAATGCCCGCCGACGCCGCCAAGGTGATAAGCGGAGGTCCGATGATGGGTAGGGCCATCGCCAATATGGATGCGGCCACCCTGAAGGGAACATCCGCACTTCTCTTCCTTACCGAGAAACAGACCAGGAGGGAACCCGAAGGACCCTGCATCAGATGCGGCAAGTGCGCACAGGCATGCCCCATGGGATTGGAGCCTTTCCTCCTGAACCGTCTCGCCAGAGCCGGAAAGGTCGAGGAACTTGAGGACAACGCCGTACAGGATTGCATCGAATGCGGCTGCTGCCTTTACAGTTGCCCCGCCCATATTCCTCTTCTGGACATCATCCGTCCCGCCAAGGGACAGGTCATCGGCCTGATAAGGGCACGTAAAGCGGCACAGGCTGCGAAGTAGTAGACAGATTATTCTTTTTTCAACAATATCGAACAAGAAAAGATGAGCAGACTATTGGTTTCACCATCTCCGCACATCCACGCCAAGGAATCCACAGCGAGCCTTATGCGTGATGTCGTGATAGCCCTGATTCCGGCCGTCCTCGTTTCCGTGGTATTCTACGGATGGAAGGAACTTCTGGTGCTGGCGGTCAGCGTGCTTTCATGCCTTGTGCTGGAGTATGTCATCACAAGATATATGATGAAGAAGGAGAACAACACTCTTTGTGATTTCTCCGCAGCCGTCACCGGCATTCTTCTCGCACTCAACCTCCCATACACCACTCCCTGGTGGGTCGTTTTCATCGGAGCCGCCGTCGCTATCGGTGTCGGCAAGATGACTTTCGGAGGATTGGGACAGAATGTTTTCAACCCCGCTCTGGTGGGTAGAGTTTTCCTGCTGGTTTCCTATCCGACCTATATGACTCACTGGGAGGCTCCTCAGAGCCTTTTCGGAGTTGACGCCGTTTCCGGTCCGACTCCCCTCGGAATCATCAAGGAAGGACTTCTCCAGGGCAACACCGTTCCCCAGCTCATGGCCGACAACGGCCTTAACTACGGTCAGATGCTTTTCGCCAGCGTAGGCGGATCGGCCGGTGAGATTTCAGCCATCGCGCTTCTTATCGGATTTGTGTATCTGCTCGTGAAGAAGGTGATAAGGCCCCACATCACGCTCAGCATCTGGGCTACCGTGGCTGTCGTTTCACTTATCTTCTGGCTCTGCGCTCCGGACCGTTTCACGGATCCCCTTTTCAACCTCCTTACCGGCGGTATGATTCTCGGATCCTGCTTCATGGCGACGGATTACGTCACTTCGCCTATGAGCGTGAAGGGCGGTATAATCTTCGGAATCGGTATCGGATTCATTACGATGATGATCCGTTACTTCGGTTCGTATCCTGAAGGAATGTCATTCGCGATTCTCATCATGAATGCCACCGTTCCTCTTCTCAACATGTGGTTCCATCAGAAAAAATACGGGAGGGCATAGGTTATGGCGATAGTTTCGAATTTCAAGAACATGGTCATCTGCCTGTTCACCACGTGTTTCATCTGCGCCGCTCTCCTTGCCGGAGTGTATGCGCTCACCAAGGCTCCGATCGACCGTACGAACGAGAAGCTCCTCAAGGAGTCCATCGGTGCGGTTCTTCCTCAGGGAGGGGAACTTTCGGAGGCCAAAACTCTCTCCGTCGGAGGCCAGCCTTCCGAGTACTATGAAAGCACCGAAAACGGTGAGGTCAAGGCCTATGCGGTGAAATCCACCGTCGTAGGTTTCGGAGGACCGCTTGTACTTATGGTCGGCATCACCGATGACGGCAAGGTCTACAACACTTCAGTCCTTTCCCACAGCGAGACTCCGGGTCTTGGCGCAAAGTGCACCACTGACGAACATTTCATGGCGCAGTGGAAAGGCCTTGATCCCGCAAGCAAGATTCTCAAGGTCAAAAAGGACCAGGGAGATATTGATGCCATAACCGCTTCCACCATCACATCAAGGGCATATACTCTTGCTGTCCAGAATGCGGTTGATGCCGTCAAAGGACTCATGAAATAGGAGGACAGGATCATGACAAGAAAACAGCTTATTACAAAGGGATTCATAAAGGACAATCCCACATTCGTCCTCATCCTCGGAATGTGTCCGACGCTGGCGACGACAACATCTGCCATCAACGGTCTCAGCATGGGACTTGCCACTCTTTTCGTGCTTGTCCTTTCGAATATGGCGATATCTGCTATAGCCCCTGTCGTTCCTGACAAGGTGCACATCCCGGTGTATATCGTCGTCATCGCGACTTTCGTCACGCTTCTGCAGCTCCTGATGCAGGCTTTCACTCCCGGAATATATGCGACTCTGGGACTCTTCATCCCGCTCATCGTGGTGAACTGTATAGTTCTCGGCCGTGCCGAGGCTTTCGCCAACAAGAACGGGATAATTGATTCCGCATGTGACGGACTCGGAGTGGGACTCGGCTTCACCCTGTCCCTCACGGTTCTGGGTATCGTCAGGGAAATCCTCGGAAGCGGATCCGTATTCGGATGGAAGTTCATCACAGGAGACGGTATGCTCGCATTCGTGATGGCTCCCGGCGCATTCCTCTGCCTGGGATACCTGATGGTTCTTTTCAACAAGATCGCCTCCAAGAACAAAGGGGCATAAAAGCAAGGCGTTATGGAAATACTGCTTATAATAGTTTCTGCGATATTCGTAAACAATATCGTTCTTGCGCAGTTCCTCGGAATCTGCCCTTATCTCGGAGTTTCGAACAAGCTTTCCACAGCTACGGGAATGTCCGCCGCCGTATGCTTCGTCATAACCCTTGCGACAGCGGTCACATATCTTCTGAACAAGTATCTTCTCCTGCCGTTCGGCCTTGAGTTCCTCCAGACTATCGCGTTCATCCTCGTGATCGCCGCCCTCGTGCAGATGGTTGAGATCGTTCTCAAGAAGATAAGCCCGTCCCTTTACCAGGCTCTCGGAATCTTCCTTCCCCTCATTACGACAAACTGCGCCGTGCTCGGTGTAGCCATCAATGTCGTCACGAAGGAATTCACTTTCGGTCTGCCTTCACACATGCTCGGATTCGGTGAGGCCGTGCTTTACGCATTCGCTACATCATTGGGATACGGACTCGCCATGGTCCTGTTCGCGGGACTCCGTGAGCACCTCGCGCTCAATGACGTGCCCAAGGCTTTCAGGGGCGTTCCCATCGCCCTTATCACCGTCGGCATCCTTGCCATGGCGTTCATGGGATTCTCGGGAATAGCATAGCGCTTTCCCCCATAAATATTCGAGGTGAGGCCATCCCTACGGCGGGGTGACCTCATCTTCCAAAAATGAACTCATTCTTCCCCACGGGAAGATGACACAAAATAACGGACCGGCAATCAAATGGAACTTTTTCCTGAGTTGAAGAAGCGCTATACGGAGGATTACTATTCTGCGCGAGAGGCGCAGCGTATGGCTGAATTCATAGCATGGGGACCTGCGGTTTTCCAGGTTTCCAGGCTCATGGTGAAATACGGTATCCTCGAATTGCTGAGGGACAATCCCGACGGATTGACCTTCGGTGAGATCCTTCCGAAATCCGGTATTTCCGAATATGGGCTGAAATGCCTCATGGAAGCGTCCCTTTGCATAGGGACCGTCCTTGTCGATACCGATACGGACAAGTATACGCTATCGAAGGTCGGGTGGTTCCTTCTCGCCGACGGAGCCGCCAAGGTGAATCTGGATTTCAACCACTTCATCAACTATCGCGGTTTCTACGACCTTGACAAGGCGATAGAGGAAGGACGTCCCGCAGGACTTCCCACCCTGGGCCCTTGGCCGACAATTTATGAAGGACTGTCTTCCCTCGGAAAGGAAGAGAGCGACAGCTGGTTCGCTTTCGACCATTTCTATTCGGACAACTCCTTCAATCAGGCATTGGACATCATCTTCGGTGAAGGCGGGGTCAGAAACCTTCTCGACGTCGGCGGAAACACCGGCAAGTGGGCCCTCAAATGCGTTGACAGGGATCCGGATGTGAAAGTCACCATAATGGATCTTCCCCAGCAGATCGGTCTCATGAAGGAAAATGTCAAGGGAAAGAAGGGTGCAGAAAGGATTTCCGGATGCCCCATAA
>ODAI010830920.1_pt1 | contig 11287 bp, 3 predicted proteins | sample 1539321 | NCBI WGS metagenome assembly ODAI01 (sample SAMN02144231, study PRJEB22623) | gut metagenome | biome: sheep rumen | host: Ovis aries | place: New Zealand
AGAAGATGTGTCCCATCTCGGGACGGGTATAGCGATCGATCATGGCACGTCCTTTCGCGTGGAGGTGAGGTCCGCATACGATTCTACCTGCTGCAGAGTCACTGCCTGGCACCTACGTCGCATTTCCAGAGGAAGCACTGTAGTCAGTGCCGGTTTTCTCACTTGACGACAGTCGACAAAACCCGCTCATCGCGCCACAGGGGTAGTCCCATGAACGATTTGAGCCGCCAGGGCTTACCCCGACGGCTCCTTTGATGACTCTCTTCATGGGTGAGGACTATAGCCAAAAGACGATGCACCCTGCGATCGGTCTCGCTTGTCGAGGAGAAGGCCCTACTCGGCGCGCTCCAGCACCGCCTTAGCCTCCTGCAGCTGGGCGCTCACCGCGTCGTGGCCCGTGCCACCATAGGTCGTACGGGCACGCGCGATGGCCTCGGGATCCAGCTCGCCGACGATATCCTCGCCAAAGAGCGACGATGCCTCGGCAAACTCCTCCAGCGTGAGGTCTTCCAGCCCCTTGCCGTGCTTCTCGCAGTACAGCACCAGCTTGCCCACGACCTCGTGCGCCTCACGGAAGGGCATACCGCGCTTGGCCAGGTAGTCGGCCACATCGGTCGCCGCCGTGAAGCCCGTCTTGGCTTCGGAGAGCATCGTCGAGGCGTTCACGCGCATGGTGCCCACCATGCCAGCCACGATGGCCATGCAGTCGCCAAGCGTCTTCGCCGCGTCCAGCGGGCCCTCCTTGCACTCCTGAAGGTCCTTGTTGTAGGCCAGAGGCAGGCTCTTGCAAGTGGTGAGCAAGGCCATCAGGTCGCCGTACACGCGTCCCGTCTTGCCGCGCGTGAGCTCGGCGAAGTCGGGGTTCTTCTTCTGCGGCATGATGCTCGATCCGGTCGAGTACGAGTCAGAGAGCGTCACGAAGCCAAACTCCGTCGTGCTCCACAAGACGATCTCCTCGCAGAGGCGCGAGAGATGCATCATGCTCACGGCGCAAGCGTACTCAAGGTCGAGGAGGTAGTCGCGATCGCTCACCGCGTCGAGCGAGTTCGGGATGGCGTGGTCCATGCCCAGCAGCTCCGTGGTCATCGCACGGTCGAGCGGGTAGGTGGTACCCGCAAGCGCCGCAGAGCCAAGGGGGTTTGCGTCCGCTGCGGTGCGGGCAGCCGCCAGACGCGTATAGTCGCGCGTCAGCATCCAAAAGTAGGCGAGCATGTGGTGGCTGAAGAGGATGGGCTGCGCGTGCTGCAGGTGCGTGTAGCCCGGCATCACCACGCCCATCTCGCGCTCAGCGACCTCGAGCAGCGTGCGCCGCAGCTCGACATTGCCCTGCATCAGGCCCTCTGCCAGGTCCTTTGCCATCAGGCGAATGTCAAGCGCCACCTGGTCGTTGCGCGAGCGCCCGGTGTGCAGGCGTCCACCAGCGGCACCGATGCGCTGGGTCAGCACCTTCTCGATGGCCATGTGCACGTCTTCGTCATTCACGTCCCAAGGGAAGGTGCCCGCCTCTATCTCGGCGGAGATCTGCCTCAGGCCGTCGACGATGGCGTCACGGTCCTCGCCGCTGATCACGCCTTGCGCGGCAAGCATCGTGGCATGGGCAATGGAGCCCGCCACATCCTGCTGGGCCATGTTCTTGTCCACTTCAAGCGAAGCGCCGAATTCCTGCGTGAACTCGTCCACGCCCTGCTCGAACCTACCGCCCCACAATGCCATCGCAAACCCCTCCGCATAGAGAAGCCCAGGCCATCGGAAGGTCCGATTGGCCTGGGCATCGTTCCTTACTTCGTACTAGCTTACCCGAACCACTTGGCACTGATGGTGCTTAGCTGCGGTTCGGCAAGCTCCGCACAGGTTCCCAGCACAACCTGCGACAAGCGGACGACCGCCTGCCGCGTATGGTGCTAGTGAACGGGCTGCAGGCCACTGCCCGGGCCCTGGACCTTGCTCCAGGTCTTGGACTGCAGGCCGTGCAGGATGATGAAGCCCTCGGAAGCCGTGTGATCGAAGGTGTCACCCTCGTCGTAGGTGGCCAGGTTGTAGTCGTAGAGGCTGTAGTTGGAGCGCAGGCCATCCACGAAGAGGCCGCCCTTGCACAGGATGATGCGCACCTCGCCCGTCACGAACTTCTGCGTGTAGGCGTTGTAGGCATCAATGGCATTGCGGTTCTGCGAGAACCACAGGCCACGGTAGACGAGGTTGGCCCACTCGACGTCGAGCTTGGCCTTCTGGGTCAGCGTGTCAGCGTCCAAGCAGAGCATCTCGAGCGACTGGTGCGCCTGAATCAGCAGGAGCGCGCCCGGGCACTCGTAGCACTCGCGGCTCTTGATGCCCACCACGCGGTCCTCGATCATGTCGATGCGGCCATAGCCGTTGCGGCCAGCGATCTCGTTGGCCTCGATGATGATGTCGAGCAGGGGCTTCTTCTCGCCGTTGATGGAGACGGGCAGGCCCTCCTCAAAGCCGATGATGACGGTCTCGGGATCGGCGGAGCAGTCCTCGAGGTTGTTGGTCATCGTCCAGATGTCCGAGGGAGGCGTGTTCCAGGTGTCCTCGAGCACACCGCACTCGATGGCACGGCCCCACAGGTTGTCGTCGATGGAGTAGGGCTTCTTCTTGGTGGTGGGCACGGGCACGCCGTTGGCCTCCGCCCACTCCATCTCCTCGTCGCGGGTCTTGAGGTCCCACTCGCGCACGGGAGCGATGATCTCCAGCTCAGGGTCGAGCGCGCGGATGGAGGTCTCGAAACGCACCTGATCGTTGCCCTTGCCAGTGCAGCCGTGCGCGATGTACTTCGCACCGTACTTGTGAGCAACGTCCACGAGGTGCTTGGAGATCAGAGGACGGGAAAGAGCGGAAAGCAGGGGATAGACACCCTCGTACTTGCCGTTGGCCCAGATGGCCTTGGCAAGGATCTTGTCCGCGTACTCCTCGCGCATGTCGATGGCCTCGGAGGCGATGGCGCCCATGTCCAGAGCCTTCTGCTTGATCCAGCTGAGGTCCTTCTCGTCCTGACCGACGTTGCCGCAGATGGCGATGACGTCCATGTTCTTCTCGACCTGCAGCCACTTGACGATGACCGACGTGTCCAAGCCACCCGAGTATGCGAGGACTACCTTTTCCTTCTCTGCCATATTTCTCATCCTTTCTTGCGGTTGTACCGCGCTACCTACCTGTTTTCATGGTGCTTCGGCATTAAAAAACCCGGCGGCGCCGGGTGCTGTCTGGTCCTATGTGCGTCAGGCTCTCGACCTGTGGACCCACAACAACACGCGCTAGCGTCGCGGCATGCTACGTCGATCCTGGCGTCGGAGGGTGCCCTCTGCGTCGGATTTGAACATGTGGTGCCCTCCTTTTCGCTCAGGTGGCCGAAGCCACGTGTATATCGCAAGGTACCGTTCCCCACCCGTGTCTTTCCGCGCAACACCGCTCGCGGCATTGACGCCCTTTGGAAACATACCCCACAGGTCACACACAAGATGAAAGGATGAGAAACGCCCCCGTATAGGGGCGCCAATCTCACTGGTGAGACTTTAGGGTCTCCCGCGTTGCCTGCGGCAGCGCTCATGGGGTTCGCCTTCGGCTCACCCCGCAACGCCCCACTGGGGCGTTGCGACCTCCCGGTTCGAGACCCTAACGGCCCACCAGACGCAAAAGCCCGAGGCTTTCGCCTCGGGCTTATTTGCGTCTGGTGGGCCGTTAGGGTCTCGAACCCTAGACCTTGGGATTAAAAGTCCCCTGCTCTACCAACTGAGCTAACGGCCCTTAGAAGGCAATTCTACCACGTGTTACCGTTGTATTCGTCCTCCCATGCCCATTGTCCATCGACGAAAATGGGCACCTCCTTGCCGTCGGACTTCACGCCCCAGACGTTAAGGTCATCTGCGCCGATCATGAAGTCCACATGTGTATGGCTGCGGTTGACACCCGCCGCCTCGAGCTCTTCGGGGGTCATGTCGTAGCCACCCTCCACGCACTCGGGGAATCCCATGCCCAGAGCCAAATGGCAGCTGGCATTCTCGTCGTAGAGCGTGTCGTAGAAGAGCAGGCCCGTCTCGCGAATGGGCGTGTTCTTGGAGATGAGGGCGCACTCGCCCAGGCGACAAGCGTTCTCGTCGGTATCGATGATGCCCTTGAGCACGTCATATCCTTGACGGGCGTCGTATTCCACCACGCGGCCGTTCTCGAAGCGCAGCCAGAAGTCGTCGACCACCTGGCCATGGTGCACGAGCGGCAGCACCGAATGCACGATTCCATCGGCCCTCGTGCGGTCAGGAGTGGTGAAGACCTCCTCGGTGGGGATGTTGGGGAAGTACACCGTGCCGCTAACCGTCTTTGCCGAGCCTCCGTCCCAGATGTGACCCTCGTTCATTCCGATCACAAGGTCCGTGCCATTCGAGGACTTATAGCGCAGGGCATCAAAGCGACCCTCATTGAGGATGCGCTTGTTCTTCTCGAAGGTCGCGTCATGCGTCTCCCAAGCAGCCTGTGGGTCGTCGCCGTCGGAGCGAGCGACCTGGAGAATGGCCACCCACAGGCGGTAGAGCGCCTCGCGGCGCGGGATGTCGGGGAAGACCATGGCAGCCCACGACTCGACCGGCACACCGGCGATGGACCACACGTTGCGGCCAAAGTCCATGCCGTCACGGAAGGCTTTGCAGTCCCTGTTGCGCGCACGGGAAGCAGCGGCGGGCTTGGCGGGATCGATGCCCTGAAGGGCCTGCGGGTCATAGCCCTCGAGGAACAGGAAGCTTGCTCCCTTCTCGGCAAGGCTGTTGAGCTGCTCAATCTTCCAAGACGGCGTCTGCTCGAAGTAGGAGAGCGCCACATTCTCGTATTCGAGCCTGTTGACCGCATCGTCGTTCCAGATGACCGTCACGTGACCTGCGCGGTGCTTATAGGCGCAACGCACGATGCGACGAGCAAAGTCTGCACACTCGACGGGCGCCTGGACCACGAGCTCCTGTCCTGGGCGGAGCGCCGCACCCTTCTGGATCAGCAGCTCGGCATAGCGATCTATCTGGGGCGACAGTGCATTGATTGCGGCGTCTGCCTCGGCCGGGCTCATGTGCAGTTGCATGACAGCTTCCTCCTCTTGCATGATTTCTTCAAGCATAAATAAGGCCCCAAGGGGCCGATTGCTATGGGTGGATTGCGGACAATGCCGCGAAGAACAATTGTATACACACGGCACAGGCTTCGGTGCCGTCTCCATCGTTCATGCTCGAAACGACACGATTGCCTCCGGGTCAAGAGTGATGTTCTCGCACTGGCGATTGGGTATCAGGCGTAACCCTCGTCAGAGTGGGACGCGGCGCGCAATAGGAAGTTCGTAGACGAGTCGCACACCCGCTAGGGCATGTCGCTGGGTCCTCCCTGCACACCAAAGGAGCCATCCCCATTGGAACAACCGGGTCGCCAGAGTCCACTCGACCTGTTGAGGCGTAAAGAAAACGACCCCCGTAGGAGGAGGTCGTGAGGAATGCTCTGGAGCGGGTGACGGGATTCGAACCCGCGAATGGTAGCTTGGGAAGCTACTGCCGTACCACTTGGCGACACCCGCATAACGGATACATGCTAGCACAGTTGCAGTGAGTCCCATCAGCGCAAAGCGCCTGAATTCGCCAGCATGCACGCAGAATCCAGAGAAACATGTGCGTTCGCGTGGGCATGCGCGTTGTAGGCCGTCAGACTTCGCCGGCTACGTCTATTCGCTAGGCAAGCTGTCAGCGCTGTTCGGCATACGTCAGCGGGCCCGACCATTCTGGTCGGACCCGCTGTCAATGCGTTCGGTCTTTTTGCCCTACGACCTGCGAATCAGCTCAGCGATAAGATCTGCCACGTTGGCAATCTGCTGGTCATCGAGGTACTCGGGCTCGTCGATCGGCGTGTGCGAGTGCGCTGCAACACCATCGGTACTCATGCCCATCAGGGTGTTGACGCGTACGGAGCGCTGCATGGCCGGCGTTGCGTCGGTCTCTTCCCAGCTGTAGTCCGCGCGGCCAAGATCGATGTGCAGGGCATCAGCGATGCTGGAGAACATGCGCACCATGCGGCGGTCAGCACGGCGCTTGTTGCCCATGCCTTCGCTCGTAAGTACCTTGAGATCACCAGCACCGACGCTGTCGATGTTGACGAGGAACGCGCCACGAATGTCACGACGGTGCTCATCCAGGAAGGCGCGCATACCCGCATGGTCGAGCGTCGAGGCACCGACGCCAACGAACCAGATGTCGTGAGCGATCAGGTCGTCGTCGCCAAGCCTCAGCACCGCCTCACGGAGCTCGGTCATCGACTCATCGTCAAGGGCGTTGAGCTCTTGCTCATCCATGGTCTGTTCGCCTTCTGCGGCATATTCGGGAGTCATGTCGCGGTCGTCGTAGTAGGGTTCACCTGCCATGGGATCCGCCTCGTCGTAGTAGTCGTCACGCAGGCCCGCTCGATAGGTGGCGCCACCCTTCCACTTGCCGCGCTGGTTGTCGTCGTCATCGAAGTTGTCCCAGGACCCTATCTGACGACCATCCTTCTTGGCATCATAGTCGTCCTCCAAGCCAAGCCACTCGCCCATCGACTCGACCTGCTCTGCGCTCTCCTTGCGGCGGTGGCCAAAGCGCATCTTTCGCTTCGGGTTCTTCTTCGGTGCCCTGCTTCCGATATTCTTGCCCTTGTTGTACCTCGGGAGGTCGGAGGCCTCCTCTGTGGGCTTGGGCGACACAGGCTCCTCCGCGAGCTCGGGCTCGGGCTCAGGTTCGGGCTTCGGTTCGGAAATCGTGGGATTGTCGAGAGGCGAGGGTACCCTGCGCAGGGCATCGAGCCTACGCTGCGCCATCTCATCCCTTGCGATGGTAGTACCAGCCTGCGGGTTCGCCACTGACGGACGCCCTATGGCTCCCGAATTACTGACATCGAGCGGGTCGACCGAGATCACCGAAGGATCGGGAAGGTCGAGAAGCATCGCACGCCTGCCGACCGAGACCGTCGAAGGCTTGAAATTGCTCTTGCCCCAGTCGGGGTCATCGACCGCTCGCGGCTTGGGAATGCGATTGTCGGTTGCCGGGAGGGAGTCCTCGACATCCGCCTCTGCCTCCACGGAGTACGTCGTGAGGCCCGTTACGTCCTTGTCCGCAAGCTCCTCGTCGCTCACATCCTCTTCCATGGAGAACATGAGCCCATCCATCAGCTGCGTCGCATAGGGGTCTTGATAAGTATGCTCCTCAGGCTCGTCAACACCTGCCGCCTCGTGCCCATCCTCCTCGAGCTCATCAATCGACTCAGCCTCATCGACATACGGCGCAATCTCTGGCTCACGAACGTCGGCGGGCTCCGGCTCGGGGCCGTCGATCACATGGAGCTCGGACTCCTCGTCCAGCTCTACGTCAGTCGATTCATGCTCATCTACGGGAAGGTCGGCTGCGTACTCGTCCGCGGATTCTTCTTCTGCGGGTACGGTCCATCCGGACTCGGGCTGAGACCAGCCACGCTCATTCTCGTCCTGTTCGTAGGCCGGCACCTGCTCCAGCGCCGGCTCGTCGGCTCCGGCAGCGATGTCGGCGGTGGATTCTAGCTGCTCCACAGGCTCATCGAACGAAAGGTCGTCGTTGGCATCCTCGGCCTCAATACCGGTGAGCATCTCCGGCGTGTCGCAAGCTGCGACCGGGGCATCATCCAACGGCTCCGGATAGGATTCGACCTCGGCGAACACGTCGACATCGTCCGGTTCCTCGAAGGAAGACTCGATCACGTTGGACTGCACCTCTGTGATTCCGTGCTCAGGCTCTTCCGCGTCCACCGATGCCAGCTCTTCGACCGGCATGTCTGCAGCATGTACCTCGGCCTCACCTCTCACCGTGGACTTGGCCGGCGCTTCGACACCCCACTCGACGAACGCGGGCGCCCAATCGTCGGGCTCCTCGACATCCCGCGCGGCATCCGTTGCCATAGGCTCTTCCGGCATCGCACTGGGCCTGGTGGCAAACATCTCGTGCAAGATATCCGTAGACCTGGGCGGCTCGATGCTCATCCGCTCGGGGGCCGTCGCAAACATGGCATGCAGAATCGAGGAAGCGTCCTGCTCTGCAACAACGGGCTCAGAGGCACGCACTGCAGTGGACTCGACCACGGACTCATAGATCTCATCGACCGCCGCATCGTCAAGTTGCTCCTCAGCGACGCGATAGTCCTGGTCTGCCGACACCGGCTCCGCTACAGCCACCTCGAGCGGCTGGTGGTCAGTATCTCCCGTAGCCACGAAGTCTTCGGCGGCCCTGGTTGCCGGCTCTGGCGCCTCATCCGAGAAGGCCGCGACATCGAGCGTGTCGCCGAGTTCGATGGGCTCATGCCCAAACAACTCGTCAGTTGGAGTCAGGCCAGGAATCTCATAGCCAAGACCCATCGAAGGCACGTCAACGACCTCGACGGGAACACCAGCTGCGCCGGGCTCGTCGATGTCGTCATCGAGAACCTCGAACTCTGCATCCATCACATCGAGATACGGACCCCACGGGTCGGCGTCGATGGTCTCGCGTGGTGCCACTTGATCGTCTTCGTATGCGCGATCGAAGCCGACAGTCTCATCCTGCTCCACCAGACGGAAGTCGTCGTCCGCCTCCGGCACCACACGATCGAAGTCGGCAGTTTGTTCCGGCATCACCCCTGCGAAATCGGCACTCTCTTCCGGAATCACCGGTGCGAAGTCGGCAGTTTCCTCGTACTCAGAGGAATCAAGAGGGGCAAAGTCTGCGGTTTCGGCCACATCAGCGTAGGCAATACCCTCAGGTTCTGCAGGCGCGTTGTCGGCATGGCTCTCAGGCATGCCCGCATAGAGCGGCGCGAAACCATCCGCCTCGGGCTCGTCGAGCGGACCAAAGTCCTCAGCCTGGTCGTCGAAGCTATTGACCGGAGCGTAGGGCTCGGGAGATTCTTCGTAAGCACCGGCGACGGACACCTGCGGAGTGTCATCAACATATATATATGATGGGCTTGCCAAGTCCTCCGGAGCGCCAAAGGAGACGGGCACCTCTTCCGGCTGAATCTCTTCATGGATTCCGACACCGTCAGGCTCGTCGAGCGTCAGCGCCTCCATGTCGGTCTCGATGTAGTCGCTTGGCATCGCAGGAGCGGGCACGGCCCCGACCATATCAGCATCCGGGAGTGCAGTCTCCTCGTCCGTCAGATCGGTGGGCACCCAGAGGCTCGCGACAGCAGCTTCGGCGTCTGCTTCTGCATCGATGTCTGCCTGCTCTGCCAACTCCTCCTCGCTGACGGTAGTGGCTACGTTCACGCGAGGGAGCTGACCAGTGCTCTGGTCGCTGAGATTGAACTCGCCCTGGTGTCCTAGCGGTTCATCGGAGGACAGCTCGCCGGCCCCCTCTTCGTATGCAGTCGCTTCAGGCTGACCGTAGGGACGGACGTCCTCGTCATAGTCGTACGGTGCGGCAGGGTCCTCATCATCGAACTCTTCCTCGTACTCGTCGAGGAGCTCGAAGTCGGCAAGCGGGACATCGTCAAAGTCGTCGTAGGATTCGGTATTGTTGCGATACTTGTCCTCGGGAACATACGCATCGAAACCGGCGGCGTCCTCTGTTGCGGCCTGCTCGCCGAAATCCTCCTCGGCAGACGGCTCGATTGACTCAGAGCTGATGTCCCCCTCGTCATGCCCATACTCCAGGGACGGCTCAGTCGCCTGCCGGGTCAAGTCCTCGTCGTCGAATCCGTAGCTTGCGGGCAGGCTCGACTCGAGAGCGTAGTCACTCGAGTCGTCGGTCGACGCTTCTTCGATAGGCTGCTCGGCATATTCGTCAGCAACCTCACCGTAGTCATCGGATACGAACGCAGCCGCCGGCGCAGGAATTGACTCTGCAACGATGTCGGAGCCCGGTGCATCCATGTTGACGCCATCTGCAAGGTCGGCTCCTGCCGACTCGTCCACGTACTCTTCGCTGAGGTATTCGTCGTCCTCGAGATACTCGTCGGCCGCGGAATAGCCATCGTCCTCGGGGTAGCCATCGTCGTACCCATAACCGTCTTCGGCAGGCTCGCCTTCGGCAGCGGATCCTTCGTCAATCAGCCCTTCATCGTCGAATTCGTCGACATAGCCGTCGTCGAGATACTCTTCTTCACCGTCTTCTAGATAGTCGTCTTCGAGCTGACTGTCACCAGACGGATACGCACCCTTAGGCGCTTCGTCATACTCCCGATAGTCTCCACTCATCGCAGAGGACTCACCGGCCTTATCGATCTCAGGCAGATTGTGGTCCTTGCCGAAGCGCTCCTTCACGCTCACGAAAAGCTCGCCGATGCGATCGAACACCCTCTGTGCCCAATCGCGGGCAGCGAACAGTGCGCCTCCGAGCGTCTTGCCCACGCCGCCGGCGACACGCTTCACGTGCTCGAGGGCCTCGGAACCGGCGAAGTCGGTCTCCTCGATCTCTTCGTCCGGAGCCACGACTCCCTCGATCCGATCGATTGCCTCATCGCGCGGAATCAGGTTCTCGTACACGATCTCGCACGTCTCAGGAAGCACCTGCAGGCTCTCGAGAACCGAGGCACCCCTGCGGACAGTGGAGGGAGCCTTGAGGCCATACTCATCTGCATAGCCATCCTCTGCGGCGAGGGGCATGTACGCATGGCCGGCCGGCTCGTCGGCCTCCGCCTCATAGTCCTCTTCGGAAAGGTACTCATCTTCGAGGTAGTCCTCGGCCCCATCGTAGCCTTCCGCGGGCTCGTCGCCTTCGGCCTCGACGTAGTCTTCCTCGGGAAGGGCCTCTTCGCTGTCGTAGGTCTCCTCTTCCGCGGGGACCTCGTCCTCGGCGGCGGGTTCATCTATATAATCCTCGCCACCCTCATAGCGATACCGATCAGCGGTCTCCTCGTAGGGATACGGCTCCTCGTCGGCAGGATTCAGGTCCTCCTCTGCGTAGGACTCCCCGTCGGCATACTCATCTTCGTACTCGTCCTCCCATTCGTCCCCGTAGATCTCGTCTTCGAGCTCTTCCTCGAGGGAGCGGCGGACGCTCTTGGGATGTGACTCCGCCCAACGCTTGGCATCGTCCGGGCCGGGGCGCACCATGTCGAGCACGCCAAGCATCGCGGCCACCGAGGCCTTGTTGTCGTTGGCGCCCGTGGTGCATGCCGCAAAGCGCTCGTAGACCGAGGATGCACCCAGCAGCAGGAGCGGCAGAGCGGCAAGCACGCCCAGCACCCAGAACACGCGGCGCACGATCACGGGCAGGAAGGGGATCACCTGCAGCAGCGTCAGCACGAGCACCGCGATGGAGAGCGGCCACGCCAG
>ODAI012395524.1_pt1 | contig 11287 bp, 9 predicted proteins | sample 1539321 | NCBI WGS metagenome assembly ODAI01 (sample SAMN02144231, study PRJEB22623) | gut metagenome | biome: sheep rumen | host: Ovis aries | place: New Zealand
AACTGAACCGCCTGTAACATTTCTGTCAAAGAAACCCTGTCTCTTTCATAGCTTGACAAAATTCCACATCAGCTCTCACACCCTCTGCCTTACACTCTTCATAATAAATCTGACAAAATGCCTCGATAGTCGGAGCATCTGAATTGGCATAAAACGCAGGGTAGGTTGCCTTTGCCTTATAATAAGCAGCCATCTGTGCCACAGTAGTATTTGGATCTCCCATTATAGCTGTTGTACCTGAACTTACTTCAAGAAGTCTGTCGGCAACTCTATTCTCGCCTGCTCCATATGTCATATAATGCTTATAATATGCAGGAAGGTTAGTTCCAAAAGCCATAGACAAATCGCCATAATTAGCTCTGTAATATGTTACATTAAAGTTTGCCTTTGCCTGTCTGCCTTCTGACATTCCATATCTGACAAAATGCTCAAGAGTCTTATTTTCGTCACCGCCAAATGCAGCTTTTATGTCGGCATATTTACTCAGGTAATAATTATAATCATAAACCTTGCTGTAATCCACTCCATCATATGTAGTAATAGGATTCTGAAGAGTAGTTACGCCTGTTGCCTTTCTGCCTTCAGCTTTTCCATATTCTATGTAATGCATATAATATAATTTTTTGTTTGTACCAAAAACACGTCTTAAATCCTGGTGTGCATTTTTATAAGAATTTACATCAAAGTTAGCATTTGCCTGTCTGCCTTCTGCCATACCGTAAGTAACGAAGTGTTCCAAAGCAGCATCATCATTTCCGCCAAATACAGCCTTTATATCAGGATATTTCTTTATGTAATAATTATAATCATATACCGCACTGTAATCTACACCATTTAAAACAGTTTGAGGATTTAAGATTTCAGTTACACCTGTTGTAACTCTGTTTTCATTTATACCATATTGAAGATAATGCTCATAATAAGCCTTTAAATCCTTGCCAAATGCACGCTTTAAATCAGCATTTGCATTTTTATATGAAAATACGTCAAAATCCTTACAACCCTGTCTGCCTTCCGCCATACCGTAAGTTACAAAATGTTCAAGAACTGCATCCTTATTGTTTCCAAAAACAGCCTTTACGTCAGCATATTTGCTTATGTAATAATCATAATTGTAAACCGGGCCGTAATCCACACCTTTGTATACAGCTGAAACATATGTCTTGGTGTTTGTATTGTTATTAGTGTTTGTATTGGTATTAGTATTGGTATTAGTATTGGTATTTACTGTTCCGTTTGCTTTTCTGTTTTCTGCTTTACCGTATTGGATATAGTGCAGATAGTATTTAGGATAATCATTGCCAAAAGCAGCTTTTAAATCCGCATAACTATTCATGTAATATTCTACATTGAACTCTGCTTTGGCCTGTCTTTTTTCCTTCATACCGTAATTTACAAAATGTTCAAGTGCCTTTGCCTTGCTCGGTCCAAATGCAGCCTTTACATCCGGATTATGAGCCAGATAATAGTCAAAATCATAAACTGCACTGTAATCTATACCCTTGTATCTGTAACTTTCCTCAGCAGACTTAATATACTCAAGAATACCTCTTGCATCTGCCGCACCCAGGTTGGCAAGTTTTGCATCTGAGCTTAAGAAATTGGCAGCATCAGAAGCATTGGATACATATGCATGCTCTACGATAATACCAGGTATGCCTCTTCTTCTGGACTCATTTATAACCGTATAATAATCAGATATATCGCCTGTCGGATATGTCTCTGCAGGTTCTCCGCCTACAGGCGTTGCATTTCTTGTAAATACACCTCTCTTATTTAAACCGAGAGATGCAAGCTGATTTATAATATCATTGCCGAGAGTTTGTCCTGTCTGATATGCATAATAATTATATGAACTTGAGTTAGGAACCCATACCTCAGAACCGGTAGCTGTATCTCCTGCCTGAGAGTTATTATGTATACTTACAAAAAGGTCTGCGCCATAATTGGCTGCAATTATAGCACGTTCTGTAAGACTTGGCTTGGTACTGTTGTCAGTACGGGTAAGATATACTGTTACACCACTCTTTTCAAGTTCTGCCTTACATGCAAGTGCTATCTTAAGATTTAAATCTCTTTCTATGTATGTTACTCCGTTATGTGTACGTGTTGCACCGGTATCTGAACCACCATGGCCGGGATCAAGTACAACTATAAAGCTTGAAGGATCTGCTGAAACTACAGATTCATTAAAATCGTCATCATAGTAATATGTAGAACCCTCTATCTTGACATCAGAAAAGCCGTTTTCTGCAAGAGCATTTTCCACATCACTTGCCGAGAGATTTGCACCGGATACATCATTTACGATGACACCGGGAACATCTTCTGCAGTATCGGTTGAAGCAGACGAACTGTCATCTACAAGCCATCCTGTAGGTGTGGTATCTACCGTAGTATCTACTCCAAATACACCGTTTACTCCCTGTTCCTCAAGATTAAGGACGAATTCTCTGTCTTTTACTTTATAGCTTATGCTTACAAGCTTGTACTGTCCTGCATAAGATGAATCTCCAAAATAAAGATCAAAAAGAACGAGGAAATCCTGTATCTTGTCTGCAGCTTTTGTATAACTTGCTCCTGTTGTCTGATTGACATATGTAAGAACCGCATCCGATATACCCGCACCACTTTCACCTATGTTAGCTACTACATACTGTGAACTCGGAGTTTCCACATAATCATTTTCGATAACAAGATAATTAAGCTGAAGTTCTGAAATCTCATCTGATTCTTCTTCTAATTCTAAATCTGAATTTCCGAGTGCCGGATCATCCACTATAGTTTCTTCAGATTCAGCGTCATTTGACACATTAATCGAATCAATATCCGTTGTTTCGGTTGTTATATCATACGATTCTTCCTTTGATGCTTCTTCAACCTCTGTCGTTGAAATATACGTATCTTCAGCAGGATCCTGTGAAGATGTTTCAACTACCGTTTCTTCAGTAATTTCCGTTGTTTCTGCCGCATATGATATCATACTTACATTTGGCATAAGCATGCAGACACATACGAGCATTGCCATTAATCGTCTTAATACTTTCACGTTTTTTCCCTCTTTCTTTTTCCTTTTCTCGACAAAATTTTCAAAATAACAAGTAAGATAATAACACCAATTTAACAAATATGCAATATTTTCTAAACATTTTCCACATTATTCCAATTAAAAATTTATCCATCGAATTTATTTATTTGTGTTTTTTAATTAAGTATAAAAAATGAGTGCCATTATGGCGCTCATTTTTTATTGACCACTTGTCTTACAACATATAAAGGTCTGTTTTTTGATTGCATAAATATATTTCCTACATATATTCCAACAAGTCCCACTACAGTGATAATTATACCTCCAATCAGACAAAGCGTAGCTATGGTACTTGTCCATCCTGTAGCAACAGTGCCCATAAAATAATGAACAACAAGAGCTATAATTACTATAAAAGATATAAACGTTATTAAAAATCCTAATCCAACGGTAAATCTCAATATCTTATCAGATTGTGATGTAAGAATCTCACCTGCCATCTTTATTCTTTTTTTCATATTATATGACGACTTACCTTCAAATCTTTCATCATGCTGCACATCTATCGCAGTCTGTCTGAATCCCAACCACCTTATATACATAACATAAGCTCTATGCATCTCTCTCATACTGCAATAACTATCTATAACATTTCTTTTGCATATACTAAAATTACATAGTTCAGGATCATATGAATCGTCAGAGGCAAATGAGTAAACCTTATAAAACATCTTTGATATAAACACTTTAAGCCCTGAGTCTTTCCTGTTTTTTCTTTTAGCAAAAACCACATCGTAGCCTTCCTGTGCCTTATTATAAAGATTTACTATCTCTTCAGGTCTGTCCTGAAGATCACAGTCCATAACCACTACCCAGTCTCCGGTTGAATAATCCAAGCCTGCTGTAATTGCCTTCATCTGCCCGAAATTTCTTGCCATCTCTATTCCAACAACACGTTTGTCCCGTTCACATAATTTTTCAATCAGCTCCCAACTGTTTTGAGGGCATGAATCATTGACCATTATTATTTCAAAATCATCTGTAATTTCTGACAGGCTCTTTATAAGTCTGTTATACAATTCATTTACAGCAGCCCTACAGCCGTACATAGGAATGACAACCGATATATCCATATTCAAATCTCCTTATAAATTATTCTTACAGATAGAAAATAAAAATCCCTAATAAAATCAACATATTTCCAACAACCTTTTTAAACGTAATTTTTTCACTAAAAAAAATGCAACTTAAAATCATAACTAATATATATCCAAGTGATTCTATTACAGGTCCGTTCTTATAAGCAATTCCTTTAAACGCAATTATTGTCAGGATAGTTGATACCACCATCATTCCATATCCGACTATTACATTGAAATTAAGATATTCTTTTATTATATTATCATATTTTTTATTTGCACTCTTTTTTAGCAAAATCTGAGATAACGATGCAACAATTACAGACATAAACATGCATATCCAATAAATCATTTCCCTTTATTATCCTCTTCTTTTTTTTCATCAGAATTAACTATAATTGTTCCCACTATTACAATCATAACGCCCACAACATTTTTTATAGTCACAACCTCGTTAAAAAACAATATCGCCCATATCATAGACCAAAGCAGCGCTATACTTCTATTGGCATAAGCTATAGATAAATCAAACTTTTTTATAATCTGCTGCCAAAGAACAGCATATACGCCCAAAATCAGTATTTCAACAGCATAACATAATATAAACTTAAATGACAAAAATTCATATTTAGAAGCAAACTTTGCTGCAACACCTGACATTGTATAGATAGCAACTATCATCTGCAATATTATAATACTGATTATTTTGTTATTTGCTTTATTTTTCATATTATGTCTCCACTTTACTTTTCATCAGAAAAAACACTACAAATTTTATCTATGGATTCTCCGGCTACTATAAATGCCCCATTTCTGTTTGAACTATCCGTTATATTTTCGTTAAAAATCTCATGTATATCCTCTAATATGATACTTTCCGGATTATTATTCTTTATATCATTATATATTTCTATATCTTTCTTATCAAATATAAACCTAACTGCAGCATAACGAAGCTTTCCATGCATTGTTAAATCCGGTCTTTGCCCAAGAGAAGTAAGTATAACTGCTTTTACAAAATCAAAGCCTGTAGACAATTCCACAAGATGACTTCCAATATAATCGCCACCCATTCTTCCGCCAATTTCAATAATTCTTATGAGCCCGTTGTCTATTTTTATTTCCGAATGCGATGCGCCGTACTCTATTCCCAAACTGTTTAACGCATGAAAAATCACATTTTTTACTTCTATTTTTATCTCTTCTGATAACATAGCCGGCTCCATGTGTCCGGTTTCGATAAAATGCGGAGCCCCAGTAGTATATTTTTTCGTAATATTCAGCAGTGTATGTTCTCCCCTCCATGAGATACATTCTACACTATATTCATCTCCGGAAACATACTCTTCCACCAAAGCTTTCTTTTCAAATCCCTGTTCCTTAGCGAGCTCTATAGCGGCATCCAGATTGCTTTTATCAGTAACTTTTGTAATTCCCCTACTACCGGATCTATCAAGAGGGTTAACTATAACCGGAAAACCCATATCTACATCATCTAAATCCAAAACAGATTCAACACATATGCTTTTAGGAGATGGATCACCATTTTCTTCAAAGCATTTTCTCATTAATCTTTTGTTAGTAGACTTAAGGGTACATTCCTCGGAATTACCAATCAATCCCATATGATTTGCAACGTAATTAACTGCAACTGCCGCAAGATCTGAGGCTATACTACAGATACCATCTATCCCAATCTCACGACATTTATTTAATATGTCTTCTTTTTCCGTGATACTTATAGGATAAAAATAATCTGCGATTTTTTCACCGATATCATTTGCCTTCCACGCAAAAACATGGGTTTCTAAGCCCATTTTTTTTGCTTTTGTTATTAACGGTTCCTGTAAATAAGAAGCTCCTATAATTGCTATTTTTTTCATTATCACATACTCCGTATATTAATTATACCCAAAGCTTATCAAAACGCTTTAATTCTTCTTCACGCTTATAATCCTCCAAATACTTAATATATGAGTATTTAGGTTCATAATTAAGCTCATTTCTGGCATTTTCTATATCCATTACAAAGCTTGTAAAAGTTGGTTTTTCAGGTTTCTCTATAATTTTTGATTTTTTATCTGCAGGAGAAAACACATCTATAATACCCTCTATCTGCTGTCTTAAAGTCGTCTTTATTCCGGTGCCGGCATTATACGTTCCTCCATCCACTGTGGAAAAAAGTGCTCCATACATCATAGCGCATAAATCTTTTATATAAAGTATATCCTTAAACGCATCCGGATTTCCCCACATTTCTATATCCAAACCGGCTTTAGCCCTATCTATCATATATCTGTAACCTATATTTCGTTCTACTCCATCAACATAATATGTTTTTATCGGATTATAAAGATATACATTAGGCAAACGAAATACAAAATTCTTCAAACCATATTCTTGCTTATAATATTCCATAGTATCAGTAACCATACACTTAGTTATCGAATAAAACGCATGATCTCCGGTATATAACAGTTTTCTCGGCATCTTTGGAGACAAAACCATCTCCTTACCCCAGTAACCCGCCTGTTCAGCCCAAGTCTGCGCATATAACGCTCTGTCAGCATTATTCTTTCTTGCATATTCCAAAATTCTAAGCGAACCATTTATGTTAACATCCACATATCTGAAGACATCATTGTCCTTTGAATACGCAGGCAACATTCCTGCAAGATTAACTACAGCATATACGTCATCATCAGGTAATTTTGTAAAATCATCAGAATTACACAAATCGACTTTTATATACTCAATTCCCATATCAGAAAAAACATCTGTATTTTTTCTTCCAACTGCAATAATCTGATACTCTGACTTGTCAATATTCTGATAGCAATAATCAGTAAAATAAACTCCTACATTTCCTGTAGCTCCAAATATAACTATTTTTTTCATAAAAAACTCCTTTTTATATCAGCTATAAAACTCTGTTACTTTGTCAATTATATAATCAACTTCCTCATCTTTTAATGAATAATATAACGGTAATCTTAAAAGTCGTTCACTTTCCCTGGTTGTATATATATCATTACCGGAAAAAACTCCATATTTTTTCCCTGCCGGAGCTGAGTGAAGAGGAATATAATGAAAGACCGCCTGTATATCATTTTTCTTAAGATAATCTATCAATTTATTTCTTTCTTCCAAATCGTTCGCCTTTATATAAAACATATGCGCATTATGAACACACTCATCAGGTACATACGGAAGTTCAATTTTACCACTATCTTTTAAGCTTTCTAAGCCTTTATAATATCTATTCCATACTTTCAATCTTGCATCATTAATCAAATCTGCCTGTTCAAGCTGCGCATAAAGATACGCAGCATTCATCTCACTTGGAAGATAAGAAGATCCGGCATCAACCCATGTATATTTGTCAATCTGACCTCTAAAGAACTTACTTCTGTTGGTTCCTTTTTCTCTTATTATCTCAGCTCTTTCAACATATTCTTCACCTCTGATTAAAAGTGCTCCACCCTCTCCCATAGAGTAGTTTTTAGTTTCATGAAAACTATAACATCCAAAATCACCTATCGTTCCCAACGCTTTACCTTTATATGTACTCATAATGCCCTGAGCAGCGTCCTCAACAACAAAAAGATTATATTTGTCTGCTATATCCATGATAGTATCCATCTCACATCCAACTCCTGCATAGTGAACCGGAACAATCGCTTTAGTCTTATCAGTAATAGCATTTTCTATAAGTTTTTCATCTATATTCATCGTGTCAGGTCTTATATCAACAAAAACTGCCTTTGCCCCCCTTAATACAAACGCATCCGCTGTTGATACAAATGTATAAGAAGGCATGATAACCTCATCACCCGGCTTTATATCACATAAAATTGCAGCCATCTCTGTAGCATGTGTACAAGAGGTAGTTAAAAGAGCTTTTTTTGTTCCGGTTTTTTCTTCAAGCCATGTATTACATTTTTTTGTAAATTCTCCATCGCCACATATTTTATGATTTTCTATTGCTTTTTTTACATTATCAATTTCTGTGCCTATGTAAGGTGGTAAGTTAAAATTAATCATTTTTCATCACTCCTCTTTATTAAACAAAAGTTGTCATATCTATCTTTCAGCAATCTTTTTTATTACTATTTTCTATTTTTTCTCTCATTTTGCCTCCCACGGAGAATATGTTCCAAGCTCCAATATATCGGCAATTCTTTTACATGCATTTCCATCCCCGTAAGGATTGCATGCCTTACTCATTTTTTCATATTCTTCTTTATTTTCTAATAGTTCTTTAAAATTCTTATATATGTTTTCTTCATCCGTACCGACAAGTTTTAATGTTCCGGCAGACACACCCTCAGGTCTCTCAGTTGTATTTCTCATGACAAGAACAGGCTTTCCGTAACTCGGACACTCTTCCTGTATTCCACCCGAATCAGTCAGACAGAGATAACATCTTGCTTCAAAATTGTGGCAATCAAACACTTCTATCGGCTCAATTATATGAATTCTATCACAACCTTCCAACTCTTCTTCGGCCGCTTTTCTCACAACAGGATTCATATGTATAGGATAGATTGCTTTACAATCCGGATGCTCATCCAAAACACGTCTTATAGCTCTAAACATATGGTGCATTGGTTCACCAAGATTCTCTCTCCTATGAGCAGTAATAAAAATAAGCCTGCTATCCCCTACCCAATCCAGTTCCGGATGAGAATAATTTTCTTTAACTGTATGTTGCATTGCATCTATTACAGTATTGCCTGTAATATATATACTATCCTCGCTTTTTCCTTCTTTCTTTAAATTGTCTGCCGCAAGCCTTGTAGGAGCAAAATTATATTTACTTATGATACCAACCGCCTGACGATTAAACTCTTCAGGATATGGAGAATAAATATCATATGTCCTAAGCCCTGCTTCCACATGACCAACAGGAATTTGGAGATAGAAACATGCCAACGAAGTTACAAATGTAGTCGAAGTATCACCATGTACTAAGACGACATCAGGCTTAACCTCCTCCAATACACTCTTTATCCTTTCAAGAATACAAATTGTTATATCAAAAAGAGTCTGTCTGTCCTTCATAATTGACAAATCATAATCAGGTACAACATTAAATGTGTCAAGAACCTGCTCAAGCATCTCTCTATGCTGCCCGGTTACACATACTATTGTTTCTAACTCTTTTCTCTTCTTTAACTCATTTACAAGCGGACACATCTTTATAGCTTCCGGTCTGGTTCCAAATACAACAAGTAATCGTTTCATTTTCAATCCTCTTCTATTACAGAAATTTTTTTCATTATAGCACCATGCATATTTTAGTGTCAATTTTTATACTATAATTGAATTATTATTTTGTAGTTATAGTAGAATTATTATAGTGCGTTTAGCACTACAATTCTTTAGCCATTCACACAGAATCTATTTGTACCAAATCATCAATATAACATTTTATTAACAATTAACAAATCACTCCATAAACAAAACTATAATTTTATTGCAATAATTCCATAAAAAATGTATACTTTAAACAGTTTTATAAAAGCATTAAGGAGGGACAAAAATGTTTAAAAAAGCAAAAACAAGCCGTATGCTAAGCCTTATGCTTGCGGCGGTAATGGTTATAGGTCTTTGCCTTATACCGGAAAGAAAAAGTTTAGCCGCTTCGGAGATTCCATGTAATTATACTCTGACCGGCGATACTTCAAATTACAGCACATCCGTTACACCATATCAGATGCACGGAAAGCTATCCGTGTCGGGAACAAATCTGGTAGACGCAAGTGGCACTCCGGTGCAGCTAAGAGGCGTGAGTCTTCACGGTATACAGCATACCAATGGTATAAATACTGCATTTAAGGACTATGTCAATACTGAGTCATTTCAGATTTTAAGAGATGAATGGGGCGTAAATCTTATACGTATCCCTGTATATACCGAGGAGGGCGGTTACTGCAGAGGTAACGACGCAGCTATGGACGAAACTATTAAAGATGCTGTCAGTATAGCAACCGAACTGGGTATGTATATTATAATCGACTGGCACATACTTAGCGATGGTAATCCTTGGACTCACCAGAGCGAGGCTGTAAGTTTTTTTGATTATTACTCCACCAGATATGCCGGTTACGGAAATGTTCTTTTTGAAATATGTAATGAGCCAAACGGCTGTGATTGGGGTACGATTAAAAGTTATGCCGAGACCATCATACCGGTTATACGTTCACATGATGCCAATGCAATTATAATCGTAGGTACTCCAAATTGGTCACAGTACCTTGATGAAGTATCCTACAACCCTATACAGGGATATAATAATATAATGTATACTCTTCACTTTTATGCAGCTTCGCAGTGGCATAGGGACGCTCTAAGAGACAGAGTAACAACCGCTCACAACAACGGTCTTCCAATCTTTTGTACTGAGTTTGGTATATGCGAAGAAACCGGAAACGGATATATCGACTTTGACAGTGCAGCCACCTGGATGAATCTTTTAAAACAATATAACATAAGCTACTGCTGTTGGAGCTTATGCAACAAAAACGAGGCAGCTTCCATGTTTAACAGCGATTGTACCAAAGTAAACGGATGGACAAACGATGACCTTGCAACTACAGGCGCATGGTATATCAACTACACAAGACCTTTATATGAAGAAGAAATGAACCAATATATGGCAGCTATAGATGATACTCCCGGTGTAAACGAAGACGGAACCATCAATATGTTCCGACTATACAATCCTAACAGTGGTGAACATTTTTATACATCCAATGTTGCCGAAAAGAAAAATCTTGTCCTTGTCGGATGGAGATATGAAGGCATAGGATGGGTAGCCCCTGCTTCTTCAAATACTCCGGTATATCGTCTGTATAATCCAAATGCCGGAGACCACCACTATACAATGAGTGCCGGAGAAAAAGATAATCTTGTGAGTGTAGGATGGAATTATGAAGGTATAGGCTGGTATTCGGATGATGCCAAGACAGTTCCATTATACAGACAGTACAATCCAAATGCCATAGCCGGAAGTCATAATTATACTACCAACAAATCAGAAAACGACTATCTGGCAAGTATCGGATGGAACGCTGAAGGAATCGGATGGTATGGATTGAAATAAGCTTTGATGCTT
>ODAI014752463.1_pt1 | contig 11287 bp, 11 predicted proteins | sample 1539321 | NCBI WGS metagenome assembly ODAI01 (sample SAMN02144231, study PRJEB22623) | gut metagenome | biome: sheep rumen | host: Ovis aries | place: New Zealand
AAAAAGAACTTGGCGGTTCTATGCTTGATGATTGTCTTGAAATAAAGAGGATACTTGTCTCATCATTAAAAACTGCAAAAGAAAATAAAAAGTAAACCTCATCAAATATTTTATATACTGACATTATAATAGTGCATTTAATAAAAACATAAAAAGCTCCCAGTATGAATTCACTTCAGACCGAGAGCTTTTATCATTATACCTGAGCTTGTCCGGATCTTTGCCTGTCGAGCTCCTGCATCATACTCATTGCCCTGAATTCAACAAGTATCATTAACACTGCCACTACCGACGAGAGAATATCTGCGATAGGACCGGTATAGAGTATTCCGTCTATACCGAAGAACTTCGGAAGTACGAGCAGAACAGGGATAAAGAATATAATCTGTCTTGTCAGTGAAAGGAATACACCCTTTATCGACTTTCCGATAGACGTGAAAAACGTCGAGCTTATCGGCTGTATACAGTTGAGCCATGTAAAAAACAGGAAAGTACGGAAGAACTTCGCTCCGAATTCATAGTATCCGTCACTGGCATTAGAGTTAGCGAAGAGTCCGAGTATCTGCTTCGGCATAAGCTGGAAGAAGATAAATGCTACAATTGAGATACTGCCGCCGGCAACGATAGCAAGTCTGAATGCTTTCTTTACACGGCTGAAGTTGCGTGCACCGTAATTGAAGCTCTCGATAGGCTGAGTTCCCTGAGCAAGACCAATAACGATAGCAAATACTATCATATTGACCTTCATAATAATACCTGCGCAGGCGATAGGATCGTCCGCACCGTATTCCGAGCGCGCACCATAATGCTTGAGTGAATTGTTGAGAACTACCTGAACAATTCCTATTGCTATCTGATTGAAGAACGAAGCCATTCCGATCATCGCAACACGCTTGGTATGAGCCATAACGGGTTTGAAATGTTTTTTCTCGAGCTCAGTAGTCTTGAAGCCCTTCATATACCAGATAACGATGATGGTCGAAACCACCTGACCGATAACAGTTGCCCATGCTGCGCCCTTCATTCCCCAGTCAAGACCGAGAACGAAAACAGCGTCGAGAACGGTATTTATAACAGCACCGGTAATATTGCATATCATCGTCATTTTAGGGCTGCCGTCCGCGCGGATAAGATGACCGCCGCCGGTAGTGAGTATAAGAAACGGGAAACCGATCGCCGTTATTCCGACATAGTCCTTTGCATAGGGCATTACTGCCGAAGTAGCTCCGAAGCCCTTGAGGAGCGGTTCAAGGAACACTATCGTTACGAGACTGAGTATAACTCCGAGTCCGGCAAGCATAGTGACGGAGTTGCCGACATAGTATCCGGAGCGCTTCTTGTCGCCCATACCCATTGCGAGGTTATAGCACGAAGCTCCGCCGATGCCGAAGAGGAGCGCAACTGCCATACAGGCTGTCGTGAACGGAAATGCGATCGACGTCGCTGTATTTCCGAGCGTACCGACCTTCTGACCGATAAATAGCTGGTCTACGATGTTATACAGAGCACTGACAAGCATACCGATGATACTCGGTATAGCAAATCTTATCATAAGACTTCCGATGCGCTCTGTGCCAAGAGGGTTAGTCTGATTATTTCTTTCTTCCATAATTATCCTTCTCTGCCATTTTTAATACAACTTTACTATTATACTACAAATTACTGCAAATTGCAAGATATTTTTTGAATTACACTGCTTGTAATTAAAATTTAACATTCCGTGCGCATAAAAAATATGGAAAAGTCCTCTTGACAAATGATCGAAAACGTGTTATAGTAATTAAGTAATGTACAGTTGTTCGCCGGTGACGGACGATTTTCAGCTGAGTTTTACATTCAAGGTGGTTCAGTATGGATAAAAAGTCACAGCTTATCGTTGCAGACGCAAGAATATTGCCCGACGTTTTCACCAAGGTACTTGATGTCAAGAAACTGATGGCTCAGAAGGGCGAAAAGAGCTTCGCCTCTGCCTGCAAGCGCATCGGTATCTCACGCAGCGCTTATTACAAGTATAAGGATTACATCTTCTCTTATGAGGAACTGTTTACGCGCAGGATCGTCAATATGTACCTTCTGCTCAGCGACAGTCCGGGAGTCCTTTCGAGCGCTCTCGCCTTTCTTCACGAGCTGAACGCGAATATCCTTACAGTTAATCAGAGTATCCCGGTAGACGGCGCTGCTGCCGTAAACATTTCCCTTCGTCTCACAGGCGAGTCGGATGAAGAGATGCTCAGACTCAATTCTATCACTGAACTCAACGGCGTTTTAGAGGTCAAGATCCTCTCTGCCGAATAGATTTCCGGAGGTTTCTTTATGTCAGTCAAATTTGCAGTTTTAGGTCACGGTGTTGTAGGTTCCGGCGTTGTCGAGCTCTTCTACAAGAACAAAAAGAGCATCGAAAAGCGTGCAGGAACAGAAATGGATATTAAATATATCCTCGATCTCAGAGATTTCCCGGAGTCACCATACAAGGATAAATTCACCAAGGATTTCAATGATATACTCAACGATGATGAGGTCACAGCTGTTGCAGAGTGTATGGGCGGCGTTGAGCCTGCTTTCACTTTTGTTAAGTCCTGCCTCGAAAAGGGCAAGAGCGTTTCAACTTCCAACAAGGAGCTCGTTGCCGAAAAAGGCGATATTCTCCTCAGAACCGCCAAGGAGCACAACTGCAACTTCTTCTTCGAGGCAAGCGTCGGCGGTGCTATCCCGATAATCCGTCCGCTCCACAAGTGCCTTGCAGCCAACGACATCGACAAGGTCGCAGGTATTCTCAACGGCACTACCAATTTCATTCTCACAAAGATGTACAACGACAATATGCCTTTCGATAAGGCTCTCAAACTCGCTCAGGAACTCGGCTACGCCGAAAAGGATCCCACAGCTGATATTGAAGGTCACGATGCCTGCCGCAAGATCTGCATTATCTCTTCTCTTGTTTTCGGCAAGCACGTTTACCCCAAGAGCGTTTACACAAAGGGTATTTCCCAGATGGAGCTCAGCGACGTCGCTGCTGCTGACGTTCTCGGTCACGCTGTCAAGCTGATCGCTTCTGTAAGAAAGACCTCCGGCGGAAAGATACTTCCCGCTGTTATGCCTATGCTCGTTTCCTATGACAGCATAATCGCCGGCGTTAATGATGTTTTCAATGCAGTTATGGTTTACGCTGACGGTATAGATCAGGCTATGTTCTACGGACGCGGCGCAGGCAAGCTCCCGACTGCAAGTGCAGTTATGGGCGATGTTATCGAAACTGTCAAGATGAGCGGAACTGAGTCCTCTCAGACATGGGAGTCCTCAAACGACGACTCCTTCGTTGACAGCATCAACAACCTCTCCGCTCGCTGGTACTACCGTGTACCTGCCGGAAGCTCTGCTCCCGAAGGTTCATACGAGCACGAGGACGGCATCTCATTCATCACTGAGAACGAGCTCAGCTTCAAGGAAGCCGCTGACAAGGCTGCTGAAATGGGAGCTCTCGCATATATCCCCGTTTTTGAATAATAAGTGTGTTTACATAAAAAGACCGGATACCTGAGTATCCGGTCTTTTGTTATTACTCGAAAGAATCAAGATCAATACCGCCGAGAAGCTCCTTGAGCTCAGCAAGCTCGTCAGCAGTAAGAGTTACGCCCTTGCCCATTCTTGAATGATCCGGTGACCACTCTCTGATGTCATACTTGGGCTCGTGCTCGTTCCAGCTTACTAAGTTGAGTTCCTTAGTCCAGCCCTTGGCGTTCTCAGAAAGAACTCCTATCTTTTCTGTGATCTCATACTTTAACTCTGCCATATTTCTAACTCCTTTCTGTTGCAGGTCAACCTGCGGTCAATTAAATATTGTACCACAAAAAAAGAGTTTTGTCTATACCAGAATTGAAAATTTTTTGTTCATATGGAAACACAAAGATAGTTCAGAGCCTTTGAATATATCTGACGCGGACTTACCCTGCCGTTTATCAACATTTCAGCAAAGTCTACAGCGTCCTCGATATTTCGCGAAAAATCCTGAATTACTTCCTTTTCACCGCTGCGTCTGTCCTCAGCTTCTATGCCGTATGTACACACTTCGTCGCCGTATGAATTGATCTTCCCGACGACAACGCGATACATTACCTTATTGTCACCGTAGACCTCCATATAGACAGTTCTGTCCCTGACGACTTTCTTGTTTCTTCTTACTATCCCGAACATACTGCACCCTCCTTTTGTTTTTCTTCTACCAGTATATCACGTTATCCGCCGTCTGTGAACGGGGATAAAATAGAATGTTTACCGGTAAAACGGCGCATTATGTCGAAATACTGCTTCATTCAAGATCCTGTATCTCCATATAAATACGCTGCATCTGCATATCGGTCTCGGCTATACGTTCAGCACACTCCTTCAGCTCCGCAGATATTTCGGGAGTTATCGCCGCCGAAGGCTTATATTTGAGCTGATGCTCGAGGCTTGCCCAGAAGTCCATTGCGATAGTCCTTATCTGTATCTCCACCGGTGCAAACTGCTTCGTCGTGGAGAGATACACCGGCACGTTGACTATAAGGTGATAGCTGCGGTAACCGCTTGCCTTGGGCTTTTTTATGTAGTCCTTCTTTTTGATTATGGTGAAATCATCACGCCTGCCGAGCATCTCAACAATTGCATATATATCGCTTATATAGCAGCAGGTAACTCTTATTCCAGCCATATCAAGAAGGTTTTTACGCGCTGACTCCGTTGTGAGCGGAAGCCCCTTTTTCTGGAGCTTTCCGATTATCGACTGCGGCGATTTCAGGCGGCTCTCGATGTTGTGTATCGGATTTCGCTGAAACTTTACGCTGAATTCGCTGTCGAGTATATTCAGGTAGGTCTTAACGACCTCGATAGCTGAGTCATAGAGGTGCTGGAGCTGCAAAAACTCATAAAAAGTCTGCGCAAACTGCTCCTTCATAGACTCGTTCACATTACCGGCGATCGCCGGCAGATTATCTATCACATCTTCATAAAAATCCTTTTCGTCCATATTGTCCTCCTAACGCTAAAGAATTCTATCTAAGGCTCATTTCCTCAAAGCTGAGCTCGTATCCAGGCTGAAAACGCTCCGAGTGCATATAATCAAGTATACTGCGGAAAAATGCAGCTGTTTCAGGACGTCCGCTGCCGTCCGGTCTGCACATACAGACCATAATTCTCCCCTCGCCTGCTTTCGCTTCAAACAGCACTCCGAGCTTGTGACAGCGCTCGGGATTGTCTATCATCTGAACTATCGGGCGATAGTCCGCCGGTGCTTTGTCAAGTACAGCACATTCTATGCCGTCCACAAGGCTGTACCACTGCGGTGTTGAATAGAATTCACATTCAAAGCAACCGAGCGCAGGGTGTTTGTTGTCAATAAGAAGCCCCTGTGTACCGGCAGGCAGCTCGCAGCCCCTGTCCTCAGAAATAAAACGAAACATAGTGTAGCTCCAGAAATCAGTGCAGTACGTTCCGCGGACACCGTCCTTGATGTGCTTTGGCAGATAAAGGACTCTTTCACCGGCTGAAAGCAGCTGCACTGCTTCTGAAAGCTCGCTGGTAATATAGACCGTGCTCTCATTCTCCTCAGAGACCTCCGGAAGTCTGTACGGCTCTTCCGGTTCAGGATACGCCCAGAGCTCATAGCAGTTCTCAGCTATAATATCCCCCTGACCGCCGCGCAGTTCAAATTCAGCTGTGATGCGTCCGGAATGTGGAACTATAAACTCGGCTGTTGTTATGCAGTAAAGCCCTAAAATACTATCCGGAATATCAACAGTTCTGCACTCATCACCGAATTTCCAGTGAAGTACGGCATCGTTGACAGGCTTACCTGACATATTCCTTATCCATACAGGTATGTGCAGCGTTTCCCCGGCAGCAGCAACAAAGGTCCCGAACTCAGCAAGTATCACTATATCCGAACAAAAACCGTTCCATAAGCGGCGGAGGTCAAATCTGCGGACAAATGATTTTTCCTCCATAAACGGATCGAGCATTCCGACCAGTGCAACGCACTGTCCCGGGAAATCCTGAAGGTCAAGCAGCTGAAAACCAGCTGTATTGTGCGAACGGAGTGCGGCTTCTATCTCGAGCTTGTAGCAGCTGAACGCGAGCATTCCCGATGCCTCGTGCAGCTCATCTGCATATGCAAGCATACCGTTTTTCCGGAGCCTTTCTTCACATATATCCATATACCGTGCTTTGAGCGGACCTGTGTATTTCTTCCGCTCACGAATATCCGGAAAAACACTATACTGCCCTATCTCGTGCAAAATGGTCGGTATATCAGGCAAAAAAGCTTCGTTTTCCGGATTTATAAATGCTTTGTCATCATAGGAATAAACAGTGTTCGGAGCCTCGGTCTGAACGAAACCAAATGGCTTATCACAGGACGCAAATGAACCTCTTATCAGTCTTTCCCTGTCGAAACGCACTCCGCTGAAAAAATCATCATCAGGCAGTATCTCGGGTGAAAACTGATAATTATTACTGCCCTGAACAAATAAATGACGCGGATCGTGCTCTTTGAGCTGATGCAGCATTTCACTGAGTCTGCCGCGGTCTCCCCAAAGCTCATTTCCGAGCGACATCATAACAAACGAGGGGTGATCGCCGAATTCATCAAGAATACGTCTGCCCTCTTCAAGCAGATAACCGAACTCCTCGTTCTTTTCAGCAGGCACTTCGCCCCAGAAAGGCAGTTCCGGCTGCAAATAGATGCCTGCAATATCCGCTGCAGCAAAAGCCGCTTCCGGCGGACAGCAGGTATGAAAGCGGTAGTGGTTTATCCCCCAGTTCTTCGCGGTCATAAAGACGTTATGCCACTCCCCGACCGTTGTCGGTGCAGCACCTGTCAGCGGAAACACCATAGCATCGTGCTTTCCTCTGAGAAGGACCGGCTCACCGTTTATGCGGAAGTGTCTGCCGTCTGCCCTGAACTCCCTGAGTCCGGTGGTGACGGTGACTATATCGGAACTGCCGCAGATAGCTGCTTTCAGGGTATACACAACAGGGTCAGCAGCGCTCCAGCGTGAAGCTCCGCTGCCAAGCGAGAGAGTGACAAAGGGCTGCTGTACAGTTACAGTGAACGTCTGTACATCAACGACCTTTCCGTCGGAGGAAGCTCCCCAGACGTTTACCTCAGCGCTATCCGTGCCCTCAAGCCGCACTTCGAGCTTAAATGAGTCACTGCTTAAATCTGGAAAAGCTCTTATTCGGCTTATACGCTCCTTGTCATATATCCTGAGCGAGATCTCGCCGGTTATGCCGTTCCAGTTGGTCTGAGTGTCAGGCGAGGTCATATGTCCTCCCTTTGTCGGGTAACCAGCATTGCACACTCTCACGCAAAGTTCAGCCCTTCCGGAAACAAGGTAAGGGGTAATATCATAAACGTGCGGTGTACAGAGACTGCGGCAGCTTCCGGCATATTGTCCGTTTACCCAAAGATCAGTCATTCTTGTACGTTCAAGGAAGAGGAATACTCTCCTGTCCTCTGTAAAAATACCGGTATCTACCGCCTTATAGTACCACGCATAGCCCTCGAAGCTGTGTTCATCGGTAAGGTGGTACTCTTCACGGGTATTGTTTATCCTGCCCTTGCCGGAAAGCGATACCGTCGACGGAAGAATTATAATATCGTCCGGCTTATCCAGATAGCTCCCGGACATCTCCCCGTCAGCCCTGAACTGCCACTCACCTGAGATGTCGATCTTGGTTATCATATTCAGGTCAGCCCTTGAGGGAGTCGGCAACTGCTCCGACAGCACCGGAATAATCGCCCTTTGCTGCAAGAGCATTGGCGTTCTTCAGAACTGTCTCTATATCTGCCGGGAGAGGCTTTCCGGAGTGTACGCTGAGCGACTTTGACTCAGTATCGAGCAGTATCATATAACCGCTGCCGTCCTGATAACGGCGGCTGTAATACTGTGTAAGTATCTCCGTGTTTGGCTTCCCTGTGGTATTTGCAGTAGCAAGCAGAGAGAGGTCGTTCGCGCCGGAGGTCAGCTTGGCTTCAAGCTCCGCAGTAACATCTTCACTGAATACGCCGGCATTGTCAAAAACGTGCTGCGAAGAATTCTCGACAAGCGCAAACATACGTCCGACCGCTGCCTTGTAATCGCCGCTGACTATCTCCCTTGTAGCCCAGTACATAGCATCTTTTTCGGTATCCTCAGAAACGCTGGTGCGGCATCTTCCGGTCAGGTAGAGAATATCGTTGCCGGTATCGTTGTTAATCAGATAGAGCAGACCGCTTCCGCGCCCCTCATAAATGTCGTTGTAAGCCTCCTGAGCGTATGCGAGCGGATCCTGTCCGCCAATATTTGAAACAGTTATCACAGCAGCATTTATTAGCCTGTTTTTGTAGAGCTCCTCTGCCTTTGCAGTGATCTCCTGCTTTGCAGCTTCGTCCAGCACACCGGCTTCGTCATAAATGAGCTTTCCGGCTTCCGGCTTGAGAACGTGCTCCGGCGGCTTTGAAGCAGGCTCGGTGGTAACTGCTGTTGTTGTTTCGGACATTGATGCCGCTTCCTTTACAGTCTCGAAGGTCGTTACGACAGTCTGAGTAGTGGCAGTAGTGGTCTGTTCATTGCCGCTGTCCTTTGAATTACAGGCAGTACAGCCGGCTGCAACAGCCAGTGCCGCTGTGACTATGAAAAATTTTTTCAAAAAAATCATTCCTAACTCTTGTAATATACATTATATTTTAGTATAATTTAATAGAAAAATCAAGTGCAATATCGCATTTCGCAATATAAAATTTTATTTACAGGAGCAATTATGGATTACAGCGTAAAAAACGGCAGCATTTACCTTTCAGAACCCGATCTCGATCTCGACGAGACTCTCGACTGCGGACAGGCTTTCCGCTGGAAAAAGATAAGTTCAGATTATCAGACCACATATACCGGGCGCTTCCTCAACGACAGCCTCACTGTCTCGCAGACAAGTCCCGGCTGCTTTATCTTCCACGATGTTACCGAGGAGGAATTCCTTGGCAAATGGGTGGACTATTTCGATCTCAGCACGGATTACTCTGAGCTCAAAAGGCAGTTTTCCGAGGACGCAACACTCTCCAAAGCCTGTAATTTCGCCGGCGGCATAAGACTCCTCAGGCAGAACAGCTGGGAGTGTCTTATTTCCTTCATTATTTCCCAGAACAATAACATTCCGCGCATCAAAGGCATTATCGACCGCCTGTGCGGACACTACGATGAACGTTTCCCGGTAGCTGAAGAGCTCTCCGCAGAGACTCCGGACTCGCTGGCTTACCTCAGGAGCGGTTTCCGTGCCAAGTACATCTGCGATGCGGCTTCGAGGACAGCAAGCGGTCTCACAAACCTCGCAGCGATAGCTTCAATGCCTATCGGCGAAGCAAGGGCTGCTCTAAAGCAGATAAAAGGTGTCGGTCCGAAGGTCGCCGAATGTGTCCTTCTCTTCGGTATGCACAGAACAGAAGCCTTTCCCGTTGATGTGTGGATAAAGCGCGTCCTCGCGGAGTATTACCCGAACGGCTTCCCGGAATTTGCCGCTCAGAATGCCGGCATAGCCCAGCAGTACCTCTTCCACTACATACGCAGTATTTCTAACCGCACTGAATAAGTTCACTATTATCCGTCCATAATCATTATAAAACGATAATGGAGGATATTATGCTAAAAGGTGTGAACAAAACTATAATCGAAGTCAATAACCCCGACAGTATCTACTTTGAAAAGGCTGTATTCTACCTCAGACCTCACGTCAGGACTCTTCCCGAAGAGATAACAGCTGACGAGATCTCGCAATACATCGCACAGATCGGTCCTTCCTGCGGCAGAGGCAGAAAACGAAAGCTCTATATCCTGCTCGCTGCCTTAGCTGTTACCGCAGCCGCGGTCATACTTTTCCTTATCCTGCGCTGAGCCCGAAGTATTGCTATTTCTTTCATACTGTGCTATAATTGTTTCATAAGTTCACCGGCTCAACTATCATATGAGCCCCGCGTTCCATTTATTCAGAAATCTTCAAGGAGTCAGCATTATGGATCAGCACGGCGATAATTCTCTCAAGGACTACACCTCTAAACGTATCATTAATACTCCCGGTCCTGCCGCAAAAAACGCTTTCTTTTACGTTCAGGAGACCGGCTGCGTCAAAACAAGCGGAACTGCCGCTGCTCTGCGTCAGGACCTCGACTCATTCCTCATAGTTGCTGTTGCGGACGGCAGCGGTACGCTCAATTACAAGGGCGATCCCTATCCGCTCTCAAAGGGCGACTGCTTCTTCATAGACTGCCGCGAGTCGCATTTCTACAAAAGCTCCGACAACGCTCCGTGGGAGCTCCTATGGGTACACTTCAACGGCAGTACCTCTCAGCAGTATTACGATTTCTTCCTCTCACAGTCAAAAAACGTCTTTCACCCTGCCTTCTTCGACAGAGCAGTCTCAATACTTTCCGAGATAATCAGCGTGAATGAAACTCACAGTCAGAATGCGGAGATAATCTCCTCAAAGCTCATCGTCGAGCTTCTGACTCTTGCCCTGACCTCAAACAGCTTCGATCAGATGTACGACTCTGCCCTGAAACAGAAGCTCGCCTCGGTACACGAATATATAGACTCTCACTTCAGCGAGGATCTTTCCCTCGAAAAGCTCTCCTCGGAATTCTACATAAGCAAGTTCTACCTGACACGCGAGTACAAGAAGATATACGGTATGACGATCTTCCAGCACATCATCACCGCAAGGATAAATTATGGAAAATCCCTTCTGCGCTTCTCCGACAAATCCGTAGATGAGATCGCTCACCTCTGCGGCTTCAACGATCAGAGCTACTTCGCAAGGCAGTTCAAGAAATCCGAAAATCTTACCTGCTTCGCCTACCGGAAGATGTGGCGTGGCTGACATATAACAAAAACCCACAGCAATGCTGTGGGTTTTGTTATTATTGCTTGGCAATAAAGTGACCAGACCGATAAGCCGGGTTCTGTCGTGTGCGGTAATTTATCTACGCTTACCGTCGCCGGCAAGCTCAAGCCGTCATTACTGTACGTCCGCCGAGCAGACGTTAAGACGCACAATACCAATAGACGTTGCATCGGATAGGGTTTACATAGCAGCACAGTCTCCTGTACTCTGGTGAGCTCTTACCTCGCCTTTCCACCATCACCGCCCCGGAGGACGGCAGTATATCTCTGTTGCACTTGCCCTAAGGTCCCTCTCGTCTGCCGTTAGCTGCTAACCTGCTCTGTGATGCTCGGACTTTCCTCATGAACTAAAACGTTCCCGCTCCCGCATAGTCTGCTCAGTC
>ODAI014594158.1_pt1 | contig 11284 bp, 9 predicted proteins | sample 1539321 | NCBI WGS metagenome assembly ODAI01 (sample SAMN02144231, study PRJEB22623) | gut metagenome | biome: sheep rumen | host: Ovis aries | place: New Zealand
ATTATTGAAGATTTGTTGTATCTTCGATGTCAGCTTTTCCATGAACAATTCGATAAGCAATTTCATGATATTGACCAACTCTATCTGCATTACGGCTAGCTATAATTACTCCATCTTCATCCATTATATTTACATTATATGTCGTATATGCAGTAACCTGTTCAATAAACTTTTCCGCCAATAATTTACTTATCATGTTGAATTCCCCCGCAAAATAATACTATTGTATTAATAATAAACTTTTCAGGGTTAAAATATCAATGTTTACTACTATGTGAGGTGAGCATCAGGCCTATAATAACAAGCTACAAAAGGCTTTTGACAATGAGAAAACCAGTGAGATTTACAAGGTGACTGTAAAGATTTTTGAGAAAGAGCATAAATAAAGATAAAGGGCAGCCACTATAATTCTTTATAAGCATATCCTCACTGAAAAAGATTATCTCAAGTTTTTAATAATCGGAGTGACGCGATTCGAACGCGCGGCCTCTACATCCCGAATGTAGCGCTCTACCATCTGAGCCACACCCCGTAGTTTTTTCTACCATTGATTATAACTAATACTAATTCGTAAAAAAGCCCTCTGTGAAATTATTGTATTTCATATATTATGTGTCAATCGACATGTAGAATTTATTGTCATTATTAAGTCCTTATTAACTCTAATAATGTTCACGGGCATTTTAATATTGAAATTTACATAAATGCTTTGTTTAGGAAATTCACTTAACTGGTATTTGGAAAAAAGTTAAGTGAAATATGAATTTCTATTTTCTCACTTAAAATCGCAAAAGTCTGTTAAGTGCGAGAAAAATTTCTAAAAATAAACTTAAATAAATCATTAAAAATCTTTTCCTAGTTAAGTGAAAATACCCTTTTTTACAAAATAAACTTAATGAAAAAAGAAATCTGTTAAGTGAAATAATTCAGATTCTCATATAGACTTAACTTTAGCTAAAACTATTTAACCTAAATTAAGTGAAAAAATTTTTCTTCTAAATAAACTTAACAGCCATAATGATTTTTAAGTGAATATATAGAAAAGGTAAATTCACTTAACAAACGCCACGCTTGAGGATAATATACCCGCCGTATCATGACAGTACGAATAACCGTAGCTACTCTTCCCCCATTTGGTTATTCATTAAAAATTACTTCCATTCCAGCCCCAGTCAGTTACAGGGTGATATGTTACATATACGGCATCACCTGGAATTCCAAGTTTTTCTTCAAATAAATCGCAGATTTGGCCAGTGAGCTTATCATATGATTCTGCAGGTGCATTTCCATATAGACTTACAGACACATAGGCGCCTTTATCAAGCTTTTTTCCACCAAGCCATAAATCATAAGCATCATCAATTCCTACCATAAGATAGGTTTCTGTTTTCCCTAAAGTGGTTATTAATTTTCCTAATTCTGATTTGATTTCTTCCTTTAATTCAGAAGTAACAGGTACAGTGATTTTTGAATCAATAAATGGCATAACAATAATCTCCTTTGCTAAAAGCTTTTCATTCGTCTCATATATCTCATGTAATAATTATAACGAATGGCCTATTACCTCGCAATTATCCGTGGGTTATTGCACCCAGGCAATAAAAAAGCCCAGCCGTGTGAACGGCTGAGCCAAGAATATTTTACTGAAATGCTATCTGTGCAAAGTTGTAGAAACCAAGATACCAAATATCAAAGTTGTGCTCTCCATCAAGCTCCTGCCACATGAAGTTTTCACCATCTACAAACTTATCGCAAACCTCTGGTAGATTCTTTGCTGCTGCTGAAGCGCTCCAGTAAGCGATACCATCCTGAAGACCACAGATGTTGTAGAAATAGTGGATAGGATAATCCTTATCTGCCAAAAGCTCTGCTGTCTTTGATGCTGGGTTACTAGTAGGTGCTGCTGAGAATGCTCCATAATAGCTGAACAAATCAACGCATTGGCCAATACCGATGTTGATTGTCTGCATGCCACCCATTGAAAGACCAGCGCATGCTCTGTGGTCGCGGTCAGCGTAAGTGCTGAAGTGTGAATCGATATATGGAATCAAATCGTTTCTAAGCTCATCCCCGAAATTGTAGAAAGAAGGAATTGAACCACTTTCAGAAGCCTTACCATTTGGTGTAACAACGATGAAAGAATCAATATCTCCATAATAAGCAAGGTTATCCATTATAGCCTTAACCTTTGACTCATCGTTATACATACCCCACTCGTTTTCATCACCACCGATTCCGTGAAGTAAATATAATACATTATACTTCTTGTCCTCGCTATAGTTTGCTGGGAGATAGATATTTGCCTTCTTTGTGTACGTATTTCCGTTTTCAGAATCGTGTGCTGTATATGAAATAGTCTTAACTGTACCAGCCCCTTCATCATTTCTGATTTCAGAATACTTTTCAGGAATACTATCACTTATAGTAGCTGTAGGGTCATAATGATCTTTTGTAAATTCAAGGCTAGCCTCTATTTTACCATCAGTCTCACCTACACCAAGGAAACCAAATTCAATAGTTGCACCACTTGCAACATTGGTATTCCAGCTAAGTGGAGTGAGAATGTATTCATCATCTGTTTCTTCGATGTCTACGCACCAGCTTGAATCAATATTAACCTGTTCTTTGCTTAATTTGACTGTCCAATTTTTAAGCGCATACTTTGAGTTATTAGTAAGCTTATAACCAACCCAATATCCAGTTCCCCAACTGTTAAGGTCATAGCTGATATCCACACCATCTTTTGATACTAAAGTGGATTCTGCGTTTTCTTTTACATAATTTAATGTTGTTGCATCTTCGTTTGCAGCCTTGACTGTCATTCCCATTGAACTAACAGAAAGTGCCAGAACCAAGGCGGTTGTTAATAGTTTTCTGTTTTTCATTATATATCCTCTCCTTTGTTTGTTCTTTGCCTAAGCAATTCACGCGCGCAATATAATAATACGACCTAAGGATACTTTACGCGACATAATTCGTGCTATGTGTATATACACGGTTACGATTTATTGCGCATTTGATTTCACAAATGTTTCACACCAGAAAAATAATATAATCATAAAAAATCACCCCAGGGGCCAAAAGCAAATCCCTGGGGTGTTGTTATGTCTAAACTAATCTTCCACTATACGTGGTGCATCATCTTGAAATGTGTAACTGTGCCGTGCTCCTTCAATGTTGCTCTGATGAATAATCCAAGGAATATAGCTGCTGCCAAAATTCCGATTGGATATGCTACTGCAGTTGAAAGATGTAAGCATTCAGGTGCGCAGAAGAAATATGTTACTGAAACCGCTGACATGAATGTTGCAGGAACTGCGGTGAGCCAATAATTCTTAGCATTCTTGAACAGATACATTGAAGCTGTCCAAAGAGCTATCATTGCAAGTGTCTGATTTGACCAGCTGAAATATCTCCAAATTACGCCGTAGTTTAACTGGCTGATAAGTGCTCCAGCTGCAAGAAGTGGAACACAAATGTATAGACGTTTGAGGTAAGGCTTCTGGTCAATCTTGAACCAATCTGCGATAACAAGTCTTGCAGATCTGAAGGCTGTATCGCCAGATGTAATAGGACATGCGATAACACCAAGCATTGCAAGAACGATACCGACGCCACCCATTGTCTTTGTGCAGATATCGTAAACGCAAGTTGCCTGACCGTTTGCAAGCATTGCTGTTAAACCAGTTGTAAGACCACCTGTTGTTGCATAGACTGCACTACCTGCAGCTGCCCAGATAAGAGCGATGATACCTTCGCTAACCATTGCGCCGTAGAATACCATGTGGCTTTCCTTTTCTGATGAACAGCAACGAGCCATCAGTGGTGACTGTGTTGCATGGAATCCTGAAATAGCGCCGCAAGCAACTGAAACGAACATCATTGGCCAGATAGGTGTGGTATCTGGATGCAGATTAGCTAGCTGAATCTCAGGGATTGTATATCCATGTGTGAAGATACCAACTGCAACACCGATAGCCATAACGATGAGGCAGATACCAAATACAGGATAAAACTTTCCGATGATTTTATCGATTGGAATAAATGTTGCAATAAAGTAGTAAATCAAAATAATTGTAAGCCAGAAATATGTGTTAGTAAGAAGGCCTGTGCCACCCTGATTTCCAATTAATAGGGAAATAAGACCTGCAGGACCAACTGCAAACACTGTACCTACCATAACAAGAAGAACAACGCTGAATATTCGCATGATTGTCTTCATAACGTCGCCCAGGTAGATGCCTGTCAGTTCTGAAATGCTGGCGCCATCGTGACGCATGCTCATGAATCCTACTGAAAAATCATGAACACCTCCAGCGAAAATAGTACCAAGTGTAATCCAAAGGAATACGGATGTACCCCACTGAGCTCCAGCTAAGGCACCGTAGATTGGACCAAGTCCTGCAATATTAAGAAGTTGGATTAAAAACAGTTTCCATTTTGGCATTACTACGAAATCAACGCCGTCATTGATTCGTACTGCTGGCGTCTGTCTGTCATCTGGTCCGTAGATTTTCTCTACAATCCTTCCATAGACAAAGTACCCACCGATAAGTACTGCCAAACACACAATAAAACTAATCATACATATACACCCCCATTACATTATTTGTCCTTAAAGGACATCTCTTAACTTGGAGTATAGTATCTGTTTTGGCCTATAACAATGGGTTTGGACTGAAATGCAAAAAATGGGGACTGATTTACATGCTGTAATAATCCCTAATTTCGTGGATTACCTTTCGGCTGATTGGAATGATGGTGTGATTTTCATCCTTCATGCAAAGTGCGTAACCGTTGTTGGCATCTGGCTGCAAAGATTCCCCTTTTGTTAGATTGGCGATGTAGCTTTTGTGGATGCGCACGAAATTACTGTCTTCACTGTCCAGCTTCTTCTCCCATTCGATAAGAGGCTCGTTGCTGTAGAAGGCCTGGTTTTTGCAATAGACTTTGGCACCCTTGTGGATAGCTTCGATGTAATAGATGTTGTCCGCCTCCACCAGTTCAGTGTGGTCGCCTGCCTGCAGACCAAAAGGACCTATCTTTGGCTTTGGCTTCGCCTTTTCCAATAAGTCGTTGTTCAGTGTCTCCAGCCTTTCGTTGTCAGCCTGAAGCATCTGTCGCATGTACACATCTTTGAAGATGGAAAAAAATAAAAGCATGCCGATGGAATTGATGATGACCATAGGAACAGTTAACGTCTTTACGATATCAACCGCCATTGAAAATGGCTTTACAAATATCAGCAGATTAAGCATGTGAACGCCCTCTGCTATTGCTGTTATGATAAGAAGCTCGCTCCATCGGAGAGTATGATTTTTCTTTTTGAGAATTTGATAGATGGCCGCTGAGAATATTCCTTCTAAAAAGGTAGAATAAGCGCAGGCAAATGTGGTAAGGCCATGAGGATCGAAAAGGAAGCGATGAATGGCGCCAATGGTCCCGGCAGTGATGCCGACTATAGGCCCACAAAGTAGCCCGCCAGCCAACACGCCCAGCACTCTGGTATTTGGAATGGCACCCTGCACTACTCCACCTGTGCATGTTGAAAAAATGCAGAAGCCACCAAATATTGCTCCCAGGACAAACTGGCCCAGCCTAGCCTGCCCGCTATCCTGGCATAGAATATGGTCCACCCATGGAATCTTCGTGAGTGCAAGTGCAATCAGCGCCAATAAAGCAATATTTATAACCATGTTATAACATAATTCCATAAGCTCTCTCCTTTACATAGTTTTATTTTACGACCCTGTACCACAACTTTCAAGAATCTGAGAAACATTAATCTATACTTTTCCCTTCTAAAATCAAAACTTTCTATGTGTTTTTAGTCGGCGATTTAATTGATAATGGTAGCAGAAAATACACACTGAAAGGAGCTTTACTATGATTTATTATGTAGATGCAAAGGCCTTCCGCGATGGGGATGGTTCCAAGGAAAGACCTTTTAAGCATATTGGGGATGCAGCCGCTATCGCCGTTGCTGGCGATGAGGTGTTGGTTGCAAATGGAATTTACAGGGAGAAGGTTACTCCAAGAAATGCGGGTACTAAGGAAGCACCTATTGTTTACAGATCCATGGAAAAGCTAGGGGCTGTTATCACTGGGGCCGAAGAAATATCTGGCTGGGAAAAATTAGATAGGGATGTTTGGACTGTTCGCGTAAACAACGGCATTTTTGCTGATTACAATCCATACACAACAAGAGTTTTCGGAGACTGGTACTTCTCACATAACATCAGACATACTGGTGCAGTTTTCCTTAATGACACGATGATGTACGAGTGCGATTCATTGGAAGATTGCAAAAAGGGTGAGCCACATCCTTGCGCTTGGAACTTGGAGGAGGCTTCATATCTTTGGTTCACAGAGCAGGACGAAAAGACCAACGAGACCATTTTATACGCAAACTTTAGAGGTCTTGATCCTAATAAGGAAAATGTGGAGATTCTTGTTCGCCGCAACTGTTTCATGCCAGATGAAAACGGAATAAACTATATCACAGTAAGCGGCTTTAACATCAACAAAGCTGCTACCACTTGGGCTCCCCCAGCTGCTTATCAGGATGGTATGATTGGCCCTCACTGGAGCAAGGGATGGATTATTGAGGATTGCGAGATTTACGGAAGCCGCTGCTGCGGTATCTCACTTGGCAAATATTTGGACCCTGAAAACGATATGTATTTCACAGTTAGAAAGGTGAAGAACCCAACACAGATGGAGCGTGATGCAGTTTGCCGCGGTCAGTATCATGGATGGTTGAAGGAAAACATCGGTCACCACATCATCAGACGCTGCCACATTCATCACTGTGAGCAGACAGGTATTGTTGGTCGAATGGGTGGGGTTTTCTCTACAATCGAGGATTGCCACATCCACCACATCTGCAACTCTCAGCAGTTAGGTGGCGCCGAGACAGCTGGTATCAAATTACACGCTGCAATCGATGTGACTATCAGACGAAATCATATCCACGATAACATCATGGGTATCTGGCTTGACTGGGAAGCACAGGGCGCAAGAGTCACAGGAAATTTGATGCATCATAACTGCCGCCCAGAAGGTCGCGCTCAGGCAGATGGTGCTATGTTCAATACAGATGTATTTGTGGAGGTTGGTCATGGTCCTACACTTATCGACAACAATCTTCTGCTTTCACCTGTTGCAATTACCATTCCTAGTGAAGGAATTGCATGTGTGCACAACCTGGTGCTTGGCAGCTTCAGCCTTATCAACTCAGGTGTAGATAGCATTATTAACAATCAGCGTGAGCCACGTTACACTCCTTACCACATCCGCCACAGGACTGAGGTAGCTGGATTCATGACCATTCTTCACGGTGATGACAGAATCTACAACAACATTTTCGTACAGCAGTACCCTATTACAGACGCCACAAAGACTGCTGCGGACGCTGATTATCAGGCTGTTGGTACTGCGCCATTTGACATCTTCCCTACATACGAAGAATGGTACAAGCCTTTCGCACCAGATACTGACCCAGACATGGGTGGACTTGCAGAGGCGCATTTTGGACATCTTCCTGTTTGGGTGGATGGAAATGTTTATTTAAACGGAGCAAACATTTATAAAAATGAGAAACACAAGCTTGAAGATAAAGATTTTAATCCAGAGATTGCTGTTGTGGAAAAAGATGGAAAATATTATCTTTCCGGCAAGTTAAAGGCTGCCCTTAAGGACTTCACAGATGAAATGATTTCTACAGAATCTTTAGGTCTTGCCTTCGAGCCAGAGCAGGCCTTCGAAAATCCAGATGGCACTCCTATCATCTTCGATAAGGATTACTTTGGAAATCATAGACCTATCACTCCTGCCCCAGGACCATTTGCTAGCTATGGAGATGAGGATGTGCTGGTTATGTCATAGGATAAAAAAATTGGGCGACTTTTCAGCCGCCCAAATTTTAATTAGCTGTCAACTTCAACTAAAGAGCATGAAGCATGTTTTGTAGTTACGCTTCCGTCCTCGTCTTCTTTAACAATGTCGTAATCGAACGCATGTGAGATAAAAATAATGCTATCTGAAGTATCATAAAATCTATATGTACATTCATATTCAGGAGCTTCTTTAACAGAAACCTTAATATCCTTAGATACGTTAGTTACACGATAATTGAAAAAGATCATTCCACCTAATATAAAATCGCGCATATAGCGTTCAGCATCCTGAATATTAGTAGCCTTCCCCATTAGTTCTTCGCTGATAACCTCTTTTTTGTCGTTGTACTCGGTTACCTTGAGCTTAAATTTTTTCCCCATTACATTATGCCTCCTCAATAAATTTCAGTAAATATTACTTAGCATATATATAATATCTAATTTTTCTATATTTTTCCACTAAAATCGAACTATTCTATCGGTATTATAGTTTGTACCTGTAAAAATTCCCCATCCGCCTCATGACTAACGCAAAGTCTCTTCTGCCATACTACTCCCTTATTCTTAAATCCGTTATCTTTAAGAAGCTTAAGAGGCTCAGATAAATCCCACACTCTATCACTTAATTTTCCCTCTTCGTCATAGTCTGTTGGAATAGCGTGCTCATAAACAAAACATTTTGAACCTCCCACAATCAAAATTTCATTGTTAGGATTGCTGCTTGCTTCTTTATAAATTATTTCCCCAAATGGTTGTATGGCGCCCCAATAACGTTCAAAATTTCCAGACTCCAGTCTATCGCAATTTCTGTCCTTCAATTTCACGTACTGAGTAATATTCATACTGAAATTATCTTTCCAAACTGGATTTTTTAGTGATTCACTATTATCAAATGATTTTGGGTGAACAAAATAAGCCACTGGAACTTCGGAAATGCGCCATCCTCTTTTATTTACAATATTTTCGATAGCAACTGAAGTATCTTCTATTTGCATCAGGAACAATTCCAACTGTTCCAATTCCTGGCGCTTCTCATCGCAGGCTTTTTTATAAATCTCCAAACGTTCTTTAAGATTTGCATGCTCTTGGATTTCCTTGGCGTCTTCCAATGACATGCCCATTCGACTAAGCTGCTGATATTCTAAAAAATGAGTTACTTGATAATCCCCATAATATCTATAGGAACGGTCATCCTTCCAAGCGGGTGACACTAATCCTTTCTTTTCATAAAACTTTAGAAATTCAGGAGAAACCCCTACTTTTTTAGAATAATCTCCTATGGAAAAAAAACTTTTTTTCATCTCAATTCTCCTAAAACGATGATTTAAAAATTATATATGCAATTTTACTAAATTTCAATTAATGGATTTTTTGTTGCATGGTAGTTACTACCACCCCCTATACTCATCATGTAATAACTTTTTGGGAAGAATAAGGAGAATAAAAATGAAAAAGAGATTATCAAGAATTATGGCATTATCACTTGCCATCGTAATGGTTAGCGGCTCAAGCTTAACAGCTCTGGCTGCACCAAAATCAACAACAAATGTAAAAATTGAAAATGAAGTGAATGCCACATCTTTAGTAAAGCAGACACAATACGGTGCTGTTAAAGGAACCAGCACTGACACATGTAATGTGTGGTACTCAATTCCATACGCTGCAGCACCTACTGGTGATTTAAGATGGGCAGCTCCTACTGCTCCTGCAAGCTGGAATGCAACAATGGACTGCTCTAAATTGGGAAACAAGGCTATTCAGAGCGGAACTGATTATGCCACAGGTAAGACTGTCGTTTCTGGTTCTGAGGATTGCCTAAATCTGGATGTTTACGCACCAGCTAATGCAAAGAATCTGCCTGTAATGGTTTATATCCATGGCGGAAACAACCAAACTGGAAGCTCTACAGAAATCGACGGTACACAAATTACTGTAGATGAAAATTGCATCTACGTTTCTCTTAACTATCGTCTTGGAATCCTTGGATTTAACGCTCTTCCAGCGTTCCACACATCAAAAGATTCAACTGGCAACTATGCTATGTTAGATATTGCCATGGCCCTTGATTGGGTTAGAAACAACATTGCCCAGTTCGGTGGAAATCCTAACAACATCACTGTCTCTGGATTTTCAGCAGGTGGTCGAGATGTAATGGCTATGCTTATCAGTCCTCTTTTTGAAGGCAAATTTGATAAGGCTGTAGTTTATTCAGGTGGTATGACAGTAGCTGACAAGGATGAAAGTGCTGAAATCATGGCTAAAGCTGTTGCACCTTTAGCAGTAGAGGACGGCTTGTTTGCCGATGCAGAAGCAGCTAAATCATGGTTACTTTCAGATGACCCAGCTGTTGTCACTTACATGAAGGGTATTGATGCTGACCGACTTTGTCAGCTTATGTCAAACGCTGGCATTCGAATGAGTGTCTTCCCACATCTTTACGCTGATGATGTAGTTATTCCTTCTGAGGGATTCAAAACAACTAAATATAATAATGTACCTGTATTAATGCTTACTGGCGAGACCGAATTTAGTTTGTTCTCAGCTTTTGACTCATACTTCTCAGGTGCTGATATGAAGACACTTGATGAGAATACACAAAATCTGGCAAAATCTTATGCTATCGAATATGGCTCAGAGATGTACAGAATCTTTAACGCTCAGTGTTCTGCAGAAGAAATGTATGGCAAGTACAAAAACAACATGTACCTTTGCCAGGTCAGATATGGAAGCACTGACAGCGCTACAAGAATCCCAATAATGGGTTCATTCCACGGAATTTTCGTACCAATGCTTACAGATAATCATTCTTATGGAAGTTTTGCAGATTTTAGCACAGCAGGTTACCAGAACATGGCACATGTATTTGATCAGTATCTCACTAACTTCATGGTTACTGGCAATCCAAATGGCGCAGGATTAGATAATTGGAGCAATTGGACAAGCTCAAATCCTGTATCACTAGTTCTGGATGCCGATACTAATAACGCTATTGTTTCTGTTGAAAACGTATCTTCATCTTACGGAAAAATAATTGGCCAGATGAACGCCGATGATATTGTTTCCGAAGATATAAAGGACCTTATGGGCAAAAATGTTTTGAACGGTAGATGGTTTTCATCAACATTAGATCAGTATTACAATAATAAATAATTTTAGGGGACTTCAGAAAATATTCTGAAGTCCTTAGTTATTTCCAGGAATCTACCTCTCCTGCAATCCAAAGTAACATAACTATGGTAAAATATACATACTTTCTCTTCTTTTTTGAGGCATGTCATTTTAGACAAGTCTCATTTTTCTTTCTAGCACTGCTCATTTCTCTTCTCTCGAATGGGCTTTGTGGCTTTGGGATTTGTGATGCTACGGCAATATGCTATGAATAGTTA
>ODAI014771068.1_pt1 | contig 11284 bp, 9 predicted proteins | sample 1539321 | NCBI WGS metagenome assembly ODAI01 (sample SAMN02144231, study PRJEB22623) | gut metagenome | biome: sheep rumen | host: Ovis aries | place: New Zealand
TAACGATGAAATCATCTAAAGATAATGTAATTGCAAGTAAGAATCCAGAGAAGACACCTGGCATGATTTCAGGAACGATAACTTTCGCTAGTGCTTTACTAGGAGAAGCGCCTAAATCTAAAGCAGCCTCATATAAACTTGGATCCATTTGTTGTAATTTTGGTTTAACTGAGATGTAGACAAATGGGACAGATAAGCACATATGTCCAATTAATAATGTCCAGAAAGAGAATACATAAGTATTCACTAGGTTACCAATGAAGACAAACATAACTGTTAAAGAGAAGGCAACAACGATTTCAGCATTAACAACAGGGATTTGAGTCGCTAAATCAATAGCGTTTCTCATTCTCTTTCTAGCATAGAAAGCTCCAACAGCGCCTAAAGAACCAATGATAGTTGCAAGTAAAGCGGAAATAACAGCGATTAAAACTGTGTTTCCTAAGGCAATCATAATTTCTTCGCTTTGGAATAAACGAGGATATAAGTTCCATGTAAATCCAGTCCATTCGCCAACGTTAACTGCTTCAGTGAAAGAGAAAGCAATTAAAACAAGAACTGGAAGATACATTAAGAGTAAGATGAGCCAAATGTAGCATTGACCGAAAATTTTCTTTACCATGCTCCACCATCCTTCTCATCTTTAGAGAATCTTTGTGAGATGACCATTGTAATAGCAATGAGCACTAACATCACCAAAGCCATGAACGAACCATCATTCCAAGCTTTGTTTGTGAACTCTAATTCGATGTAATTACCAAACAAGGTAATTTTTCCTTCTGATAATGTATCAGAGATAACATATGATGACATTGTTGGCATGAATGTCATTAAGCAAGCAGAAACGATTCCTGGCACTGCTTGAGGAATAATATTCTTAAAGAATACTTGTCCTGGATTAGCTCCCAAATCACGCGCTGCTTCAACTTGAGATTTATCAAGTTTAGTCATGGTTGTGTATAAAGGAAGAATAACGAATGGTAAGTAGTTTTGAACCATACCGATAATAGTTGCAAGGTATGGGTGAGTACCACCATTAATTCCCATCCAGGTTAGTAAGTCACGAGTGGCACCTGTTCTTAAAACGAAGTTGATCCACATCGGAGCGATAAATAATGTAATAAGGACTGCATTACGATTGACTTTCTTGTCTGCTAAGAAATAGGCAAGAGGGAAGCCAATTAGTAAGCAAAGTAATGTTGTAATTAATGCAATAAATAAAGAGACAATTAGAACATTCAATTTGCTCCAATCAGTGAAGAAGTTAAGGAATGCTTGTCCACTTAAGTGAAGTGAAGTGGCATTAGTAACTGGATCAACGACTTCATATGTGAAAGCATAGAAGACGATGATTAAGATTGGGGCAATAATGAATAAAAGAAGAAAGATGATGTAAGGAATGCAAAGATATTTTCTTTGTAATGTAATAAATCTCTTTGCTTTACTCGACTTCATACTTACTGATATCACCTTTCAAAGTTAAGTGAATCTTTTCAGGTGCAACCTTGATAGAAACAAGGTCTCCTTCGTTCCATGTATCGACTGTGTCGATAATGAAATCTTCTTCTTCAGCAGTTCTAACTAAAACTGAGTAATGGTCTCCTTTATAAATTGTATCGATAACGACACCGTTAGCGTTGCCATTATCATAACCATCAACGATTTCAATGGCGTTGAAGTCAATAGATGCGATAACATCTGCATCATCTAAATCATACTTCTTACCATCTGGACCGATGAGGTAGAGCAAATCATCAACGTGGCTGCCTTTGAGAAGTTGCGCAACATCAACATCAAATTCAGCGTCGCTAATAATGAGCTTGTTATTCTTATCAAGATAAGCTTCTGGATAAGTATTTGTGGTTGTTGTCTTTTTCATGATTTGAATGTTTTCTGGTTCAACATCAATATAGACAAATGAATCTAATTCATAATCTTTGGTTGATTGAGCAACAACTTCAGATTTACCAACCATCAAAACATATTCATAGTGAATACCTTTAAAGATTTTGGTGACGATTTTACCTTTGAGTCTATCTTCGTCAACTGATTTACCAACTTTGGTCATTTCAACATCTTCTGGACGGACGACAACTTCAACTTTCTCATTCAATGAGAAGTCATCGACACAATCAAAGACGTGGTTAAGGAATTTAACCTTGAGTTTGCCGACCATTGTGGCGTTATAAATATTGCTTTCTCCAATGAAGTTAGCAACGAACGCGTTAACTGGTTCGTTATAGATATCAATTGGGTCGCCCATTTGTTGAATAATGCCACCATTCATGACAACGATTGTGTCACTCATAGTAAGAGCTTCTTCTTGATCGTGGGTAACATAAATAAATGTGATACCGAGTTTCTTATGCATTTCCTTGAGTTCGAGTTGCATTTCTTTTCTCATCTTGAGGTCTAATGCGCCTAAAGGTTCATCAAGAAGAAGAATCTCTGGCTCATTAACAATCGCACGAGCAATCGCGACACGTTGTTGTTGACCACCTGATAAAGTAGAGATGTCTCTGTTTTCAAGGTCCTCTAAATCGATAATCTTAAGAGCACGCATTACTTTCTCATCAATCTCTTGACGTGTAAAGTGACGGTACTTAGTAACAACTTCACCCTTTTTGTTAGTTACTTCATAAGGAATCTTTTTAAGTTTGAGACCAAACGCGACGTTATCATATACATCTAAGTATGGGAATAACGCATAGCGTTGGAAGACTGTGTTAATTGGTCTTTTGTGTGGAGGAATACGGGTGATATCCTCACCATTTAATAAAATTTGTCCGCTGGTTGGAGTATCAAAGCCTGCGATCATACGGAGCGTTGTAGTTTTACCACAACCTGATGGTCCTAAGAGAGTAACAAATTCTCCCTTAGTAATATCAAGGCTAATATCGTCAACGACTGTGTTGCCATCGAATGACTTAGTGACGCCTTGAAGTGAGATAATACAGTTTTTATTCGCCATATAAAATCCCTAAACCTTTCAAAAAACTAGTGAGAATATTTATTCAATATTTCGCGAAAAAATATATATGAAAAAATATCAAAAAACAAACAAATTTTTTTGAGGGGGTTTTCAAAACCGGTTTTTGAGTTTTTTCTGAAGAAACAATGTGTAGATTTAATCACATTTTTTGTCAAAGAAACTTTTTTGAAAATTTTTGCATTTTTTTACAGTGTTTTTTGACATAAAAACTCCTAAGAATTATACTTATTAAAAGTTAGAGAAAAATCGAATGAAAAAAAACTTACTTATTTGTCTACTTCCATTAGCCTTAGTTGGACTTACTGGCTGTAAGCCTCCAGTTGATAATTCTAAGGTCTATTTAGAGTATGGAAAGGTCCATAATGTTAAGCAAACTAAGCTAGAACAAATTGCTTATGATGAACTAAAAGCATTAGTGGAAGATCACCGCACTTTTGCTTTAGCGGTTTCTAATGATGGATGTACTTGTTGGACCGGTTTTCAACCAATTTTAGCGAACTTCAATTATAAATATAATTTGGATATCGCACACATAGACGTACGCGAACTCATGAACGCAAGTGAGAGATTTGGAATCTTTGTTGGAAAAGCTGATTCTCCTTATTTCTTATTCTTTAAAGAAGGAAAATTAATTAGACAAGCAATCTATGGAGGTAATAACGCTTATTCAGAGATCTTCACCAGCGAATCTAAATTTGAGAAATACTTCTTTGAAAATGCTTATCTCCCAAAAATGTTATATGTTGAAAAGACTACATTAGATACATATATTAGTGAAAATAAAGAATTTAATCTTTATGTCGCAAGAAAAACATGTGGAGATTGCCAAATCGCAAATCGAGAAGTATTAAGTAAATGGAACACCACTGTTGCCACAATAGAAAATCCACTTTATATCTTTGATATAGATATCTATAGAGGCACAGAAGAATATCAAACAATTAAAGACACTTATGGATTAAGTGAAGTGAATAATCCAGATTATGGATGGTCAACTGGATTTGTTCCAGCCTTCCAACATCGTAAAGGATGCACGGTGGAAGATATGTGTGTTGTTCTTAACGATGGAGTAAGAGAAGAAAACGATAAAAAAGTTTTAGATTCTTATTACACTTCTGAAAGAGTCGCTAAACTTAACTTCCTAAAAGGAACTGGAACCACATATGTTCTAGATGGAATGGAATTAAACGAAAACCAATATACGTATTACGAAGGATATGGTTACTTCCTTAAGGCTGAAGCTAAATCAGAACTACATAACCCAATCTTAAAACTATTCATTGATGAATATGTAAAATAAAACTGGCAAACAAAGCCAGTTTTTTATTGCTCGATGATTTTGTTATAGAAGTTATCAATCTTTTTATCGAGAACCGCAGTTAATTTAATTCTTTCTTCTTGAGAGATAAAGGCTGATGTTAAGGAATTCATCAACAAATGTCTAACTTCATATTTTGTGAATTTGAACACTTTAAATAAGTGACGATATTCTTGTAAGACATCAGTGTTACTCACTGTCATATTATCAGAGTTAACTGTAACGATAATTCCATTCTTAATAAAGTCAGAAATTGGGACAGCTTCATAGTTTGGTAATGATGTTGTTTGTAGGTTGCTTGTTGGACAGAATTCAAAGGCGATTCTCTTCTCCACAACTTTTCTAATATTGTCACGAGTTAGATCTAAATGAACTCCATGTCCAATTCTTTTAGCATGAAGAATATCGATTGCTCTAATGACTTCTTCACTACCGCAAGCTTCTCCAGCGTGAATGATAATATTCACCTTTCCTTCTTCTGCTTCATCGAATAATTTCTTATAAAAATCTCCAGTGTGGAAAGCTTCTGGACCCGCTAAATCGAGACACACTACTTTGCTATTCTTGTACTTTCTTGCTAGTTTAACGGTTTCTCTATTTGTTTCATAGTCTGCTTGTCTCATACAGCAAAGAATGAGGTTAGCGTCAAAATCTTTCTTATCTTTAAGAGCGCTTTTTAATCCCGCTAGAGCCGCAATAACTGCGTCTTCTTGACTCATTCCTTTTCTTGTATGGAGCTGAGGCGCAAATCTTATCTCCGCGTAAATATAGCCTGCTTTATAAAGTCTATCTACTAAACTTTTAGTGACATAGGCTATTGACATTTCGTCTTGTAATAACGACAAAGGTAGGTCAAATCTCTCTAAGTATTCTTCTAAGCTTTTGCAGCCTTCAGGAACATAGACGTTGTTCGGAAAATCCTTTCCTAAATCAATTCCATTTCTCTCTGCTAAAAACTTAAAATCTTCAAGTGATAAAGAACCATCGAGATGTAAATGTAAATCAATCATATTTTTTTCTCCGTAGAAAAGTATACAACACAAAAAAGTATTTGAAAAATAAAGTGCATGAATTAAACTTAAAATGAAAGGAAACATCTATATGTCCAAAAAAGATCCAAATAAAAAAGGGTTCTTTGCTGAGTTCAAAGAATTCATCACACGTGGTAACGTTATCGACATGGCTGTTGGTGTCATCATTGGTGGCGCTTTCACCGCTATTGTAACAGCGTTAACAAGTGGTATTCTCCAACCAATCATCAATTATCTCATTGGTTTAATTATGGGAGATGCAAGCTTAGAAGCTGCTAGAACAATTTTAGGTAATCCAGTCTACACGGTTAACGACCTTGGTGAAAAAGTTGTCGATTGGGCAAAAACCAATTACATTGATTGGGGTACATTCATCTCTGCAATCATCAACTTCTTATTAGTGGCTATTATTCTCTTCCTTATCATTAAAGGCATTAACGCTGTCCATCAAAAAGGCGTTGAAGCAAAAGAGAAGATTGAAAAGTCAGCCAAAAAAGAAGAAGCTAAAGAGCCAAAAGCTGAATAATCTATATCAAACTATTAAAAACAAAGCGTGGTCACTCGACCACGTTTTTGTATATCTCTTGAACATATTTCTCTATGAGAGAATAGACGTATTCAAATCTATCTGTGTACCAAGGATCTTCTACTTCTTTATTATCTGAATATTCAGAAATAAGATGGTATTTTTTAGATGGACCAAATAGTCTTTCTAGATAATAGAGATTATTCCTATCCATATAGAATATATAATCAGCGGCATCAAATTCTTCTTTGGTAATTCTACTCGCGTAATGTCTATCAAAACTAATTCCTTTAGAAAGAAGTACTCTTTTCATTGGAGGATAGATATCGTTTCCAATTTCTTCTAGAGAAGTCGCGCGAGAAAATACATTCACATTAGTGATTCCTTTTTCTTTAAGTATTTTGTTTAGAAGGATAGCACCTACTGGGGAGCGACATATATTACCGTGACAAATAAATATAATGTTCATATCTCCACTATTCTATATCATTTCAATAAATAACTTTAAATTATTTATTATTAAGCGATAGTTTTTGTATAATTTATTTAGGAGTTTACGATCATATGAAAACTGTATTAAGAATTTTTAATTTGATTATTATGGCTCTAGCAGGTGTTGCAGCTGCGTTTTTATTTATGCCACCTGTAATGTCATTTAATTCAAATATCGCAATTAGTACAACTAAGTTTGCGGAATTCGTTCCAAATACGACATATACGGAAGACATTGATATCGTTTCATTATTAGGAACTGATTCAATTCATGTAGGTGTCCAATTCTCTTTAAATATGGATGATGTTAAAGCCATTATGGGAGGAAGTAGAGAACGAATCAACGAATGCCTTATCAATAAAAGTGTTAATGACATTGTTTCAACATTCCACGAACCAATCGATCTCATAACTGAATATTCAGTTAAATCAATTATGAGAAGCACGATTAAAGACCAAATTAAAGAACAAGTCCAAGCTGGTATTGATAACTACGAAGAAAAATCTGGTCAAACCGTTCCTTCTACTGCCGAAGAAATTATGGAAGAAAGTGGAATGGATGATGCATTCTTCCAAAACTTCACATTAGCTTTATATGACGCACTTAACGCGGATGGAGCAACTGTTGAATCAGCCTCTAATGTTTTATATCAACAAATCGACGAAGCTTTAGCGATGGCAGAAGACACTGAGATGGTTGATAGTTCTAGCTTTGGAGATGAAACAAAAACCACAGTTCAAAACAATTTAGTCTCCATCTTAACTGAGCTAAAACTCATCTATGACGGAAATAAAATTAAAAAGATCAGTGAAGTCGCTTATGTCTATCTTTCAGATTTCATTAAGACTGAATTAAATGGAAAAGTCGATCCAAGTGAATTAGAGCAACAGGCAACCGAAAATAATGGAGATTATGCGGATAGATTGTTGAATCTATATGTCATTACTTTATTAGCTCAAACACCTGCTATATATGATGTTATCTCATATACAACATATGCCTTATATATCGGCCTATTTGTCTTCGCAGCCTTATGGGCTTTACTTATCATCATTACTTTAATCAAAACATTTACCAAGAAACCTTGGACAGTGTTTGGCCCATGGTTCTGGATTATTGGAGGACTCCAACTCGTATTAGGTATTGGTTTAACTGTCTTAGGTAAGATTGTTTTACCTCGTATAGATATTTCAGCATTAAATCTTCCACTTACTAGTGTTGTTCTAGCTCCTAGAACTTACGCGCTTATTCCATCAATCATCTTTGGAGCGTGTATTGTTATCGCCTTCATTTATGGCTTCTTTAAAAGAAGCGTTAAAAGAAGTATTAAGGAGGAAAATAAATAATGAAAAAGAAATTATTTTTACTTCCACTTCTCATGTGTGGAATGATGGGATTAACATCCTGTACTATATTTAATGATGATGATATCAAAGTAGTTAATAACTACAATCCACCATCAACTACTCCTGAAATCGATCCAGACGCCACTATCGTTCAAGGTGTTGTTGGAAAATATATCGATACTCTTCCAAACATCATGAGATTCAAGAGTATTTGCTATGCAAATAACGAAACTATTGAAAACACATATAAGACGGGTGGAGTTAATCACTTAACATTTAATGTTAACCAAGGAAATGATTATTTCGCTAATAAGAGTAGCAATAACTACGATTTGTATGTCCCTGACAGTGTTAATAAAAACAATACTCACACTGTTATTCTCTTTATCCATGGAGGCGCATGGGTAAGCGGATGGAAAACAGATGTTAACGAATACGTTCAAGAATTCGCTAAACGTGGATATATTACCGCTACTATCAAATACACATTACTTAAAAGAGCAATGAATGATGCTTCTTTATCTATCTTCCGTAACTTAGATGAAATTGATGCTTGCATCAAATCCATTAAGGCGGCGTTAGAAGAATTAGAATTTGATACATCAAAAACTAATTTAGCAATCGGAGGAGCTTCTTCCGGTGCTCATTTAGCAATGTTATATTCCTATTCACGCGGAAATCATTCTGTTCTTCCAATTAGATTTGTTATCGACGCGGTTGGACCAGTTGATATTAAACAAAATGCTTGGAAAGCATTTGCAAATCCTAATGCAGGAAAAGAAGCTGGTATTACCGAAACTGCGATTGCTAGTCAATCATTAGTAGAACTTCCAATCGCTGGAGAAGGCGTTAATTGGAACGAATATCAGACAATGAGAATCGCTAATGGTATGTGTGGTATTCCAAACTCTTTAAGTGATATTGAAGCTTCCGCTGATGAAAATAAAGAACATATTGCTCATCCTAACGCTGCATCCCATTCCATTACTGATGCTAATGGAGGAGAAGATCAATTATCAGTCACATATTGGCTTAATAAAGGAATTAATAGTTATCCAATCATCTGTGCTTACGCTGGTATGGATTCTATCGTTGGAATTAACCAATACGCCACTCTTCATCCAGTTCTAGAAGATTTACACATTCAAAATGATTTCATCTATTTCAAGGATTGTGATCACACCGATATCAAGCCTGAAAAAGATGCTGAAGCATATACCACTTTAATCAACACTATTGATAACTGGTGTAACACTCTTAGTGTCTAGCTTCTATGCAATAGAAAAAAGTACCTCATCATTGACGAGGTACTTTTCATTTGGTTTTTAAATATTAGAGCTTGTCGTTTGAACCAAGAACTTCAGTGATCTTGTGCTTAACGATTTCTTTAACATAAGCACGGCCATCACCACAATATTGACGTGGGTCAAAGTGTTCTGGGTGGTTATCGAAGTGTTCTCTAATTCCAGCAGTCATTGCTAAGCGGAGGTCACTATCGATATTGATCTTACAAACGGCCATTCTTGCGGCTTGTCTGAGTTGTTCTTCTGGAACACCAACAGCGTCTTTAAGTGCTCCACCGTGAGCGTTAATGATATCAACGTATTCTTGGTTGACAGAGCTACTTCCGTGAAGAACGATTGGGAATCCTGGGAGTCTCTTGCTCACTTCTTCTAAGATATCAAATCTTAGAGGTGGAGGTAAGAGTCTTCCTGTTTTTGGATCTCTTGTGCATTGTTCTGGTCTGAACTTATAAGCACCATGGCTTGTTCCGATAGCGATAGCTAAGCTATCAACACCAGTTCTACGAACGAATTCTTCGACTTGTTCTGGTCTGGTATAGCTTTCTGCACCGTGTTCGACTTTAACATCATCTTCGATACCTGCTAAGGTTCCGAGTTCAGCTTCAACTGTGACGTATGGGACGTGAGCATGAGCGTATTCAACAACCTTACGTGTGATAGCGATGTTTTCTTCGAATGGTTTGCTAGAGCAGTCAATCATGACTGAGGTGAAACCACCATCGATACAATCTTTACAAATTTCGAAATCTGCGCCGTGGTCTAAGTGGAGAACGATTGGTAAGCCTGTGTCTTCGACAGCAGCTTCAACCATTTTCTTTAAGTAGATTGGTTTAGCGTACTTTCTTGCTCCAGCAGAAACTTGAAGAATAACTGGAGAATTGCATTCTTTTGCAGCTTCTGTAATCGCTTGAACGATTTCCATACTGTTGCAGTTAAAAGCACCAATGGCGTATCCGCCTTTATATGCTTTTTCAAACATTTCTTTTGAATTAACTAGTGGCATGTTTTTTACTTCCTTTTCGCTTGGTATTATATAATAATTGATAAATTATTGTATATTAATTTGATAATAAGATTTTTTAATTCGCGATAAGTGGGACTAATGCTTCGATAACTTCTAATAATTCAGAGATTGTTAAATCGCCAATTTTTTCTCCACCATGTGGAATTGGATATGTATAAACATTATTTTTTAAAACTGCGTCTAAATTGAAGTTAACATCTAAATATCCCGCATCAGCTAAATCTCTGATCTTCTCGCTTTTAATATGGTAATTCATATTGTTAACGAATTTATCCATATCATTAACTGTGTATGTATAACCTAATTTAGGTAGGAATTTCTTATATTCGTCTTTAAAGACTTCACCACTTTCAGTGAATAAGAACCAATATGATGTATCAAACTTCTTTGCTTCATTTGAAGTGATAGTCATATCATATCCGCTTGCTGAAACAGTTGTTTCATTATTTGTTTCACTAAATACTTCTGTTCCACCATATGCACTTCCTGTTAAATATTGGTAACCTTGTTTAACTGCAGCGTCGATACTAGAAGTAGAATACGCACTACTTTCGTTATAGAGATAATCAATGAAATAGACTTGCTTAGCTTTATCAAAGATAAAGTTAATCTTACCCGCTAAAGAGGTTCTATCAGTGGTGATTCTTCCAGTAACAGCGCTTCCAGTTGTGGCTGGGAAGCTTGTGGTTTTAAGATTACCACTGCTATCTAAGTCTTCGTCTTTAACTGGGATAGTAATTCTAATGGAGTTTCTACTATCTGCTCCAGTGCCAGTAGCAAAGACATCATCACCAAATAAATCTAATAAATTAAGATTTTCTAAAGCGTATTGTAAGTTGTTTTTGCCAGCGCCAAAAACGGTAACACCTGCTAAAGACTTTAAGATATTTGAACTTGATGGATCAATATCAATGATTTCAGCAAGAGTTAAACCTTCTAATGTTCCTTGGATTTCGCTTAATTTACAATATCTTAAGTTTTGTAATATGAGTGGAGAACTAGAATCGATGGTAATCGCATCTTCTAAGACGATGTTATCTAATAAAGCATTAGCAATTGCATCTCCATCATTAATATTTTCGTTCCTTGCTTCATATAATAAGTCACCTGGATTAAGATCCATGACATCACCAAGTTTTAATGTATTTAAATCACTAGATAATGAATTTAAGGTTGAACCACCATTAATAAGTGCTGCTAGCACTTTTGGAGTAGAAGCATCAACATCAAATAAATCGCTTAATAAGATA
>ODAI010740919.1_pt1 | contig 11283 bp, 8 predicted proteins | sample 1539321 | NCBI WGS metagenome assembly ODAI01 (sample SAMN02144231, study PRJEB22623) | gut metagenome | biome: sheep rumen | host: Ovis aries | place: New Zealand
CCAGTTCCAGCTTTTCTTCCAGTGTCGGAGCGGTACGGACTGCTTCCAGAAGTTCCATGTGATAATCCGGATGCTGAATGCCGTGTGCATAGAAGGCACCGTCCACATCCAGATGACGGCCCATGTACAGACCGAGGTCAGGAGAGATGGCTGCAAAGTGGCCCATGATACCGGACCAGTTGCCCTGGGAATACAGAGCGGACTGAGCGGACTCGTCAACGAGGTCGATTTCGCAGTGGATGCCGATTTCCTCAAGCATGTTAGCTGCAGCAGTGAACATATCCTTGTTGCCTGCGTCGGTTGTCAGTCTTGTGCTGAAGCCGTCGGGATAGCCAGCCTCTGCAAGGAGCTGTTTTGCATGCTCGGGATCATAGTGAACAGCGTTCAGATCGGGATCATAGGTAACAGCGCCGGGAACTGCCCACTGGTTTGTCTCCTGGATCATGCCGTAACCGAAAGCTTCGATCAGAGCCGGAACATCAAGGCCTTCTGCCATTGCAAGACGAACCTTGGGATCCTGGAAAGGACCTTCCTCAACAGAGTTCGGGATAAGACCTGTCATAACAGCGCCCTGTCCGGAAAGGTTCTTGCACATAACGATTTTGCCGATGGATGTGGAGCCGAGGGCTGCGATCTCTTCCGCAACTGCCAGGTTGTTCATGCCGATGATATCGTACTCACCTGCCTGGAAAGCAGAGGATCTGGTTGTGGGCTCGTTTACGCAGTAGATTTCTACAGCGTCAAGATAGGGCTTGCCTTCCTGCCAGTAGTTCTCGTTCTTGACGAACTTGCAGGATACGCCGGGATCAAATTCCGCGATCTGGAAAGGGCCTGTGCCGCAGGATGTTGTGGCAAGTGCTTCGGGATCGATCTTGTCGGGTGCCATATAGTAGCAGAAGAATCCGATTCCTTCCAGAGTGGAGGAATTCCAGGATTTAAGCTTCATCTTCAGCGTATAGTCGTCGATGATTTCCATGGACTCTACATTGGCAGTCTCAGTTCTTTCTCTGGACTGATACTCTTCGATATTGATCTTGACCGCTTCCGCATTGAAGGGCTCGCCGTCCGCGAACTGTACGCCCTGGCGAAGGTGCCATGTGATCGAAGGCTCGGAAGCGTCGGTCTCCCAGGACTCTGCAAGAACGCCGCGAAGGGTTCCGTCCTCATTGTAAGAAGTCAGGGACTCATATGCGATCGTCATGTATGTAAGAGAAGCATTGTTGGTATTGGTGGGTGTGTAGCCGCCGAAGGGCTGGATGTGAGAAGCATAGCGAAGAGTTCCGCCATACTTGATCTCGCTGGCATCCGCAAGCTCATTGGTGTCAGCGGCTTCCGCTTCCATCTTCTGAGCAGCAGACTGTTCCTCGGCAGCCGGTGCAGCAGCATCTCCTGAAGCAGCGGGAGCAGCAGCCGGAGCGGCGCCGCCAGCGCAGCCTGCAAGAACTGATGCGGCCAGGACAGCCGTCATTAGTGTTGCCATAAGCTTTTTCTTCATATCATCTCCTCCATGTTGGTGGTTGCCGCTACACTAAGCCGTGTGAGCAGTTCATCCGGCTTGTGCAACGATGTACGTGGACTATTATACTCTTCGTCCCCCTTTTGTCAATATTTTTATGGTACAACGTTTTATTACGTTTCTATTATTGTGCACTTTAACGATTAAGTGTAATGATCAGTCTTCACATAAGCATAAATTATGCTATAATTAATCTGACTTATATAGTATAACGTTTTACTTAACTGGTTTCGGATCTTTCAGAATTCCGTTGCCCGGGTATCGGATAATGATTATTCAGAGGAACGCAGGGAGATGATTACCGTAAAAGAAATTGCAAAGCTGGCCGGTGTTTCTCCGAGCACTGTTTCCATAGTGCTGAATAACAAGTCAAAAGAGCGGAAACTCTCGGAGGAAACTGTATCAAAGGTTCTGGCCGTCGCTCAAAAGCACGGGTACCGTCCGAATGTACAGGCTGTCGGCCTGCGGGTCAGTCAGGACTCCGACAAATTCCGAATCATTATTTTCTGGACGGCGGACTACCGCGCGGCAATGATGCTGCGCTTCATCAAGAGTATCGAAAGGGAAATCCTGGCGCAGCACTATACCTACGAAGTCCTGCTCAGGCCCTATAAGAACGGGCAGTTAAAGAATGCGCTTACAGAGGAGCTGATCCGCTCCTGTCACGGCGTTATTGTCTGCAATGCTTCGGAAGAGGATATGCAGTACCTTGACAGCAACAGCTTCACAAGGCCGGTTGTTCTGTATAATCGTTATTCCAGTCTCCATACCACCGTCAACGTTGACGATGCGGAGATCGGCGCTTTCCCGGCGGAAATTTTCATATCCCACAAAAAAAAGCATCCCGCCCTGATCACCTATCCGGTAACCTTTAACGGGATGAATCTCAGAAATAATGTGTTCTGCTATAAATGCGAAGAGGCAGGGCTCCCCGCCCCGCCTGTCTATGTCGCGCCTGCCGGCCTCGAAGGCGGCTATCAGGCAACCCGGGATCTTTTGAGGGATCACCCGGAAACCGACTGCATCTTCTATACCAGTGACATCCTCGCACTCGGATCTCTGAAATATTACTCCGAAAACGATATCTCTGTTCCGGATAAAATAGAGTTCATCGCAACGGGCAACTATGAGGACGACTGGTGCATCAACTGCTACCCGTCCGTATCCGTCGTCCGGATCCCCATTGAAGAGATGGGCGCACAGTGCCTTCGCTCGCTCCACAGCCTGATGACCTATAAGAAACAGGACAAAGAGTCTGTCAGACTCCCGGTGACCTATATTCCAAGAGACAGCTGTCCGAAATAAGTCGCGGCATCTGTCCCCCTGCGGTTTAGTCCGATACCCCGGCTGCGGCGAGTGCCGCGCCTGCCGCCGCCTCTTCAAGGCACCGGGGCAATATGAGCGGGCAGCCAAAGCGCCGCTCTGCAATCTCCTGCATCACGGGATTGCTGCGCAGGCCGTTCCCGGAACCCACAAGGAGGGTCAGCTGCCTGCCTGTTCCCTCTTTCATGATCTGCCAGAATTCATAGAGCTCATCCACAATTCCTTCCGTAACGCCAAGGATCAGCTCTCCGGGCAGGAAGCTGTCCTCCCGAATGTTACGAATGCTTCCCGCCTTGTCCGGCTGTATCCTGGTTCCCTGGAAGGCAGTATCAACCAGCAGGGGATCCGCCCAGCCGCCGGCCGTATCTTTCCTCTTTTCCAGAGCCTTCTTCGCAAGCTTTTGCATTACGTCATACTGCTCCGCATCCGTGCCGCCCGCTGCCTTCATGTATTCGCGGAAGAACCGCTCCAGGACCGCGTAAGCACGCCCGCCGCACAAGGACGCGCCGGCCAGAAGGTACCTGCCGTTCATAAAAGGCCGGACTTCAATTCCGGGAAGGTGCGGGGCTGTGTCCGACAGAACCGATATCTGTCCGCCGGTCCCGATATTAAGGAGCGCCGCGTCCGTGCGCTCTCCCACGGCGCTGTAAAAGCTCGCCTGGTTATCTCCGAGTGCCGCAGTGACTGGAAGGCCGCGGTAAAAACCGGCACACTGTATATCTTCTGTGATTTCCGGCAGAAGCTCCGTCTGCATGTCAAGGCTCTTAAGGGCGTCATAATCAAACCGTCCCTCTCTCACTAGATAAAAGCCAAGGCTCGCCGCCATGCTTGTATGCATGAGAGGGCGCTTCCTCCCCGTCAGCTTCATCCCGAGGTAGTCCGGAACGGTACACAGCTGCTCTGCACCGGACGGGACACGTCCGTCACGCGCAAGGCAAAGGTGCGTAACCAATCCGTAGCCGGAGGCCTCCGTCCTTCCTGTTCTCTCATGAATCTCCCGGATCATGCTGATCCCGCTGGAAGGGGCGATGTCACCCTGCCGGTCCTGCCAGGTATACAGCGGACTGACAGCATTGCCCTCGGCTCCGGTATAGACAATCCCGTGCATCTGCCCTGTCAGGCCGACCGCGCGGCAGTCAGGGCAGCACGCAATCAGCTCATCCAGGACCTGCACAGCCTTCGAAACAAGAAGCTCAGCGTCCTGGACCATCGCGCCCGGAATGTCCGACGACATCGCACATTCATGTTTTATCGTAATTTTATCGGGCGTCTCCATCGATTCCGTATCAAGGACTATCCCGCTGATCGTCGTCGTCCCGATATCAATACCGATCGTCTTCATCCCTTTATCTCCGGTATAAATTTTATCCGTTCATCAGCCCCCGCAAAAATGCGACAGATGCTGCGGCATCGCTGTCAAGCTTTTCGTCAGGGCAGCCGCCGCTCAGGTCATGCCAGATCCGGATATCCTGTCCGATCTGTCCGCCCATCCGGACAAACGGCTCCATCACGACATAGCCGTCATACTCCACTTCCTTAAGTGCGGCGGCGATTTCCGCCCACGGAATGCGGCCGCCTTCAAAGGGCGGGCGCCGGTTCGCCTCGCCTACATGCAGATGCCCGAGACGCCTCCCCGCAGTCAGGATCGCATCCCGGAACGAATCCTCCTCGATATTCATGTGGAAGGTATCGAGCATGACCCTGACATTGTCCCTTCCTACTTCGTCGACAAAGCGGACACACTCTTCGGCCGTGTTGAGAAGGTATCCCTCAAAGCGGTTCAAAACCTCCATCCCGAGCGTAATGCCGTAATCCGCGGCCATATCTCCCAGTTTTCGGATGTTGGAAACACTTCTTTCCCACGCCGCTTCCTTGTCAAAGGGCACAGAGTAGTCGACCGGCCAGTAGGAGTAAAGACCTCCCCCCAGTCTGTCTATTCCGGCAAGCTCCATCTTGCGGAACATATCCCTGTAGACATCAAACGCTGCCTCGACTACAGCCGGGTCCGCCGACGAGATATCGTGACGGGCATCCGGCCCGTACCCTCCCGTCAGGATTATGCCCTCGCTTTCCGCAATCTCGCGGAGCCTGGGAAAATAAGATTCCGGCTGATGCAGGAAATCATGGCATGCGACCTCCAGGATATCGAAGCCGAGCTTTTTCACCCTGCTGATATAAGGAATGAAGTCGCCTCCCCACTGCTTTTCCCAATAAGCGTAATAGATACCGAATTTCATAGAGTCCTCCTTTCATGCTGCCGTCCGCCGCTTCGTCACATCAGCGGAAGCTCAAGATATGCGTCGTCCCCGCCGCCGTAGTAAATCGTCTGCTTTGCCCTGCGGGTATGTTCTATCTGCGACCAGACGCCGGCGTAATTGCTGTGCAGGGCAAATTCCGGGAAATTGGAGGATGAAACGTCCACCCTTATCCTCGAGCCCTTCCCCAGCTTCCACGCAATATGCCAGGAATCGATCACGATCCGTACCTTCTCCCCGGGCGTGTAGGAGATTCTCTCCGGCGACTGGTTGCGGTATCCCAGAGTCGTGATACCGTTGCGGATATGCCAGGCCGTTCCGTCTTCCATAACCTCGCTGACCTTAAAGGTAAAGGCCGTATCGTCGGCATCGGAGGAGACGGTAAGGCAGAGCCTGATGCGGCCGAGGATCGTCTCTTCGTCCATCGGCTCCGAGACAAATGAGATCACGTCCTCCCTGTAATCCGGCGCGGGCTGCTGATGGCTTCCCTGATCACCCGCTGTCATCAGAAGGGACTCCGCACCGTGGGTAAACAGGGGCTTTTCGGGATCGTAGATATAGCTGCAGCTCCCGGCACCGTCCCCGGCGCCCCTGCAAAGCGTGTGTACTCCGTCAGGTCCTTTATCTCCCAGATAGAGCCGGAGCTTTTTGTCGTGTTCCATCCGGAAATCGGAATCCGAGTACCAGGAATCCGCGCCGATGACGTAGCTGCGGATCTCCCCTTCGGGCTCCTTTTTCTCCTTCAGAATGGAATGGAACCAGTTGAAGGCGCGGAACTGGTCCAGGTTGTCCGCGTTGGCGATCCTGTCCTTATGCCCGAATATCACGGGATGGAAGCCGTGGTTCCATGCCCCGATCTGGAAAACACTTTTCTTCTTTATTTCATCATCCAGCGCCTCATAGGTCTCGATGGCGGAACCCAGATGGTGGTCATACCAGCCCTCGGCGATATAAACGGGGACCTTTACTCTGCCGGGGATCTCCTGCAGCAGCTTCCACACGCCGCTGTTCCAGTACTCTGCGCTGCGGTCTGTGTTGGTGATCCAGCTCCGGTACCAGTCAAGCCGGATCCCCCAGAGATCTTCGTCAACCCGCTCCTGCGGCATGTACCGCGCGCTCGTCAAATAGTCCGCGTCCACCTTTTTGCCGGCATTGCCCATGGCCCATGAGGTCAGGACGTCCTGACGGAACAGCCCGTCCTTATAGGCGGAGGTGTGCCGGAAGGTGCCGTAATGTGTCAGGTACACCGTCTTCACCTTTTCCGGAAGGATGTCCGCAACAATCCAGCCGGTAAAGGCCAGATATGAGCAGCCGAAAACCCCGATATTTTCCACCCAGTCCCTTTCGCAGAGGTTATTCAGCATATCCAGGCCGTCGCTCCTGTCGTTGACATTCGGCTCCCAGACGCCCTCCGATCCGCCGGTTCCCCTGCAGTACTGATAAACACACGCGATCCCGCGGGATGCGAACTCCTGCCCCATACTGCGGTACTGCTCATCGTTTCCCGGATAGCATGTCCGGATCGAAACGACCGGCACCGGATCGTCTGTCACCGGCCGGATAATAACCGTCTTCAGCCGCACGCCGTCGCCCGCGGGCATCATCTCTTCCGATACGGCCGTCTCATAAACCGGCTCCGCGCAGTAGTTATCCGCCTTCTTAAGTCTGAATTTCTCCGCCATTTTCCGCAGTTCCTCCTTGATCGCCTTCCGCGTCCTGCTCCTGCCTTATATCCTGCCTTCTGTCCTGTCTTATGATCAGCTCTGCCGGCCCGGAGAAGAACCACACATCTTCATCCGCATTGACAAGCGCCCAGTCATCCGACTCTTCCAGATACCGCCAGTGCAGGTCCTGCTGCGTATCCTCGGTCTTAATGGTATATTCGTGCTCAAGGAGCTCCGCACCGTCCTCCGCATACAGATAAAAGCACGGCCCTTTTGCGCCATTCTCATACGATATCCGATAACCTGTTTCAGTTTCTTCTATCCGGATATCCTCTGCGCGGTAAAGGTTTCTTTCACGCTTAATGCCGTCGCCGTCCGGAGATCTCCCATCCAGCGTATCGGCGTTCATCTCCAGGATTGCCCGTATCTTCAGCCCGTCCCGAAGGATCCACCCCCGCCGCTCATAGTCCGCGACCCAGGCGGCGCCGTTTACACTCTCATCCTTATGCCAGAAGTAATAGTCCGTCAGATAAATTCCGTCCCTGTTTACCCGTTCCCGGATAAAGGGAAGGTCATATTTCCGGATATCGGCCTCGTCCGAAACCCGCCCGCGAAGGCGCACGCTCAAAAGATCCCTCTCCTCCGGGTGCTCGATATAGGCAAGAACCCCGTCGTCCTCCCCCGCCCGGAGCAGCATCGCGATTTCTGCAGGGAGCCTTGGGGCGGTAAACGTCCTGTCTTTCAGGGAATACTGTTTCGACGCCCCCTCATACGCGTAGGGAATCTCGAGGAAGACCGAGTACGCTTCTGTCTCTTCCAACTCCAGCTCCATGCGGGAGAAAATATAGTCCCGCGCGATTTCGGCAAACCTGTCCGTGTCCGCATCCAGATAGACCTGCCCGGTTTTGACGCTGACCGTGTATCCCAGCTCTTCACCTTCGCTGTCAATCAGCCCGCTGACATACCCGGTAAGATAATGGTTCCCCCCTCCGGGGTAGGAGAATTCATCCGCCGAGCAGGAGGCGATCTCCGCGCCGGGAAGGTTCTCATCAATCCAGGCCTTCAGGATTTCCCTGCCCTCGCTGATAAGAGTCTGTGCCTCCTCCGGCTCGTACCTGCCGCTGCACGCTGTCAGAAGAAGAGCTGCGGCAAAAAGCAATATGAAAATAAATCTGCGGTACATCACTGCCCTACTTTTCCTCCCACGGCCGTTCGGGTGCGCCCTCTCCGGCAGGATCCTTATAGGCATATCTCTCCGGATCCTTTCCGATACTCCTGAAATATTCCTTTATCTCCTTTTCGTGGCCGATATCGTTCGGCTCATAGAAACGTGTGCCTTTGATCCGGTCGGGAAGGTACTGCTGCTCCACCCAGTGGTTCGGGTAGTTGTGTGCGTATTTGTATCCGACGCCCCTGCCTAGCTTCTCCGCGCCCTTGTAGGAAGAGTCCTGAAGGTAGGGCGGGATCGGGAGATTTCCCGTCTCGCGCACGGTTTTCAGCACCTTCTCGATGCCGAGGTACGCCGCGTTTGACTTCGGTGCGGAGGCGATGTAGGAGGCCGCCTGGGCGAGGATAATCCTGCCCTCCGGCATTCCGACACGCTCGACGGCGACCGCCGCGGAAGCCGCGACACAGATCGCCATGGGATCCGCGTTTCCGACCTCCTCCGAGGCCGCGACCAGCATTCTCCTTGCGATGTATTTGACATCCTCTCCCGCAGCCAGCATCCTGCCGAGGTAATAGAGGGCCGCGTCCGGGTCCGATCCGCACATCGACTCTATAAATGCGGCGATCGTATCATAGTGATTGTCCCCAGTCTTGTCGTAGCGGATCGCCTTTTTCTGGATGCATTCCTCGGCGACCTTCAGATCAATATGAATGACGCCGTCCGCGCTCCTGCCGGTTGTCAGGACAGCCAGCTCAATCGCGTTCAGTGCGGCTCTTGCATCCCCGTCCGCGATGTCGGCAAGGAACTCAGCCGCCTCGTCCGTGATGTCTGCGCCAAAGGATTTGACGCCCCTTTCGGAGGTGAAGGACCTTCGGATCAGTGTCAGGATGTTTTCCTTTGAGAGCGGCTTTAACTCAAATATCCTGGAGCGGGACAGGAGAGCTCCGTTGACCTCAAAATACGGATTCTCCGTCGTTGCCCCGATCAGTATGATGGTCCCGTCCTCCACGTAAGGAAGAAGATAGTCCTGCTGGGCCTTGTTGAAGCGGTGAATCTCATCGATGAACAGGATCGTCTTCCGGCCGTACCCTCCGAGATTTTCCTTTGCCTTTTCGACAACCTCCTCCATGTCCTTTTTGCCGGCAATTGTGGCGTTGACCTGGTGAAAATCCGCCGACGTCGTGTTGGCGATCACCTTCGCGAGCGTTGTTTTGCCGACGCCGGGAGGTCCGTACAGGACAATCGAACTGATCCTGTCCGCCTTGATCGCCCTGTAGAGGAGCTTGTCCTTCCCTACAATCTCCTCCTGCCCCACCACCTCGTCGAGCGTCTGCGGCCTCATTCTAGCCGCAAGAGGTGCTTCCTTATCCTTCCTGTTTTCCGCCATATAACTGAACAAGTCCATAGTAAATTACCGCCTCACTTCATATATCCATTGTTGCATTGTTTTCCATCGACTACAATAGAACGAAGAACGAAAATTCCGTTTTTGCAGTTCGGGAGGCGTCACATGAACGGCACTGTATCAACGTTATCCATTGTTTTCATGGCTGCCGCGGGAGTACTCAGCGTCTGCTTTCCGGTAGCGCTTTTTGTATATTTCCGCAGAAAAAAAGGAGCAGATGTCCTGCCCTTCTTTGTCGGATGTGCCGTTATGCTGCTGTTCGCCTTTGTGCTGGAGTCTCTCGCTCACAGCGTAGTGCTGGGATCGCCCGCGGGAGCCGCGATCCGGGGGAATGTGTGGCTTTACGCCCTGTACGGAGGCCTCATGGCCGGACTCTTTGAAGAGACCGGAAGGTACCTTGCCTTTAAGACTGTTCTGAAAAAGAGCCTTTCGAACAATGCCAACGCGCTCATGTACGGCGCGGGACACGGCGGGTTCGAGGCCATTGTGATCCTTGGAATTACCTCCATTAACAATATCGCCTGGTCTGTCATGATCAACAGCGGCAGCACCGGGGCCATCACAGGGGCTCTTAGCGGCGACGCCCTCACACAGGCAGAAGCTGTCATCGGGCAACTGACAACGACTCCCCCCGCCCTCTTCCTTCTGGGCGGCGTCGAACGTGTCCTCGCGATCATTCTCCATATCGCCCTGTCGGTTCTGGTGTGGTTTGCAGTAAAAAAGAGCAGGATACAGCTGTTCCTGCTCTCAATCTTCTGCCATTTCTTCATTGATGCCGTGACTGTCCTGCTCTCCGGCTTTGGCGTGAATGCTCTCATCATTGAATGCGCCATTGCCGTAATCACTGCTGTGATCGTTGTTATCAGCAGGAAGGCGGCTTCAGGTGCTGTCTCAGATGATGATTCTGCGCTGAGTGAAGACTGCGATTAATCCGATCACCAGAATCACCGGCAGCAGCTTCCAGATGGCCCCGATCAGGATGAACGGAATCGCAAAAACAAGGAGCGACGCCGCCAGGCTGATCAAAAATCCGAGAATCTTAAATCCCGCCTTGAGAAGAAACCCCAGTACGCGGAAAAACAGTACCATAATCAGTAATGCGATGATGAATTCCATTCTAATCCTCCTCTTATCTTTCGAATGATCTTTGAAGATCATCTTGAATCAACTTATGAGAAGAGTATAATCCGCAATTCTGATATGGCGCTTAAGCAAAAATTAAAACTGAATTAAATCCGCGCGGCATTCTTTTTTAGCATTACGCCGCATCGGGTATCTCTTCTGCAGACTCTGCCTCTTCACTGACGAGCTCACGGAAGATCTTCAGCGCCGTCTCATAGTCCATGAACTGATCGGCGTTTTCCGCGCCTTCGAGGTGCTTTACAAGCGAGGCTTCCGGGTGGAACTGGAGGCCGACCGCAAAGGTCTTGTCCCTGCGCTCTACCGCCTCAATGATTCTGATCCCTCCGGTCTCGGTAAAGGCAGTCACCTTCAGTCTTGTATTGTCCACGTTTTCTACTGCCTGATGATGCCAGGAAGGGCACCCCTCAAGCGTTCCGGCTCCATAAATATCATAAACATGGGAATTGCGGCGGATCGTCACGGCGTGAGGCGCGTAGTCGCGGTAGGAATCCGGCGTCGCCTTGTTATTCCTGTGCTCGTAATTGTAGGGAAGTCCCTTTTCAGCATAATATGCCGGGATGTCCTGAATGATCTCCCCTCCGGAGACGACGGAGAGCATCTGCATGCCGCGGCAGAACCCCGCCACCTTCAGGTCATGGTCGAGACAGTAGCTCATTGTCAGATAGTCCGAGACGTCTCTTTCGGCATTATAGTGAACCTCTCCACCTAAACCGCAAGCGGCTATAGGTGGAGCTTCCAACTGCTTAAGACGACTGTTTACGCAGCCGTCCGTCCCTTTCGGGCGGCAGTTTTCCCCTCCACAGATACAG
>ODAI013937624.1_pt1 | contig 11283 bp, 7 predicted proteins | sample 1539321 | NCBI WGS metagenome assembly ODAI01 (sample SAMN02144231, study PRJEB22623) | gut metagenome | biome: sheep rumen | host: Ovis aries | place: New Zealand
AACTTCTCCTCCTTCAGCGGCTATCAGATAGGGGAGTTCCATCGCAATTCGGCAGTGAAGCCTGGCATGGGTTACATCCTCTTTGGAGGTGACAACGGCATCATCTGCTTCACACCAAAACTGATCAGCAACCGCCCATCGAAAATTAAGCATGTGTATTTCACCAACATCATCACGGCAACGCACACTGAGACACTGGATGCCAATATTCTTTATGCCAAGAACGTCTATTTGGAAAATGACAATGCTACTTTCACTATTGAGTTTTCGTCGGTGGAATTGGGCGATCCGGAGCGCATTCACTACGAATATTTGCTTGAAGGACTCGAAAGCCAGTGGCACACCGATATTCCTCTTCCATACGCGCGTTATTCCAATCTGACGGCTGGTAAATACACACTGCGGGTAAGGGCTTATTTGGAGGACAATCCGACGGAATATATCGAAAACAGCATCGACATTTATGTGGCTTCTCCTTGGTATGCCACCATTTGGGCGTTCCTCGTCTATGTCATTATTGCGCTGGCTCTTGCTTACTTCATCTATCGTCTCATCAAAGCTCGCAAGCACCAGCGCGAACTGCTAAGGGAAGCCGCAGAGCGTGGTCGCATGAAGGAAGCGAAACTGCAGCTCTTCACTTCCATCACCCACGAGCTGCGCTCTCCACTCACCATGATTGAGTCGCCCTTGAAGCAACTGATTGCTGAGGACACGAATGCCGAACACCAGTCGCTCTACACCGTCATGCAGCGGAATTGCGACCGCTTGTTGGGCATTGTGAAACAAATTACGGACATCCGCAAAATTGACGCTGGACAGTTGGCCTTGAAATTGGAGGAACAGGACTATGTGAAGTATAGTGACCAAGTGTTTGAACAGTTCAAGGGGGTGGCTTCGGTGAAGGAGATAGAATTTACCATCCATCATGCGCAGCCAGAATTGCCGATGATGCTGGATGTGACCCACTTCGAGAAAATCATCACCAACCTCCTCTCCAATGCCTTTAAGTTCACACCGCAAGGGGGCAAGGTGAAGGTGAAGAGCGATGTAGTGGACGGAAAGGTGGAACTCCGTTTCTACAACAGTGGCCCGCAGTTCAACGAAGAGGACCTGAAGCACCTGTGGGAACGCTTCTATCAGGGCAGTGCCAGCAGCGAATCGACGGGTTCCGGTATTGGCTTGAACCTTGTGTATGAATTGGTGAAAATGCACCACGGAACCATCAAAGCGCAGAATACGGAGCCTGATGGCGTGGAGTTCGTTCTTCACTTCCCTTATTTCGGCTCAAAGCCTGTAGCTGAGAATTCGTCAAAGGCGAATGTGTTGCTCGTTGATGACGATGCTGAAATGATAGAGTTCCTTAGCAATCAGCTCAGTAAGGACTACAACATTAGTTGTGCCTTCTCTGGCAACAGTGCATGGAAGCAGGTGCTTACACAGCGTCCTGATGTGGTGGTGACTGACCATCACATGCCCGATGGGAATGGCATTGAATTGTGTCAGCAGATTAAAAACCATTTGGAAACCAGAGACATTCCTGTCATTATGCTGACAGGCGAGGGCAACGAGATGTTGCAGCTGCGGAGTTTTGACATACAGGTGGATCACTATCTGGAGAAACCTGTCAACATGATGCTGCTCCGCTCTGCCATCAGCCATGTGCTGAATGTAAGGCAAAATTTGCGCATCAAAGCCAACCGTACGGAACTGAACAGGGATTTGCCTAAACCTGACTTGGAAAGTGCCGATGACAGGCTCTTTGCTCGTTGGGAAGAGGTGGTTAAAGAACACATTGACAATCCGGAACTCTCTGTCCAGCAACTCAGCGATGAGGTGGGCATCAGCCGTGTACACCTCAACCGCAAAGTAAAGGAACGCTATGGTGTGTCGCCCAACATCTTCCTGAAGACTTTCCGCCTCAAGCAAGCGGCCTATCTCCTTATTCATAATGACGTAAACATCAGCGAGGTGGCTTATAAGGTTGGCTTCAACAGCCATTCCTATTTCACCACCTCGTTCCACGAGTACTTCGGCATGTCGCCAAAGGAGTTCGTCACGTTCTATTCTCAGCCTGAGAACCAGGAGGCTCTCACAAAATTGTTGGATTAATGCACCAGCACCTTCTTGCCGTTCTTGATGTAGATGCCTGCAGCGGGTCGGAGCACGCGGCGCCCTAAGAGGTCGTAATAGAAACCATCTTCTATTGTGCCAGGGGCTTGCACCTCGTCAATAGCTGTAGTGGGAGTGGTGCCGTCTTGACTCAAATAAACATTGGTAATGTAGAGGGTTTGCGATGCATCTGTCTGGAATGCTACCATATAGATGTGGGTGAGGTCAATTGCCTTGCCGTTCGCATCCTTTAGGTTCTTCAGGTCTATCACCGCCTCTTTGTCTTTGTTCATTTCATAACTGAAGCAAGGATTGAGCACATCGTCTGTGTCGTAAATTTTCACTACCGGCTTGCAGTTGAACGAGCGAGCCAATTTGACAACCAAATAGTTGTGGGAAGACAAATCTACACCCTTGCTGAAGCGCCAGCCTCCAATGCCACCATCCTGCCCGGGGGTGAAAGAGGCCAATGAGGAAGCGCCTACAAACTTTCCTCTGTACAGGAACGAAGGATTGAACGCATCCTTTTTCATGGGGAAGTAGGTTTCCGATGTGTCGAAGTCAATCTCTTTCTTCTGCCCTAAGAGTTCCAACATTTTTGTTGCATAACGCTTGCCCAGCTTGCGATAACCTTCTGCCGTGAAGTGTAATCCGTCCGATGCACCTGCACATCCGGCTGAGGAAATGACGTGCGCATTCGGAATAGCCTCTGGTGTCCAAGCTATGACATTGTTGTGGCCCCAGCACACACCGCCCATGTTTTGTGCCAGCAGTTCGCCAATGAGCAGCGGAGTCTCCTCCTCGTTAAGTCCTAAGTCGTGCAGCATGCGCACATACACACGCTTCACCTTGGCTGGCCAGTCTTGTTGCGAGTTGTTGCTACATCCCTGATGCAGCAGGATGCCTTTGATGACTCCCTGCTTCTGCGCCTTCTTTGCCAGCGTGATGAGCACCTTATAGGGGTCGTTGCCGTATTCCTTGCAGTAGTTCTTGAACCAATCGGCTTCCCCCTTAATGTAGTCGGCACAGGCATCTTGGTCGAAAAGTTCAATCCTCGCTCCGCCCACAGCCACGTTGATGACTCCCACGGTGATGTCTTCTGGCAAATTTGCCACCATTTCCCTGCCAAAGTAGTCGGCTGGGGTAAGTCCTGTGTAGTCGCGACAAAGGGGAGGGAAAGCCGTGTACCATTCCCCCTTCTTCCTGCCAGAAGATGGCATATCCACCGCTGCCATCATCTTAAATCGAGGGTCAACCCCAGTACGGTCCTGTGCTTCAATCTTAGCGTTTCCCTCCATGTTTGACTGTCCGAAGCAGAGGTAAATGTGGAAATTGGGGTCAAACCCGTCGGGTTGGTCAATGGCACCTGCATTCGTCACCTTCGTAACATTGGCACAATTCTTCTCAAAGAGTGAAATGAAGGTGTTCAAGTTTTGGATGGCCTTCTCCTTTTGGGCATCGGTGGTGACACGCTCTTCGGAAAAAGTTTCCAACGCTTTTTTCAGCGTTGTGTAAACGGCCTTGGATGTCATCTCGGGCGTGTCTTTCCATTCAATGATTAGGTCATTGGCTTTGTTGTACACTTCCTCATACTCTTCTTGTAACGACTTTAAGCTAAACCGTTTACAGAAGTTCCAAATTTCCCTTGCATTGCCATCCATGGGCCAGTGTCCGCCATTGTTGTAGGAGAACAATTCCACCACGCTGCCGTTTTTGTCACTGCTCCACACCTCTTTGTCGCCAGTAAACCAGCTGCCAGGATTGTAGTTCCGCAACTTGATGTAAGTGGTGAACTTGTTCATCTTTGCCATGTTCTCCACATAGCCGTGAATGTCGTAGTCATTGTAGTTGAACACATCGTCCCCATAGGCATGACAATGGATGAGGTTCACAGGCTTCTTGCACTTCGTCCAGGGCTGTTCGCTAAACTGCACCCCGCTTGTTGGGGCAAAAGCGGCAAACTTGTCTTGCACATTCGCCATGCAATGATACATCAGCATCGAACCCATTGAGAATCCTGACCAATACACGCGGTTGGTGTTGATGCCATAGCGAGTCACCATCTCGTCAATGGTCTTCAACACAAAGTTCTGGTCTTTCGTTCCTCCAATGTCCCATGTGTTGCCATCGCTTCGCAGATACGTCACCACAAATTTGGCGGTGTCAATCAGATTGTAGAACTTGTCCGAATCGTATTGGTATTCAGGACTTTGGTTCATTCCGTGAGTAACAATCATCAATGGCATGCTCTTCTGTTGCACATTCGGCGTGAACACTACCATATTGCGTTTCTTGCCATCTACTGTAATGTCTATACTTTCCTGTTTGTAGGCTTGTGCCCACAGCGAAAAGCAGAGAGTGGCAAGGAGAAAAATATATATGCGTTTCATCATACGATATTTTTATATTAACTCTTAATTCACCAAAACTTTCTTCACTGTTCCGTCACTATATTTAACAATGTGGAAGCCTTTCTGAGTTGAAGGAATCACACGTCCATCTAATGAGTAGTGAATGGCCTGAGTTCCTTCAGCCGAGGCTGCTTCAGGAGCAAGAATGGCATTGGCTTGTGTTTCTCCATCGTTTGACAGGAACACCGTCCTTACAAAGATGTTTTGGTCGGCATCAGGCGACGTGAATCCTGCAACGCGAATGTGCGTGGGATCGATGGGAGCGCCAGAAGCTGTCTTCATTTCGTGCAGGTCAATCTTGAAATCCTTAGCCGAACTCATATCTACAATGTAAGGTTCGTTGGCAATGTTCGAAGAGTCCCAGATTTTGAAATAAGTGTTTTTAGGTGCATTCCGCATAAGGCTGACGACTAAATAATTGTAGGAAGAAAGATCCAGCTCTTCTTCAAATCTCCAGCCTGAGCAGCCGCCCTTTTTCAGCGTAACCGACGAAAGGGTGGTGGCAATAGTGGCTGTGCTTTCGTAGAGGAGGGAGGGGTTGAAATATCCCTTCTGCATCGCAAACGGATTCTCAGGAAGTTCCTGCATTTCCTGATAGCGTTCGGCCGATGGGTAGTTTTCCTGTGCATATTTCTCATACCAGTCGAAACAAGCCACACCGCAAGCTTCGTAAGGATCCACACCGTTATTCTCCATTGCCACCTTGAAGGCGGGAGTCACTTTCTTCTTGTTGATGTAGTCATCAATGTCAATATAGTCACCTGTGCCAGTCAGCGTCATGGAGATATTGCCAAAGTGGTCGAGGATGGCTTTGTAAGCCTTGCCCCACTTGGAGGTAGAGGCAGTGGCCCAAGTGCCATAGTTTCCGTAGGTGGGTTGCCCCATCTCATTGTAGTTCTTAATGTTCTTCGAGTTTTGTGGGCTCCAATCCACTTCGGTAATGACGATAGGATTCGTTCGGATGATGGGCACGGAATTGCCGAACTCCCTGATGGCATTGGTGGGGTCGCAGTGGTCGTCGCTGTTGCCATACCAGCCAGCGTAGTTGTGCACGGCATAGCCAATGTTCTCGCCTGTGATGGGGTATTTGGCATAGTCACGATAGTTGGATTGCCACCCTGATCCAGGCACCCAGATGATGCCATTGAATCCATTGGCGCGAATTTTGTCAACAATGGGTTGGAAGAAGTCATGGAGTGCCTGCTCGCTGGCTTTTCCGTCTGCTCCGAGCACATTTCTGGGTTCGTTGGCCAGCTCGATGCTGATTTGTCCGCAATGCTGCTTCACTTTTGCGTTCTTGCTCACGCGGTCCCACACGTCTAAGAGAAATTTCTGATAACTGCCTCCCACGTGGATGTATTCGGGACACACGCCAGGAGGGCGCATGATAACATACAAGCCATGATCCATTGCATCCTCAGCCAAAGGTACAAACAGCGAGGAAAGGAATTTTGTCAGCCTTGTACCCGTATATTTGCTGATGTCGGCCTCACCGTCACCCTTCTCGTTGCTGTCCACCTTCCAAGCTCCACTGTTGCCGTTGGTCCATGCAGGATCCAAGTGCAAGCGGAACAGTGTGCAGTAAGCACCTTGTTCGTGGTCAGTAATGGCAGTGAACAGTTTCTTGAAATAAGCGCGGCAGTTTTTGGCGCCTGTGTCGTTGTAGTCGTCCCACCATCCTTGGGCTTTCGACCCCTGCCAGCGTCCGCCGTTAAAGTAAGTGTTGGGTGTGTCCATCACACCATGCAGCACCACCTTGTTGCCTTGTTCATCTTTCAGTTGGTTGCCATCCACATGCAAAGGAGGTAAACTGCCGTATGTCTCCTGTGCCACCGCATTCAGCGACAGCACCCATGCAGATAGCGCAATAAATGTACTTTTCAATTTCATGGATTAAAAGTTTTGGAAAAGATTATTCGATATAGTTTTTTAGTTTTCGGCTGCAAAATTACAAATAATCTACCGATTCACTTTTAAGACATGAAACACATTCTTTCACTTTTGTAACCTACCTGAAAAAAATCTGCGGATTTACGTTTACCGGGGCATCGTGGTCGAGAAGTTCTCCAGCTGCGTCCCTCACTTCCAAACTGTCAATATGGGCAGCACTTTGTTTCCTTTCGATAAAATACTTCAGCAAAGCATGCTTCACGCGTGCGCCTTCAAATAGGTCAATTGTCCGTCTGTTTACTTTTACTTTCATCTGTCTCCTTTCTCTTTAGGGGGTAATCAATAGGTTTCTTTTTCGTTTTTTCTCTGCTTTAGCCTTTCTGTCCGATAAGTCTTTGCTTTTTAAGAATAACGCGTGGCAAAGATAAGAAAAAAACACATTCCCTCCAAATAAAAAATGCGGAATGTGTTGTAAAACATAAAAATACATGAAAAAATCCGCGCAAGACGGCTTGTTTCGCGTGGATTCCTTCAATTTCTACGTATTGCAAATGCTTGTGTGGGGGCAATTTACGATGCAATGTAAAGCATAATCAAGTCCACCATTTCTTCTTCCGTCTTCCCGTCGGCTGAAATGACAAGTTGGTAGTTGCGGGTGTCGTAACGAGAAGTGCCCGTGTATTTCTTCACATAATTTTCACGCATCTTATCTACTTGCATGATAATTTTGCGAGCTTCTTCAGGAGTCTTGTTCTGCTTGCGAGCCACTCGTTCAATGCGGTAATCCATCGATGCCTGAATGAGGATGCTCAGGCGGTTGGGGTGGGAGCGGAACACGTGGAAGCCACTGCGACCTGCCACCACGCACGACTTTTCTTCGGCGAGGTTTTGTAGAAGTAGGGTCTCTGTTTGGAACATTTCGTCGGTGGTCAACACATCAGGCACGTCGTCCACCTGAGGTTGATAGTAGTCGGTGGTGATGCGTGTGCCAATCCTCAGTATCCGCTCCACGTCGGCCCACCAACTGTGATTGCGGCCTTTCAGATTCTCAATTTCATCGATAGTAAGCTTATATTTTTCCTGCAATGCCTGTATGACAGCCTTGTCATAGTAGGGGACATCTAATTTTTCAGCCAACAGACGCCCGACGGTACGTCCGCCGCTACCAAGCTCACGGTTGATGGTGATGACAAATTTCTCGTTCTTGTTCATGCGTTTTGTTTAGTGTTTTATACGTCAATATTTGTTTTTATCTGCGTCCGCCACCGCCTGCTCCACCTCCACGGCCTACAGTGCCTGTATTGCTGCGAGTGCCCATGGAGACATTGCTGTAGGATGGTGCGTTGGTGATGCGAGTGTTTTGGCGCGAGGAGCTGTTCATATTGCTGCCGCTGCGCATGCCGTTTCCTGCGTTGGGTGTTGCAGTGCGCGGAGTGGCACTTGTGCGTGGCATGTTGTTCGTTCTTTCGCCACGGTTCATGTTGTAATTCATGTTCCCTCCTCGGTTCATGTCCACATTGCTATTGTGGTCCACATGGTTGTTGTAGCTGCCGTTGTAGCCACGACGGTTCATGTCAGGTGTGCCACCACGGGGCACTGCCACATGAGCGGGTGCCACAACCCTGCCACCTCTTGGAGCCATTCCGCGGAAGAAGTGTCCGCCTGCATATCCCCGTGCTATGGGGCGAGGTGCAGCATAGTAGTAGCGGTGACGTCCATAGCGGTCGAAATCGTAGATGCTGAAGCGCCAGCCACGATTAGCAAACACGATGGGACGATAGAAATAGTTGTAACCCAGCAGACGGTTCCAGATGCTGACACCCAGCAAGTTGCGCAGAGCAATGTCGCGAGCTGTGCACACAGCCAGATAATCGTCATAGTAGTAGCCTAAAGCCACGTCGTCCAGGTATTCATTCACTCCCCAGATGTAGTCGTAGTTGATGCGATAAATCTCATCGATGAGGAATGGGTCGCGGATGCCCAGCGTGTATGCCATGCGGTCGGTCAAGAACCTCGCATTGTTCTGCATTGCCACGATGCTCATGCGCTGAGCGTTCATCGTCATTGCTCCTGCCAGGAGAACGATTGCTGTGAGTAGAGTTCTTAAAGCCTTCATAGTTTTTTCTGTTTTGTAGTCGCAGGTTTGGCAGACCTTGCTTTGTTTTTTCAACCTTAACAGCTGCTTTGCCGTGTGACCGAGTTAATAATCTTTTTGTTTACGATGCAAAGTTACGGCAAAATGAAATCTCTTGCAAATAGTGTTTTCCTATTTACAGGGGGATTTTCCCTAATTGGCGAAGGGGAGTTCGAGCTGTTTCGTTTGCAGAAGATTGAACGACAAGCGGTGATAGGGTGTAGTTCCGTGTCTTTCAATCCCTTGCCGATGTTCCTTGGTCGGATAGCCTGCATTGTGGTTCCATCCGTAGAAAGGATACTCCTCGTGCAGTTCCTTCATGTAGTCATCACGGTAGGTCTTTGCCAGAATGGATGCTGCTGCAATGGAAAGGAATTTTCCATCGCCCTTCACAATGGTGGTATGGGGCACAGTTTCACCATCTTTCTTGTAAGGAATGAACCTGTTGCCATCGATGATGAGATGCTCTGGCCTCACGCTCAACCCGTCAATGGCTCGATGCATGGCGGCGATGCTGGCTCGCAGTATATTCATTTCGTCAATCTCCTGAGCCGTCACAATGCCCAATGCCCAAGCCACAGCGTTGCGTTCAATTTCTTCGCGCAAGGCATACCTCTGCTTGGCCGTCAACTGCTTCGAGTCGTTCAGCAGGTCGTTGTGGTAGTCGGTTGGCAGAATGACCGCTGCTGCATACACGCTACCTGCCAGACACCCCCTGCCAGCCTCGTCGCAGCCAGCTTCAATAGCTCCTTTTTTGTAATATGGTAACAACATGTAGTTTTTGTTTTCTCTTATGGCCAAACTAACCATACATCGTGCAAAGGTACGATTATGTGAGTGAAAAACCAAATAAATTGGGGTTATTCCCTTCAGCTTCGGTTGCAAGTCCTGTCAAAACATACTCCTTGCCAAACCGTATCTTTGCCCCTTGATGAGAACTCACGGCTACACCATCGTGGACAAACAAAGCTGTTATAGCGTGAAATAATGCATAGTAGAGCCTATTGGCTGTTGCATTCCAACGCTTCTGTTCACGATTGCAACGGGCATCCTGTAGCGTCTCCTCACATTTTCCCCAATAAAGTGCAACAAGAGCCTTACGTTCTTCCTCTTAAAGACTCATAGAATTGCCATTTTGTCATGTTCTACATTCTTGTAATAAGGTGTGTGCGATCGTGCCCTCCACTCCTCTACAGTATAAATTTGAGGACTAATGGAAAAGTCGTTTTTCCAACCCTCCACCACCAAGGGGTACGCTATGTTGTCCTCGTCAGCGGTAGTAATTTCAGGTTGATCTAAAAGAATGAGCAAATCCCAGTCAGAATCATCGTGGACTGTGCCTCGTGCTCTTGACCCGTATAGCCACACATGCCCACCAGGAGGCACGACTTTTCTCGCCGTAACCCTCAGTTTATCCATCAGTATGACTTTTTTCTGATTCATTTGACACAATCTTGCTGTTTGGCACACAAAGTAAGTGAATAAAAGTGAAACATCCAAATAAAACGTAAAAAAAGTTTGTCAGAGACCCACAAACTTCTTTCCAAATGGGTGCGTGTGCGCACACAAGGGAACCCTCGTCGCACAAAAAAGGCACAAAGCCGAAACTTTGTGCCTGAAAACTATAATCCTTCTTAAATTCTGCAAATGCTTTCAACAGGAACAAAACCTAATGGCTATTGGGTGAGAGCTTTATGTAAGTTTGCAGTGCCTCGTTAGAAGATTTATAGATTAATCAACTTGCGAATCTTGAATATGGTGATAAACTAAACCGAACCAAGAAATTCTCCGAGCTATCACCTTATTTTCTTTTGGTAGGCAATTGTATCTCTATTTGTAGTTCTATGCGAGTATTTTGCTCTTAAATTCGCTAAAAATACGAATTTGAGAATAAATTTCTATAAAAATCATCATTATTTGAGGAAAATATTTGGCTTGGTAAAATAAAAAGGGTATATTTGCAATAAATTTATGCTGGTATTCATAAAATAAACGAAGATGGCTACAAAAATACAGCAAATATTAGAGGCGGCGCCCAATGAATCGGTCTTGTTTGGTTCGTGGCTTTCAAGTCAGGGATTGGATGCTCGTGGTCAGTATGCTTATATGAAAAGTGGATGGCTTGATCGTATATCGAAAGGAGTTTATAAGATACATGGGACAGAACCAAGCTTATTTGCTGCTGTATCGTCATATAACACGCAACTCAGTAAAAGTTGTGTTGTAGGTGCATATACAGCTTTGGAACTTCGAGGATATTCTCATTACGTATCAATGGGGAAACCTACGGCTTATCTGTTTACAGACAAAAGCAATAAGTTGCCTTCGTGGGTGCTAAAAGAGGAGTGGGATATGACCATAAAATACATGACCACTTCTTTCTTGGGTGAAGAACTGTTGGGTGTAGAAACCATGACTATCAATCAACATGAATTGCTTGTTTCATCTCCAGAGCGTGCCATATTGGAGTGTCTGAACTTGCCAGATGCCTCTTCTTCTTTGCTCGATATCTATTATATCATGGAGGGTTTGACAACATTGCGTCCCAAATTGGTTCAGACATTACTGGAGGCCTGCACGTCTCAGAAAGTGAAACGACTGTTCCTCTATATGGCAGAAAAAGCCGGTCACGCTTGGTTTAAAGCGTTGAAACTGGAGAGTATAAATCTTGGTACATCCAGGTTTATGATCACGTCAACAGGGAAGTACATCAATAAGTATAATATGACAATTTCAAAA
>ODAI010168998.1_pt1 | contig 11282 bp, 6 predicted proteins | sample 1539321 | NCBI WGS metagenome assembly ODAI01 (sample SAMN02144231, study PRJEB22623) | gut metagenome | biome: sheep rumen | host: Ovis aries | place: New Zealand
AAAATCCATATTTAACACTCATTAAGAATCAACAGAGGCTGCAATAGGGCCATAAATGCTTGCATTAAGGACTTTTGCGTTTTATCTCGCGCCAAAGACCCCACGCAACAAAAACCATGTTCGAAAGCACAAAAAGGCACCATTTTTTTCTAAAAAAGACTACTTTTGGGGAATTTAACCCCTAAATGGTTGAAGAAAACGGAAGCTGGCAAATTGTTTATACAAGAGCAAAAGTCGGAAGACACTCCTGGCACGAAGCCCATGGAACATCTCTGGACCAAAGAAACACCAGGAACCTTTATAAACATCATTTATAGGGCCTCAGGCATATTCGTCCGATAGGGGCCTCACTCGTTCTTAACAACAATAGAAATTGCCTAGACCGTTTGGGCGGCACAGGCAGGGTAATCCATCATAGGAAGCCCACACACAATCAGCTTCAAGGAAAGGGCCCTCAATAATAAAGAAAGGAGACACTCACTATCACCAGCCAAGACATAACACCTTTATATGGACAGAATACCATAAAGAGGAAACACAGCATGGCACTATATACAATATGGAATTTCAGCAAGATAGCAAGAATCCATTGTTTTATTCATCAGAAAATCAAACAAAACATCCACTCATCCTAAAAAAAAACGTATATTTGCAGAAAAAATTAAGGGTGGTGACATTTATTATGTTTGTGAAACATACTGCTGATATTCATTATTTTTATGATGAATAACGACGCTTTGAAACAACGATAAATACCTATTATGCGATAGTAAAAAAACAAGGTGAAAACAATGACTAATCGTAAGAGCGCAATACCAAAAACTATATTCACATCACACCCAACGGACACACACAACACCGGGAAACTATATAAGTAAGGCACTACGAGACATCAGTGATTTACCTACACAATAGACAAACAAGTACGCTAAGCCCAATAACTGGACAAATGATTTAAAATATGGATACTTTAAAATATAATTTACGAGGTGTTTCGGCCTCCAAGGAGGACGTGCAAAACGCCATCAAGAACATTGATAAGGGACTTTTCCCAAAGGCCTTCTGCAAAATCATACCCGACTACTTGGGTGGGGACAAAGAATATTGCAACATTATGCACGCCGATGGCGCAGGCACGAAATCATCGCTGGCCTACCTGTATTGGAAAGAAACAGGAGACTTGAGCGTATGGAAAGGCATCGCCATAGATGCAATAGTGATGAACCTAGACGACCTGCTGTGCGTAGGAGCTGTTGACAATATACTGCTCTCTTCGACCATTGGCCGCAACAAGAACCTGGTGCCCGGTGAAGTAATCAGTGCCGTGATTAATGGAACAGAGGAATTCCTACAACAGATGCGAGAGCTTGGCATAGGCATATACCTGACCGGTGGCGAGACTGCCGATGTAGGCGACCTGGTACGCACCATCATTGTAGACTCCACGGTGACTGCAAGAATAAAACGCTCAGAAGTGATAGACAACGCCCACATTAAGGCAGGAAACGTAATTGTTGGTTTGGCCTCCTACGGTCAGGCCACCTATGAAACCGCATACAACGGCGGCATGGGCAGCAATGGTCTAACCTCGGCACGGCACGATGTCTTTTCGAAATACTACGCCGAAAACTATCCCATGAGCTATGACCACAACCTAGCCAATGAGGTGGTGTACTGCGGAAGCCGCAGACTAACCGACCCTACCGAAGTGGCAGGAGTTGACTCTGGCAAGATGGTACTATCCCCCACGCGTACATACGCACCAATCATCCGCGTGATCTTGGACCAATATAGAGGAAGCATAGACGGCATGATTCATTGCAGCGGTGGGGCCCAAACCAAAGTATTGCACTTTATAGACAACCTGCACGTGGTGAAGGACAACCTCTTCCCCATCCCTCCACTATTTAAGATGATTCACGAAGAAAGCGGGACCGAATGGAAAGAGATGTACAAAGTGTTTAACATGGGGCACCGTATGGAATTATACACCGATGAGAAAACAGCCGAAGGCATCATAAAAATATCCAAGAGCTTCAATGTTGATGCCAGAATTATCGGCCATGTGGAAGAAAACGAAGGCCCACAAGTGACGGTAAAAACAGAAAACGGAACATTTACATACAATAACTAATCCTTAGCAGGTATAGTGAAACCACAATACCTGCGCATAAATAAACATCAGTATGGCATCTATATTTTCAAAAATTGTCGCTGGGGAAATCCCCTGCTATAAAGTCGCTGAAACAGAGAACTGTTTTGCATTTTTAGACATCAATCCTGTGCAAAAAGGGCACGTACTATGTATTCCTAAAAAGGAAGTGGACTACCTGTTCGACCTGGACGAACAGCTATACGGAGAGCTGACTCTATTTGCTCGCCGCGTAGCCAAAAGCATAAAGAAGGTATGTCCCTGCAAGAAAGTAGCCGTTGCCGTGTTAGGACTGGAAGTACCCCACGCACATATCCACCTCATTCCTATCCAGAGCGAAGGAGATATGAACTTCCGCAATCACCAGAAGCTGACAGACGAGGAATTCAAACAGCTAGCTGCAGACCTGGCTGCCAACTTTGAATAAGGTGACAGCAAATATATCCACCGAGAGAACGTCCCCTTAGACGCTATACTCTACGACAAACAACCCCACACAGCAAATTGTTGTGTGGGGTTATTGGTAATAGGCTTTGTGGAATTAGAAAATAAAAAAGAATACCTGAAGAAGGCATAAAAACGAAAAAAAACATGCCGTAAAAACGAATATCAACCCATCAAACAACAAATAGGAAACACTCTACAGCGACCAGCCAAGATAGTAGAAAAGAACTGTCCAGCCAAGAAAACGGAGGAATTTGCCAACTAACATAAGTATCCCTACCTTGAAAGGGGAAATACGGTAAAAACCCAGAGCAATAGCAAACACATCACCAACAAAGGGAAGCCAGGTGAGCAACGCGAGCCAAACACCCCAATTGTCTATACGGCTGCGCTGCCGCTCGAGCTTCTCAGGAGACACATGGAGCCACTTCTCTATCCACTCCCAACGGCCAAGCCAGCCAATGCCGAAGGAGGTAAGACCGCCCAGCCAATTGCCCAATGTGCCTACAAGGAGACAGGACAAAGGATTGCAGCCAGCATAAAGCACACCGGCATAAAGCGCATCGGATGAGAAAGGAACAACAGTGGCAGCCAAGAACGAGCCTAAAAAAAGGCCCCACACACCGTAAGCCTGGAGAAAATCTAACACTACAAGATAATTAATAAAACAAATGAGGGTGTCACAAAAGTACGCTAAACTTCAAAGAATATCGATTATTTAGAACAGACCTCAAACGACAGATTAAAAAAAGAGGGTGTCTTTGACTTTTGAGACACCCTCTTTGTATCGAGTCGAGACTATCGTTCAACAGTCAGTATCTCGAATTGCATAGTTCCGGCAGGAACAACCACATCAACTTTGTCTCCCGCACGTTTTCCTAAGAAAGCTTGAGCAAAAGGAGAAGTGACGGAAATCTTAGCCTCCTTAAGATTGGCCTCACTCTCCGGCACAATCGTATAGGACTGCTTCATATTGTTCTTGATATTACGAATAGTAATCTTGGAAAGCAAGAGAACTTTGGAGACATCAATTTTTGACTCGTCAAGGAGACGAGCGTTTGCGACCAAATCTTGAAGTTTGGAGATACGTGCTTCAAGATGGCCCTGGGCCTCCTTGGCGGCATCGTATTCAGCATTCTCAGAGAGGTCGCCCTTGTCGCGAGCTTCAGCAATAGCTGCAGCGGCAGCAGGTCTTTCAACAGCTATGAGGTGATGGAGCTCATCTTTAAGGTTTTGAAGACCTTCTTCGCTATAATATTTTATTTCTGCCATGATACGTTAATAAAAAAAATTAAAGTTAGTAGAGTAGCCAAAAATTAGGAAAGGCTCAGAAAAAGCCTTTCCTAATCTTTTTATATGAACTTAGCGTCTTAGAATCTAAAGGTAGCTCCGATGGTATGGGAACCTCTCAAATTATAGGATGAACGATACGAGTAATCGATAGACATACCGGAATTGCTCTCGGAATCTTTCTTGTGAAGAGGAATATTGACAGAGACACCGGCACAGAGTCCTTGGTTGGCCGTTGTACGGTCGGATTCACTGAAGATATCAGTCTGGTAGACATAGCCACAACGGAGGTTGACTATGTCAAGAAGACCATACTCGATACCAAAAGCAATATTGTCCTTCAAGAAAGCATTGGAAGTGAAAGCACCTGCAAGAGAGATTTTTTGTTTACAGAGCTCAAAGTAGAAATCATAAGAAAGACCAATGTTCAAACAGGTAGGAAGCTCCATCTCGCCAGAACGATACTCAGCAGTCATATCGTTAGAAGCATCGTTAACGAAGGTGAAAGACATTCCAGTGCCCCCAAAACTGTAGGAAGGACCCCAGTTCTTGAGGCTGATACCGAACTTAAGCTCGTCATTGGCACCAGTGACATACTGGATACCGGCATCAACCGCAAAGGCGCTTCCGGAAACATTGTCGGTAGACTCGCTAATGATTTTCAAATTGACACCACCATGGATGGACAACGTGAAAGAGTGAGCATAAGCGACATTGATATTCATCAAAGTAGGAGAGAAAGTACCATTGATGGCTTCGGGACTTTCGACCGTACGGACATCGATGTCGCCAAAACTCATGGTCATCAAACCTAAACCGAGAACACCGTTATCGAAGACGCGCAGACCCAAACCAAATGCATTGACACTAGCACCACTGTTGAGACCATTCTTGCCGCCATAAAGCATGGTGTTGGCATAAGAAATCTCCAACTTGGGGATGAAACTAAGGCCAGCGATGTTTGAGTAAAAAGCATCGAGACCGCGTGCATTAGCCACATTGACACTACCCCAGCCAGAACTGCGTGCCCAAGGGTTGATCAACAACTCAGTGGCGCCGGCAGTACCTCTACGATTGTCGTTACCTGCCCAAGCGGACTCGGTCGACAGCAGCATCATAACAGCTACTACAGCAAATATTTTAAATATGTTTTTCATTTCAGACATTTTTAAAAATCAACTAATCAGATTAGAATCCAAACGAGTTTAAGTCAACAGGACGCATAGTACCAAACCACTTAACAACACGTTCGCCAATACCAGGAACCTTGAAGTGAATCAGGTATACACCACCAGCAATAGGAATGCCATTGTGGTTGTGGAGATCCCAATCAAGCGTAGTGGCAGAACCTGAGGTGGGTCCGAGACGACGCACCATAGTGCCATCGACAGTGTAGATAGATACAGTAGTACCTGTGGGAACGTTTATAAAACGAACCTTAGTCTCTAACTGGCTAGTGGTCTCATAAGTAGAATAACTGTAGTAGGGATTAGGAACTACGCCGATAAGGCTGAGGATAGAATCCTGGAAGCTTTTTCTAGAAGTAGTCTGATTGGCAACTCCAGTATAAGTAGCTATATCAGAACCAATCTCGAACTGATACATGGGGTAATTGTCATTCTGCACAACAGATGGATCGCCATTGTCATCGATGAAATGTTTAACTGTCGTGACATTGGGTGACATATAACGGCCATAAGGAGTATTGACATCAATATCGATAGTCACATCACAGGGGATGTCAATAGGATTGTCAAACTGGAAACGTGCGTTGACAAAGGGCATATTGACCCAAGCAACAGATGCAAAGAAGAAGGCAGCGGAGTCGCGTTGGGGGATAAGCGTGGTGCTCTCGCCATCGAGAATACCATGGTTAACACGGAGACGGTCGGATGCAGTAGCAGGGACAAAGTCCATGAGACGTTCCAAAGAACCGAGCATCTTGACGGCCCAACGACCAGCATCATAAGAGGGAGTCTTGTAGGTGGTTACCGTCGAAGAAGAACCGTTGATTAAGTCATAGAAGGTCTGATTGGTGGCATTCATCACATAGATGAAGTGACGACCGCCCAAGACATAGTTCTCGCTACCATCCATGATGTCATCAAGAGAGGTGGGGTTCCAAAGCATATCAGCACCATTATACTGGATATAGCGGGAATCTTCACCGAAGAGAACATTCAAACGTTCACCCGTGGCAGTATTGATAGCATAGCCAGGGAACCAACCCATACCATCGGCATTAATGTATGCGGGATTGCTAGGATCAGTTGCATCAGCAGCAATACCAAGGTCAGCGCAAGTACGACCAAGCTTATCTACAGAAGCATGTTTACGCATCTGGAAACGACGGGCATTACCTTCAGCCTGAGTGTAATCGTCGCACATCTCCAAAACAGGACAACGAGTCCACTTAGAAGTATCGGCAGTAAAGACCACACGGATACTGGGCAGTTTGGACATATCATTAAAGTTCAAAGACTTGTTATTGAAATTGTCCATAGTTTTACGAGTGATAGTCCATTTATTATAGTTGCCAGCACCAGAAGTAAGGGTAGCGCGAATACTATCGATAATCTGATCCGGAGCAACATAATAGCGGAAGGAGAAAGCAGGATGGAAGGGAAGGGTAGAGACTAGACCATAAGGAGCCCAAAGACCACCTACTACGGCTTCAAGTGCTTGATATCTGTCGACACCAACGCTAGGAGGTACAGCACCAGTACTGAACTCACCTTGGAAACTCTTGAAATAGTCCTCATCCAGATAAGCTTCGGAAAGACTGATTTCACCGGGGGTGGCAGTAAAGGCCTTACGCGTACCAGGAGCAAACTGAGTACCGGCACGAACCCAGTTCCAAGTCTGGAAATTATCGTTGTCAGGTAGACCAGTGAGCCAGGGAGTGGTATTGTTGGCAAAGGTCATGGTAGCACCGAGAAGAGCACCATTGTTTATCAAACTACCATAGTAACGAGAAGCATAGTTCTCAGAAGATTGGGTGGCAATCTGAAGAGGAGTAGCGGTAGCAGTGGGGTTGCTAATAGCAATAGCAATGCCTAGGTCAAGGAAGAGTTGTTCATTATAGCGGCTCATGACAAAGTCAGACTTGACAGAGAGAACGCTATCATAAATATAAGGATTAGTTTCATAGGTAGGATCTTCAGGGGATTTGGTAAGGGTCCAACCTGCATTGTCCATGTCAGAAGATTTATCGAAGGAAATGATAAACTTACCAGGTCTTACACTCAGAGGATCAATCACGCGGACATTAACAGGACCATGATTTTCTTCATAGTGAGGATGCTGAATCTGGCAGGGATTGGGAAGCATACCTGTACCATCTTCCTTGAAAGTACCAGCGGGCTTACCGGGAACACCGGGAGCTCCCATCAGCTCTTCAATAGAAGCGTCGGTCAAACGGAGGGCTGAACCACCATTACCATAACCCTCGATACGAGTGATGTTAGGACACATACCGAACTCGGCATTCACAACAGTGCCACCATTCTCGGTAGAAGGATCGTGAGGTACAGCAGTGACGGCAGAAATGGTTCTGCCAAACTCGTCTTTACGTCCTGCAAGATAGGGCTCTTTCTGACCGTCGAGGAAAGCAGCCTCAGTCTGAGAATACTCTTTGTAGCGGTTCTGTGCATAAGCAATGGCGATGTAGTAGTACTCTTTATTATTAACGAGTGTAGTGTTAGTACCTGTAGCAAAAGCATCGGTTGTGATGCGGAACACATGTTTAATACCAGCGTTGGCACCTTCGACCATAATAGAAGGAGTCATGAGGCCAGTAGCGGAGTTCTGATTGTAGTTGACCAAAGTGGCGATGGGGAGAGTCCCTTCTTCGTCGTAATAGTTCTGAATATCGCACTGGGCAACCAACTGAGCCTTGGTAGCATCGGTGAGGTCGGCAACAGACACATCACGGGTCTTAAGCTGATAGATCTGGTAACCCTCGAATTTGTAGCTACGATCATCTTCAGAATAGGTAATGGTGTTTCCGTTGGCATCGGTATAAGAGCGGACAATAGCGGGATCGATTTCGGAATAATTCTCACCGTAGTTGTTGCTGGAAGGATTGTCGTATTTAATGTAAAGAAGAAGCTCATTATTCAACTCCTGAACAACCAAGGTAGGAGCATCGGGACCATCGAGAACCTTAAAGCAGTTTTCGAAAAGAGCCTGGCAGACATCATCAATCTCGCGAAGGAGTTCGACAGAAGACCAAGCGTTACCGGACGAAGCCTGAGCAAAGGGAATACCGACGGTAATGTAGTTTAAGGCACCAGGTTTCAGGGTGAAAGGACCAGCGGACTGCATAAAACGACGGTCGGAAGGAGCATTGCCAGCGGTAACTTCAGTCCAAGGATCAACAATCTCGCCATTAGTACCCCAATAGTAGAGGTCAGAGTTGCCAGGGAACATGAAGTCACAATCAAACTCAGTAGTACCAGTGTTGAGACCATCTCCACCGTATTTCATGCGCTGACCGTTCTTCCAAAAACCACGAAGGTAATTGTAATAATCGGTAGCTTTAGAAGGCTCACTATTATCACCGGAAACAGCATTATTATAGTACACGAAACGACGCATACCAAAACGCTCATCATCGACAATATTGTTACCAAAGTTTACACCGTTGATAGCACAGTTGCCAATAACGTCACCAGGAGTGAAATACCATGCATGCTCATAATAGAGGTCAGCATCATCAGTAAGAGAGATAGTGTCATAAGTGCCATCAGGAAGCAGGTAATTCTTCAACTGCTCAGGATAGTAAGCACGCATCTTAGCAATATCAATTTTAGGATTGTCTTTGCCATCAGGATCCATATAGGGGCCCTGGAAGAAGTCGATACCTACTGCAGGAGGAATGCCAGAATAGGAGCCAGAACCGGGACCGTCAGCTTCGTCACCATTGTAACAGTAACCAAGACCACGTTTGACATCACATCCAACAAAGTCATCATGAGCATAACCTAAATCAGGGTCGACCCACTGGCTAAAATAAGTCTCACGGAGTTCATAGGTGGAACGGTTGATGATCTCGTAGGTATAGAAGGTCATATTGTTGATCTCGTCATTGGTGGAGAAGGCAAAGGCCTGAGCACGAATTTCCATACCGATAGGCTGACCATTGGTCTCAGTATGGACGTTACCCATATCGTTGAAGACCCACCAAATGGTTTGGTCACCCTTAAGCACCTGGTCGGAAAGGAGACCACCAGTAACGATACCGTGTTCAGTCTCCATAGTAGTGGAAACATGGGAGGTATAGTCACGACCCCACTGGGCCTTCAAAGTACGAGGACAAAGATCATTGTTGAAATCATAATAAGGATAGTCACCATCCTCCCAATTGTATTCACCATCGTGATTGGCATCGAAGAAAGGAGCCAGATAGGGAGATTGACCGGCAGCAGTACCAGAAGCAGGCCAGTTTTTGATGGTAGCAGATACTGCATCAGGAGAGAAAGTCTCATTGGGTACAGCACCATTTTCATCATAGTTAAACATAGACATAAAGGACTGAACCTCTGTCTTGGTAATAATCCAATGGTGGTCAAACTCGTTACAGACAGGGAGATCGACAGAAGCGGTCTTCAGATCCAAAGGACCGGGCCAATAGTCATCACCCTCAGAGCCGAAACGAAGAGCAGCAATACGGAGCTGGTCGTTGACGTCAGTACCACCAATCCACAAAGCCGAACAGAATAGAGGGCAAGTGTTGCTGGTCTTAGGCAGATGGTATTGTGCCACACTACCGTCATACCACATGTTGCCGTAGCCATTGATAAGGGCGCGGACATTGTTAACATTCAGCTCTGCGGTACTCTGTGCTCTTTTGCACACAGCGGCTTTGGACTGAACGGCTGCTCTTTGATTGCCAGACTTCTTGCAAGCCTTGCAATCTTCAGCAGAAGCCGTCCCCGACACTGCGGAAATGAGAAGGGCCGCCAATACTAATTTGCTAAATATATTCTTCATATTTTATATAATTTATTCTCGGTGGGATTTAGAAAGCGTAGGACAAAGAAAGGCGGAAGTGACGCGGTGTGGCGTAACGCCAATAATTGTTGTAAAGATTAATGGTGTAGAGGTCACGATAAGACGTTGCATCCAACTGGCTGTTGATGAAAGTCTGAGTTTCAGGATCGGTCAGATAACCATCATCATCGGGGTTACCGGTAACAGGCCATACGCTACTGGTGTTACGAATGTCGAAAAGATTGGTGATGGTAAGAGCAACGGTGAGATTGGTAGCGCGTTTGCCAACCTTGATGGGGAACGTCTTGTCAACGACAACATCGAAGAAGAAACTCCAGGGGAGACGGGCGCCATTGTAGCTACCCACGATGGTGGCCTGGTTGTGGCTGAACTGCTTAGTATAGGGACGACCCGACTGAGCAACGGCCATGAAGTTGACACCGAAATTCTCCAAAACCTTGATTTCTTTCTTACGTTCCTCACCAGTAGAATCCTTCACGACGCGAGTGATGATGGGACCATTATACTTGGCACCACCAAGCACACGGTAGTCCATGTTGACTTTAAACTCATGACGGCGGTCATCGCCGATAGGATTGAGCATCTTCAGGGTGGTATAACCTTCCTTGATAAGTTCGGTCATAGTAGTACCAGAAAGACCGGTACCCTCAGCATACTGCAAAGTATAGTTGGCGTTGATGCGGATATTCTTCGACTGACGGAGGTCATAGCTAACAGTGAGACCCTTGATGGTCTTGAAATCAACATTGTCGTAAGAGTAGTAGCTCTGGTTAGGATCGGCACCTGCATACTGAACCAGCTGGATAAGGTCGCGGGTCTCTTTATAGTAAGCACTAATACCGATAGCCATATTCTTATTCAAAGCCTGCTGGAAACCAAGTTCATAGTTAGTGATTCGCTCAGGTTTCAGATTAGGATTCGAGATAGAAGTGATCTGGGACATATAGAGATAACTCAGGTAGTTGGCCTGCCAGCTGCTAGAGGGTCGACGTGCAATAATGTCGTAGCTGGCCTTGAACTGAGAACTTTCACCCACGGGGAAAGAGAAAGCAATACGAGGTTGGACAACAACCTGAGGAGTGTAATCCTCGAAGGCCTCAACGCCGACAGTGTTGTTAGAAGCAGCCTGACGACCGTTGGGAGTACGATAAGGAGTAGGCTTACCGGAAGTACCGACGATTGAATTGGGGCTGGCAAGTTCAACGCCATTGGCATCATACCATGTGGAGCCTTTACGATAACCGTAGATAGTGGGATTGTCAGCATCAGCTGCATCAACATAAACCGTCCAGTCATCACCGGCACCAGAATAAATGTTGCCCTGATAAACGGCACGACCGTTTCTCAGATCACCAACTGTGTAGGACTCATAGAGCAGATA
>ODAI010914958.1_pt1 | contig 11282 bp, 8 predicted proteins | sample 1539321 | NCBI WGS metagenome assembly ODAI01 (sample SAMN02144231, study PRJEB22623) | gut metagenome | biome: sheep rumen | host: Ovis aries | place: New Zealand
CTATGAAGAAAGAAGAATTAAAGGAACTACTGGCAGATGCTGTTGTAGATAATAACAATATTTCCGAAGAAGATATCGATGCACTTGTTGAAATTATCAATCAGTGTAAAAATCCTGATGAAGCATATAATAAAATCAGCGAAAGATTTCCCCATATTTCGGCGGAATCTCTTAAAGCAGACACTGAAGATGCCCTTTCAAAAATTAAAAACAGTGGTGATCCCGCATATCAGGATCTTTCGGATGCAGACCTTGAATCAGTTGCCGGAGGCAGTTTTGGAAGCTGGATGAAGGATAACTGGGGCTATGTTGTCGGAGTTATCGTACTTGCGGGAGTCTTATACAAAGGTGGCAAAGCCATAGGCAAAAGGCTGGGAGAAAGAAAAACGGATCGAATCTATCAAAAATCATATAAAGAAAGCTATGACCCCGCTAACGTAGAAGGAAAAATAACGGGTTTAAAGGCGGGATTACAGGATCGTGGCATAACGGTTCAAGAAAATGTAATAGATGGTATTATAAAGAACGGAGGCGTATTATGAAGACAGAAGATGAATTCGTAAAAGAAATAACAAATCTGGCCGCCAAAGCAGAAAGTCCCGAAAAAGCCATTGAGAAAATTATCGAAGCCTATCCTGAAATAGATGCCGGTGAACTGAAAAAGCAGTTCGCAATCGCTTCAAAAGAGGCTGAAGACCGCTTTTATGAAAAAAGGGATTCAGAAGAAGCAAAAGAACTTTCTGATGCAGACCTGGAATCAGTTGCGGGAGGCAGTTTTTCAAGCTGGATGAAGAAAAACTGGCCCTATGTTCTTGGCGTTTCAGTAATTGCCATATCAGCATTCGGCTACGGTATATGGAAAGGAAGTCCATCAAGAGAACGTGTTGCAGATGCAGATAGACGAGGTAAAGTAATGGGAGAGTCCACGGGAAAAAAAGACGGCATGAAGGCGGGAATGGATGCTGCCAATACTGTTGTACAGGGAAATCTTCCTTCCCTTGAAGCAGCTGTAAAATCTCTCAATCTCCCCTAATAAAATTATTCTGCAGGTCTTGTAAGGCTGACAGGAAAGGCAGTGGGTGAACAACTTACTGCCTTTTTTTTCGCCTGTAAAAACTAGACCTCAATGTGCTTTTGTGTCATATTTGAATTACTATGAAACACAATAAGATTATCAGGCAGTTCCCCCTTTTACTGCTGCTTTTAACACTTATCATTTCCTGTAACGGGAATAAAAAAGGCGGTCAGACAAGTCCTGTAAGCCAGACTGCCAGACTGCAGTATCTTTTCAGCTCCTCATCTGTCAAAGGCGGCTGGCGGGGATGTGACGGTCTTCAGCCGGAATCCTGCGACAGCATAGAAGGACTCTACAAGGCCGTTGAAGAAAGCCGGGAAGACTTTACTGCCCTGCTTGAGGACATTAAGGAAGAATTTACAGACATTAACCCCATGATTCTCAGACGTCTCACCCTCAAAAATCCGGAGCGCATAAAAGAAAAACTGCGGGAAGACCAGAGGCTTAACGATCTGGCAGGAAATGGTGAACTTGTTTACGACAAGGCTACGGACACCTACCATTGCAGGTCTATCCGCGACTGTGACGGTGCTACAATATGCGTAACAAGCCTTGATGAGATTCAGACTATTCTCCAGTATCTGGACAAGCAGCCCTATGTGGTAAGGATTAAAAACAATTTTGCCACACCGACAGCGACAGGTTATTCTGACATCAACATGAACATCAAACTGCCCAAGGGCACCATCGTTGAACTGCAGTTAAATACGCTGGCAAATCTTGTGGCAAAAGAACGCTATGACCATGTTCTCTATGAAATCTACCGCTCTGTTGCCAGCAATCCCAGTTACAGGGAACTGGCGGACATAATAAGCGAAGCACAGAAGGCAATTTTTACGCTTTCCGCCGACTATTCACGCAGGGGAGCATTCCCTGAAAATGACGGCGAGGACGATATTTATGCTCCTGACTACAAGTTTCAGCCCTATGCTGACACAATCCGTCCCTTTGTGGAAAAGGCAAAGCCTCTTGTTGAAAAAGCCATCGCTGACGGAATCATTCTGGAAGCAACTGTAAAGCACTTTAATCAGCTGCTGGAATACATAAAGTAAAGCAAGTCTTTTTCCGTCTTGCCAAAAGCCCGGCAGAAAGCCTATTCTTCCCGAATGGAAACAATGTTTGCGGCAGCAAGGCGGACATGGGCAAAGGCTTCCTTAAAATCTTCCCGCCTGCGGTAGAGGAAGTATGAGGAAGGCTCCCAGATGACCAGCCAACCGATAATACCTGTACTCTGGCTCAGCACTTTCATAAAAGGATAGATATGTGAATTGACATGGAAGAAGTGCGAACAGAGAAGACAGATAATCAGAAAGAGAAAACCACCGATTAAGTCAATGCTCCACTTTGTTTTTTCCTTTGAATGGGCATGGAGATGCTTTTCTGCAGTCCGTGTAAAATGATGAATCAGAGCCTGCTTTACCTGCTCTTCTGAGTAGGGAAAAGACTTTGCAAGGGAAAAGTTTATGGTTACCTGCCCTTTTTCATGCCTTTCTTCAAGACAGTCAAGCAGATAAGATTCTAGTTCCGGGGAAAGGGACCTTTTTTCCAGATGGGTGGTGTCAAAACCGTTAAAAAAATCTTCCTCATCTTTGAGTTTGATATAGAGGGAAAGGGGCTGGCCCTTTTTTGCAAGCTGACTGAGTTTTTGTCTGCGGCGTTCAATTCTTTCGTTTAAGTTAAGCATTTTTGCATTATAATTTTTTTCATACACTTTTTCAACTGTGCTTTAACACAAAGGAACTTTTCCTGCCTACTTCCCAAAAGTTTGAGAAAGTGCTATAGTGCTTAAAGTCAATGGCGACTCCGTGTATGCGGGGTCGCTATTTTTTTTGCCTTACGGGGCAGATTTTTTAGCGGAATGTTTTTGGAGGAGTTATATGTGTGGATTTGTTGGAGCATTTGATTTGACTTCCGGCGGAAAAGCTCTTGAGCAGGGTCTTAAGGACGAACTCAGGGCTCAGGTTCTGGAGATGTCCAAGAGAATTCGTCACCGGGGGCCGGACTGGAGCGGAGTCTACACTGGAGAAAATGCAATTTTGAGCCACGAAAGGCTTTCAATTGTAGACCCTCTTTCCGGAAAACAGCCCCTTGTAAGCGATGACGGAAAAATCATTCTTGCGGCAAACGGAGAAATCTACAATCACAAGGAAGTGAGAAAAGCCTATAAGGACTATCATTTCCGTACGGGAAGCGACTGCGAGGTTATCATTCCCCTTTACAAGTCATGTGTGCAGAATGGCGGAGATTTTTCTGCAATGATTGAACAGCTTTCCGGCATTTTTGCCTTTGCCCTCTACGACAGCGAACGGGACTGCTATCTGGTTGCCCGGGATGAAATTGGCGTCATTCCCCTCTATCAGGGCTGGGATAAGGAAGGCCGCTACTATGTGGCAAGCGAACTCAAAGCCCTGGAAGGCGACTGTGTAAGCATTGAGGAGTTCCCCAACGGAAGCTACCTGTATTCAGACGGAAAAAATCCCCAGACAAAACCTGTCCGCTGGTACAAGAGGGACTGGGAAGCATACGATGCAGTAAAAAACAATCCCCGGGCTACAGACGAAAAAGGTCAGGTCATCAATCCGTCAGTTATTGAAAAAGTAAGAAACGGACTGGAAGCGGCGGTAAAGGCCCAGCTGATGAGCGATGTTCCCTACGGTGTACTCCTTTCCGGCGGCCTGGATTCTTCGATTATTGCGGCGATTACCCAGAAGTACAGCAAAAAGCGCGTAGAAAGTGACAGCAGGGAAAGCGCCTGGTGGCCGCAGCTCCACTCCTTTGCAATCGGCCTGGAAGGAAGCCCTGACTTAATTGCAGCCCAGAAAGCGGCAGACTACATCGGTACGGTTCACCATGAAGTTCACTTTACCATTCAGGAAGCACTGGATGCCCTGCCGGACGTCATTTACCATATAGAAACCTATGACATCACTACGGTAAGGGCTTCAACTCCCATGTACCTGCTGGCCAGGGTTATCAAGTCTATGGGAATAAAGATGGTTCTTTCAGGAGAAGGAAGCGATGAACTCTTTGGCGGCTATCTCTACTTCCACAAGGCACCAGATGCAGGCGAATTCCATGAGGAGCTGGTACGCAAGATGAGCAAGCTTCACCTTTACGACTGTCTGAGGGCAAACAAATCCCTGATGGCCTGGGGCGTAGAAGGACGCGTTCCCTTTCTGGACAAGGACTTTATCGACATTGCCATGAGACTGAACCCCAGTGACAAGATGAGCATCCGCCTGCCGGATGGTGGCCAGCGCATGGAAAAATGGATTCTGCGCAAGGCATTTGAAGACCTGCTGCCGGAAAGCATTGCATGGAGGCAGAAGGAGCAGTTCAGCGACGGCGTGGGCTACAACTGGATTGATACCTTAAAGCGCATTACCGAGGAAAAAGTCAGCGACGCAGAATTTGCCCGCAGGGAAAACCGCTTCCCGGTAAATCCGCCCAAAACAAAAGAAGAATACTACTACCGTGAAATTTACAGCAGGCTTTTCCCCAGCGACAGCGCGGCCAAATGCGTTCCCCACGAAGCAGGCGTGGCCTGTTCTACGGCAAAGGCTCTGGAATGGGACGCAGCCTGGAAAAACATGGATGAACCTTCCGGCCGCGCGATTGGCGGTGTGCACAAGGATGCGTACCGGGCATAAGGACTAGAAGATGAGCAAAGCATATCTGATTCTTGCAGACGGCACGGTTTTTGAAGGAAGTGCAATCGGTGCAAAAGGAAGGACAATCGGTGAGACTGTCTTTACGACCGGTATGACAGGCTATATGGAAACTCTGACAGACCCCAGTTACTTTGGCCAGATTGTCACGCAGACTTTTCCCCTGATTGGTAACTATGGCGTTGAAAGCGCTGACATGGAAAGCAAAAAAAGCTGGGTAAAGGGCTACATCGTAAGGGAACTCTGTGACGGTCCCAGCAATTTCCGCTGCCAGGGAGATTTGAACTCTTTTCTGAAAGCAGAAGGAATTGCGGGCATTTGCGGCATAGACACCCGGGCCCTTACAAAAAAACTGCGGGAATCCGGTGTTATGAACGGCATGCTTATAAGCGGAGAAGAAATGCCGCCCCTCAGTGATGACCTGCTGCAGAAAATCCGCAGTTACAAAATTGAAGATGCCGTAAAGAGCGTACAGAATGGCGGCAAAAGTGAAAAAAGCCCGAAGGAAACCCCTGCCCGCCATTCAGTCTGCCTGCTGGACTTTGGCGCAAAGGCCAACATCCAGAGGGAACTGGAAAAAAGAGGCTGCAGGGTGACAGTTCTTCCCTATGACACAAAAGCAGAAAAAATAGAAGAACTTGCGCCGGACGGAATCATGCTTTCTAACGGACCGGGCGACCCGGCGGAAAATGTGGGCGTGATTGAAGAAATTACAAAACTCTGCAAAAGCGGCATTCCCATCTTTGGCATTTGTCTGGGTCACCAGATGCTTGCCCTGGCCCGGGGTGCAAAAACCAGCAAACTCAAATACGGACACAGGGGCGGAAATCACCCGGTAAAGGATGTAAAAAGCGGTCGGGTCTACATTACCAGCCAGAATCACGGCTATGCAGTTGAGCCTGACAGCCTGCCCTCCTTTGCCCGGATGTCTTTTGTAAATGCAAACGATGCTACCTGCGAGGGCATAGACTACACAGACATTCCGGCCTTTAGCGTACAGTTTCATCCGGAAGCATGCGGAGGTCCTAAGGACACCAATTTCCTCTTTGACCGCTTTATTGAAATGATTGACGAAAAAGCCAGGGGAAAATCCTCCCGGGGAGAAAAAAAATGCCATTAAATAAAGATATCCATAAAGTAATGATTATCGGTTCCGGTCCCATTGTCATAGGACAGGCCGCTGAATTTGACTACGCAGGAAACCAGGCCTGCAAGGCGCTCAAGTCACTTGGACTGGAAGTCTGTCTGGTAAATTCAAATCCGGCTACACTGATGACAGACCGGGCCATGGCAGATGAAATTTATCTGGAACCCCTTACCCTGCCTACCCTGCAGAGAATCATTGAAAAGGAAAAGCCGGATTCACTGCTTTCTACTCTGGGCGGCCAGACGGGACTGACACTTTCCATGGAACTTGCAAAATCAGGTTTTCTGGAAAGTCACGGGGTAAAACTTCTGGGAGCCCGCCCCCTTACCATTGACAAGGCAGAAGACCGGCAGATGTTTAAGGACACCATGCAGGCAATCGGCGAGCCCTGCATTCCGTCAAAAGTTGTCACCACATACGAAGATGCCCTTGATTTTGCAAAAAACGGAATCGGACTGCCTGCAATCATCAGGCCGGCATTTACCCTGGGAGGAACAGGTGGCGGCATTGCCAATACCTGGGCAGAATTTGACGAGATTGCCCACAATGGCCTGCACCGCTCGCCCATTCACCAGATACTTGTAGAAAAATGTATTTCCGGCTGGAAGGAAATTGAATTTGAAGTAATGCGGGACAGTAAGGCCAATGTCATTACCGTCTGTTCTATGGAGAACTTTGATCCGGTTGGCGTGCACACAGGAGATTCCATTGTTATAGCCCCGACAGTCACCCTTGCGGACAAGGAATACCAGATGCTGCGGAGTGCGGCCCTGAACATCATTTCTGCCCTGGAAATTGAAGGTGGCTGTAACTGTCAGTTTGCCCTGAATCCTGATTCCTTTGAATACGCCGTTATTGAAGTAAACCCCCGCGTAAGCCGCTCCTCTGCTCTGGCTTCCAAGGCTACGGGCTACCCCATTGCAAAGGTGGCCGCCCTGATTGCGGTAGGCTTTACTCTGGACGAAATTCCAAACTTTGTTACAAAAAAGACCAAAGCCTGCTTTGAGCCGGTGCTGGACTATGTGGTAGTAAAAATGCCCAAGTTCCCCTTTGACAAATTTGTCTACGCAAGCCGCAAACTTGGCACGCAGATGAAGGCCACCGGCGAAGTGATGGCAATAGGACAGAATTTTGAAGAGGCAATCCTCAAGGCTGTCCGGGGAGCGGAACTGGGCGTAAAAGACTTGAATCTGCCTCTGTTTGAAAAAGACTTTGACGAAAAAATCCGGGAAAGGGTTTCCCAGTGCACTGACCAGAGGATTTTTGCAATCTACCAGGCCTTAAAACGAAAGCTGATGACGGTAGATGAAATTCACGACATAACAAAAATTGACCGCTGGTTTTTGTGGAAGCTGGAAAAAATTGCAGAAGCAGACAAAAAATCCGGGGGAAAAATCCTCTACCCGCCACGCTCATTTAAAATGGTCGATACCTGTGCGGGCGAATTTGACGCAGAAACACCCTATTTTTATTCAACGACCGGCGGAGAAAACGAAGCGGAAAAATTTCTGCAGGAGCGTCATGAGAATGGCGCCGGGGTTTTAGGGGGCGCAGGCTCCCTAGGAGAAGGGGTAGCGGCCAACGAAGTGGGCGCGCAGGGGAAGGCTTTCCCCTCCTCAAAAGGAAATATCGTCGTTCTCGGCTCTGGCCCTATCCGCATCGGTCAGGGTATTGAATTTGACTATTCTTCCGTACAGTGTATCTGGGCGTTAAAAAAACTGGGCTACGAGGTTGCAATCATAAACAACAACCCGGAAACAGTTTCTACGGATTTTGACATTGCAGACAGGCTGTATTTTGAGCCGCTGACCCCTCAGGACGTTATGAATGTGCTTGCGGTGGAAAAGCCACTGGGCGTAGTTGTCGCTTTTGGCGGCGGAACTGCCATTAAACTTGCAAAATATCTGGACAGTCAGGGAGTGCGCATTCTGGGAACAAGTGCAGACGCCATTGACCTTGCAGAAGACCGCGAACGGTTTGAAGAACTCTGCGACCGCCTGAATGTAAACAGGCCCAAGGGACTTACAGTCTTTACTGAAGTTGAAGCTCTGGAAGCGGCGGCCCGTCTGGGTTACCCTGTTCTTATGAGGCCAAGTTATGTTCTTGGCGGACAGAATATGATTATTGCCAGAAGTTCCGCCGACATCAAGGAATACATGAAAATCATCCTTGCCCAGAAAATTGAAAATCCCATTCTGATTGACAAATACATGGAAGGAAAGGAGCTGGAGATTGACTGTATCTGTGACGGCGAAGATGTTCTGATTCCGGGAATTATGGAACATGTAGAAAGGACTGGAATTCATTCAGGAGATTCCATTGCAGTCTATCCGCCATGGGATTTTACGCCGGAGATGACAAAGGAAGTTGTGGAAAAATCAACGGCTATGGCTCTGGCTCTGGGAACAAAAGGTCTGGTAAACATTCAGTGGCTTTTTTACAAGGGTCAGCTGAATATTATAGAAGCAAATCCCCGCTCAAGCCGGACGGTTCCCTATCTTTCCAAAGTTACGAATATTCCCATGGTAGAACTGGCAACACGGGCAATGCTGGGCGAAAAAGTGCGGGACATGGGCTACGGAACCGGTCTCTACCCTCCCCACTCCTATACTGCGGTAAAAGTGCCGGTATTCAGTTTTGAAAAGCTGATGAATGTGGACACCCATCTTGGTCCGGAAATGAAAAGCACGGGCGAAGTTCTGGGTATTGCAGCCACGCGGGAAGAAGCACTTTTTAAGGGCATGGCGGCGGCAGGCTGGAAGATGGTGCATCCGAAAAAGCATGAGGGGGAAAGCCTTCCCCCTGCGTCGCAGTCCCTTGCGCCGACACCCCCTTCTACAGGGGCTGAGCCCCCGTACCCCCGTGGAGTTTTATTCTCCGTGAGGGCATCTGATCTGCCGGAACTGCCCGCCCTGGCAAAAAAATTCTACGAGCTGGGCTTTGACCTCTACGCCACAACCGGAAACGCGGCAACAATTGAGCGGAGCGGCATGGAAGTAAGGCATGTTGCCAAAGTTCACGAAAACTACAGCGACAATGTGATGACACTTTTGGAAAGCGGCCGCGTGGTCTATCTGGTTTCCACCAGTGCCAAGGGACGGGACCCGGTGGCAGAAAGCGTAAAACTGCGCCGTCTTGCCGTTGAGCACGACATAGACTGTCTTACTTCGATTGACACCGCAAACGCCCTGGCAGACTGTCTTTCCGGAGGATATTCACTGGAAAACGCAGGACTGACAGATATCTGCAAGCTCTAGTTTACTTGCAGGCAGGAGAGAGAAAATGTATACAAAAGAAGAAGTTCTGGATTTTGTAAAGGAAGAGGATGTAAAGTTTATCAGGCTTGCCTATTTTGATGTAAGGGGCAGGCAGAAAAACATTTCCATCATGCCTACGGAACTGGAAAGGGCCTTTAGCGAGGGCATTCCTTTTGACGCTTCCGCAGTAGAAGGCTTTGAAGGGCCGGAAAAATCGGATTTGTATCTGGTGCCGGATGCCTCTACCCTTGCCGTCATCCCCTGGCGGCCCATGACGGGAAAAGTTGTCCGCATGTTCTGCAACATTTTTGACTCTGACGGGCAGCCCTACAAAAAAGACAGCCGGGCACTTTTGAAGAACATCTGCAAAAAGATGCAGGCTGAATACGGCCTGAATGTCATGGTGGGCACGGAGATTGAATTCTATCTCTTTAAGCTGGACGAAAAAGGAGAAAAGACAAAAATTCCCTTTGACGAAGCAGGCTACATGGATATTGCGCCCCTTGACCACGGAGAAAACATCCGCAGGGACATCTGCTTTACCCTGGAACAGATGGGCTTTACGCCGGAAGCAAGCCACCACGAAGAGGGACCGGGCCAGAACGAAATTGACTTCCGCTATTCTGATCCCCTAACTGCCGCAGACAATGTTGCAACTTTCAAATGGATTGTAAATACAAAGGCTTCTTCCAACGGGCTGAGCGCAGATTTTTCTCCCAAGCCCCTGCCCGGTGAGGCTGGAAACGGCATGCACATAAGTATTTCCTGCGCAAGCGATTCAGGCGATAAGGAAGCGGCAAAGAAAAATCTCTGCTATATGCTGGCGGGAATGTATGCCCACATGGAAGAAATAACATATTTTCTGAACCCCACGGAAAATTCCTACAAGCGGCTGGGTTCTGCAAAGGCGGCAAAATATGTGAGCTGGGGAAAAGAAAACCGCTCTGCCCTCATCCGCATTCCTCATGTAAAGGGAGAGCCCCGGCTTGAAGTCCGTTCACCAGACCCGGAATGCAATCCCTACATCGCCCTGACCTGCCTGCTGGCTGCCGCAATGGACGGGCTTAAAGAGAAACTTACAGCGCCTGAAGCGACAGAGGAAAATCTTTTTGACAACAAGACCGCTTCCCGCCTGGGACTGAGAACTCTGCCCCAGTCACTGGATGAAGCCCGGGAACTTGCAGAAAAGAGCCCCTTTGTGACATCTCTGCTGGCTGATTTTATCTGATTGTGTCTTATTGAATCGTATTGAACAGGTAGATTATGCAGTCAGACAGTCACAGCGTACTTTTGCTTTCTCACGACAGCAAGTTAATTTCTCAGATACAGGCTTTCCTCATTCTACCCCTTTTTGAGCTGACGGTGACAGGCGATTATAATGATGCCCGCCGCATAAGCTCAGAAAGAAACTATAACATCATCATTGTTGATTCCGGAGATGGAGACGGCATTGATTTTGCAACCAGCCTTTCCGATTCCTATGCGACGGTTCTCCTTCTTGTTACGGCAGAGCATTTTGATGAGATTTCCTACCGGGTAGAAGCCTACGGAATTCTAACCTTTACAAGAGTCTTTGAGCCCTTTTATTTTTACAACATGATGAAAGTTGCAATCGCCGTCCACTACAAAGTGCAGACACTTTCCAGCCAGACCATAAAGTTAAAAACAAAAATGGAAGAAATCCACCTGATAAACAGGGCGAAACTCCTGCTTGTAGAAAAGGCTGGCATGAGCGAAGAGGAAGCCCACCGCTATCTGGAAAGAGAGGCTATGGACAAGGGCATCAAAAAGACAGCGGTGGCAGAAAAAGTTATAGGAAAATACAAATAAGGCTTACACCGGGTAAAGGCCGTTAAAGCATCCTTCGCACCAGCCGGTCTTTTCGGAAGCACAACATGACGAGAGGGCTCTGAGCATTCCTTTTAGGGAAATAAAAGCCAGAGAGTCGGCTCCAATCTGACGGCGGATTTCTTCCTGTTCGTGGGTGCTGGAAATAAGCTCGTTTTTGCTGGGTGTGTCTATACCCAGATGACAGGGGAATTTTACCGGCGGCGAAGAAACCCGGAAGTGCACTTCCCTTGCCCCTGCCCTGCGCAGTATTTCCACAAGGCGGCGGCTGGTGGTTCCCCGGACGA
>ODAI013146372.1_pt1 | contig 11282 bp, 19 predicted proteins | sample 1539321 | NCBI WGS metagenome assembly ODAI01 (sample SAMN02144231, study PRJEB22623) | gut metagenome | biome: sheep rumen | host: Ovis aries | place: New Zealand
CTGTCGGCAGATTATTGATCCATTCATCAAGCCGTTTTTTGTTGCTATCTGTACCCATACGATACATAAGGTGCATATGCAGCGCATCAATCGCCGCCTGTCTTTCTACCAAATCGCACGCGTGCGTTTCCGTGCGTTCTTCCGCGCGTTTTTCTGGCTGTGCGGACGGCAGTTTCAGCAATCTCTTCCATGCTTTGCTGATGCCTTTCAATTCTTCCTTTGTTGAAGCTCTTCCTTGCAACTCTGCCATTTCATCAATAGCCGCCTGTCTGTCAATCAAATCCATCTGCTTCACCTCATCCTTTTCCAGATTTCATCAGCCTGTTCCTTGCCGTACTTTTTGCAGTCCTTCTTGTAGCCAATCCACTGACCAACAGGGAGAAGCAGTAACGCCCCAGCCCATCCGAAAATCACAAATGCCAGAGCATCAAGTATGGGGCTTCCAGTTATCATTCTGCTTCACCTCTATTCTTCCACTCATCAATTCCGGCAGGAGTGCGTCCCTAAACTCCGCAAGGTATCTGTTCTCCTCATTGTTCAGGTACATAATCATCTGCTTCCAGTGGTTCAGGAAATCGAGTACCAGTGGATGCACGCCGTCTTTCGTGCTGATCCTGATCGTGATCCCGTCGTCTGCACCAAAGGAAATATTTTTCTCTTTAAGTGCCTTCTGTCCGACAAGCCCAAAGGATTCCGACAGGTCAGGACGTTCAACATCCATACAGTCATATCCAAGCCGCTTAGCCGCCGTCCGGTTCATCCGGATCTGGATAGCGTTCTTCTGCGATATGATTCTGTTGTAGTCAGCGGCGATATCTTCAAAGGGTCTGTGCGACATCTCGATCTTCAGATCGAAGTACCGCCTCGGTGTCAGGTCCCAGTCATTCTTTTCCAGATCTTCCGGTACCACCCATTTGCAGAAATCTTTCTGCTCCTGACCGGTGCTGATCATAGCCAGACATTCCTGCATGATCTCCCGAGGGATGACCGTTACCGTTTTGTGGTAAGTCCTACCTGTGTGAGAGTTCCCACCGAACTGGCCACGCTGGTCTCTGGTCTCTTCGATGCAGTGATCCTTCAGGTCGATCATTGCAATCTTCCTGGTATCTTTGTGCTTATCGAAGACCAGAAGACAGGTCGGTATTCCGGTAGACTCGAACATGTTGGCCGGAAGAGCTATTACAGCAAGCAGGAGATTCTGGCGTATCAGCTGCTGCCGGATCGTCTGCTCCTGTTTCTGTCCGGAAGAAAGAACGCTATTAGGCAGAAGGATCACGGCCCTGTCTTCGATCCAGCTGAGTGCCGATAGGATAAAGGCCATGTTTGCGTTTGATTCTGGCGGTATCTCATAGCCTGCATATTGTGGGAGGAATCCAGCCAACTCCGGAAGTTTCCACCGCAGGTTATATGGTGGGTTCGATATCAGTGACGTGCCCAAATTCTCCTCCCTTCGTAATCTTCCAAGCTCTCATGGGCTCTTCACCGCTAAGCGCATCCATCTGATACACTCTGCAGTCGATATTCCGCAGGACCATATTGAAGATCAGGAACGGGATGACATTCTCGTCGATCTCCAAGGCAGTGAATCTTATGTCGTGGTTCTGCTGCCACTTCTGGATGATCAGCGCTCCGGATCCTGCACACATGTCCACGATCCGTTCCGAGCTTCCTGCAAGTAGTCCCATGAACTGAGCAACGGAAGCCGGCGTGTAGTCCTGCTTCTTTTCCTTTCGGTCAGCGAGGTAATACTGGTAGATCTTCTGCATCCAGTCAACGCTTAAATCACCGCCAACCAAATCATAAAAGGCTTTAAGTTTGTCGGTATTGCTGACGCTTTCCAGAAGTGCAGAACCGAGATCGTCAGCATTGTCAACGCCGAACAATTCAAGGGTTCTGTCAGTTAATTCTTTCAGTTCCATATCACACCCCCATAACCGCAGTGCCGTCAGAGTAATATCGCCAGATGTATCTGGCCAGCTCCTCGCAGACTGCAATTCCGAAATCATTCCCGGCCCTGCTCTTGTCTTTGACCCACGTACGGCCTGTGTACCTCTCAGTGTAAGAATGAATTACAATTGACGCCGGGCGCTCATAGCAGTCTATGATCATGCCGTAGCTCCAGCGCTCATTGCCTGTTCCCCACGCCATCATGTCATAGTCAGCATTCCGCATGAGGACGTAGTGCCTTGATTTGCAGAGCTTCTGGGAGACGATACATCTTCCACTTTTCTTTAATACCCAGCTGCCCCTGCAATTCTTTTTGAATAAATAGATCCGGGAGTTTCTCTGATCAATGACAATGGCCCGGCCGTTGTCCTCTATGGCCTTATCCAGGGCCCGCTCTATCTTTGCCGGAATCTTCGTAGCTGCCTGTGCAGGGACAGGGACCATAAACACAAGTATCAGCACCATGATTAAAAACCTCTTCATTTCTACGTCCTCCATTTCCGTCTATAGTCTGCCCGCAGGCCCTTCATTACCATTTCTCTTGTGGAATCCCACTTGTATGAGAATGTGACCTCATTCCATGCCTTTATGAACTTCATGGCGCTCTTTGTGCCGGCTGTGTACTTCATTTCATCAACGGCAACATTCATGATTGTCATGCACCATTGAATATAGCTCTTCTTCCTTTTCAGCTTCTGGGCAATCTCGTCGATGCTGTGGCCTTCATCGTACAGGTTGACAGCCTCAATCATGGTGTCCGTGATTTTCACGTTCTCAATTTTCGGCATAGACGATCTCCGTTTCTGCCAGATGGTCTATCACTGATATGCCGACTTCATTGATGCAGGCGGCCCTGATAGCGTCCTTATTCCGGCCGTATTCCACAAGCACTCCATCTGTCTGGCTTGCCACTCTGGAGAGTCTTACGGGGCCAAATCCGCACCTTCTGTGAAGCGCTAAGAGGATGCAGGCCGTAACGTTTGCGGGGATCCATTTCATCTGCTGTTTCCTCATGTAGATATACTGAGGTCTGGTCATGCCCTTGTCATAGTTGGTGACTCCGGCATTGAGGAAGGCCAGATCATGCCAGCTCTTGCCGTTGCCAATTTGAACTTCCACGCCGGTCTCTTCTTCCAGCATCTGTGGCATGGACTTGAGATTAGTCTGCCCACACTCATGCCAGACCTCACTGGTCATCTCCAGAAGGCTGAGGATGCGAGGCTTGCCCCATCCCCAGTATCTTCTGAGTGCTATGGCCGTACTGCTGTAAATCAATGCGACCTGCTTCTGCAATTCGGCATCCAGCGCACGGTCCGCTCTCATTACTGCGCTGTCAATGTTTCTTCCTTTTTTCGTTCTCATAGTCCTTAATCCATTCCTTCTGTGCCCAATCGTCTCTATATAGCTCCTCCTCGTTGCCCGCCGATACACACAGGCAGGCATAAAGAAGGATGACAATGATAGCGGCGAATATTAAGAGGAGTGCTTTGATGGCCATGTACCTAATCCTCCGTATATGAATCCCAGGCCAGGACCCGCCCTTCTTTATAAACGTGCCCGGTCTCACTCATGAACTCACAGTCCCCAATGTAATACAGCTGCGCCGGAGCAGGGCTTGTGATACCTTTCAACCGGCAGGCATAGATCTCAAAGTGATCCTCCCACCATTCCAGGACCTCCTGTTTTGTCATGAATGGATTCTCATGCTCCCATCCGTCTTTCATGGTCCCAGGCTCAGAAGGCCACTGGTCTTTGTCCGTATACTTCCAATCGAATCTGACCATTATTTGCTCCATTTCCCCACACAGTCAGTGTGGATAAATATCTCGGTTCCTCTCTTCGTCTTGGTGTATTCCAGCTTCTCGGGATCCTCTTTTGTCACCGCCTTCTTACAGACAGGGCAGCAGACATCTCTGGGAGCGAGTCCGTACCTCATACTGGCCGGATCAGTGTATGTGACCTTCTTCAATCTGTTAAAATATGCCTTGGTTAACATTTCTTCCTTTCTGGACTTCATTTTGTCCACCGTGTCCACCTTTGTCCACCAGAGGAATGGCTTATTTAAGCCAAAAAATGGACTTTTCAGAGCATGGTGGACAAAAAAAACCAAATCGGCAAAGTCCTTACACTATTCATGTGTGCGTTACACTTCATATTTTCGGGAAATATTTTTTTTATTAAAATTTTTGTCCACCCTGAAGAAAAAAGTAGAGAAAACCTTGTAAATAAGCCAAATTCCCGGTGGACAAAATGGAAAAATTTTTGTCCACCACTTGTCCACCGCTGTCCACCGGGATGACTCAATGGATGAGCTTCTGGGTCGTTTCTGACTGTTTCATGAACACTCTCTTGCTCTGTCCTCCTACCTTTCCCTTCCCAATTCCGATCTGGTAAAGGTCCCAGACCGCTTCCCTGAACAGCTTACTGGAGAATTTCCTGTCATCTGTTGACCACTCGTAGAACATCTCTTTGAGATCGTTGACGGTCTTGCCCACGATCTCGTCCGGCTCCAGATCCTTGGCGAACTGGAGCGAAACATTATTATCCTCGTGGTACTGATCGTTGTATTTCAACACGATGTCTGATTCAGTCCACTTCTGATTGGTGTAGAGGCGCTTATAGCCTTCCACGATCAGCCGGATCCAATACTCCAGGGCCTCCTGGGTCGTTACCTTTGATATAAAGTTGGGGTCTGGCTTCTCCACCTTGTTGAACATCGGCAGCCATACGATTCGGCGCTTGTAGGCGTATCCCTTTTCAAATGACTTGATATCTGAATTGGTGGTGAAGTAGAGTTTTGTGGTGAATGTGGCCGACTCTGACTCTGAATAAAGGCGCCGTGTGCTGACAGTGTCCGCTGTTGAAATGTTCTTTAAGATCTTCAGCTGATCATTGTCAATTGTTTCCGGCTCTATATCGTCTCCCAGGTTGGCCAGCTTCCCGATCATGGTTACTTTGAATCGGTCATCCACCAGCTGCTTGATTGAAAGGTTCGTGCAGTTCTTAGCGTTGTAGATCCGCTTCATGATCTGGAGCAGGGTCCCTTTGCCGTTCGCTCCGTCTCCACGGAACATAAAGAACTTGCCCAGGGACCGGATCCGCTCAGGGTCCGTTATCATGACATAGCCGATGACTTCCATCAGAAGATCCCTGTAATTCGGATCCCCGGAAGTCAGGGCATCAATGTAATCGTCAACGATCTTGACCGGCTCTGCATCTGGCTTGTAATTGATGTCGATGAAATAGGGAGTAAAATCGGTGTAGTTTTTAATAGGAAGGAAGTTTCCGTCCCGGAGGATGCCGTTCCTCACTCTGATCGGGAAGACCGTGTCCCCTGGGATGATGTCAGAGCGGTACTTTATTTGCTTCACGACCTCATCCACATATCTGGTGTTCTGGCCTTCACAGAGTTGAAAGATCCGTCTGATCAGTGCGGCATCTCCTTCATCTGAAAGATACTCTCCATTCCGATACCACCAAATGCAGCCGGAGTAGATCACTGTTCTGGATTCTGCCATGACCTGAGTGGCCACCCAATATTTATCATCCGGGTCTGAACCAATATCCACATCCCTGAGGATCCCCTGGAGTTCCTGCTCTGACATCGGAGTAGCAAAAACGTGCTCATTGATGAACCGCAGATAATGTTCCCAGTCCCCATGATCGCCCAGTGCCCTCCTGTGTGCGAACAGTGCCTTATTCCGGCCGTCACCTTCATCCATTCCTGTCATGTCCTGGTACGGATGCTTTACGGTGCCGGTTCTGAATATTGGAGGCATATAGGCTTTTAAATTTTCGTTGTCTATCTGCCTCAACACGCCATTCCGCTTTATGGTCATTCCTTCTGGCCGTGTTCTGGAAGTGTGCTGCTCGATCTTGAAGCCCAGGCGGCATATTCCGTCTTTTGCCTTTGTGAAGTCCGGCGGCTTCTGGAAATAGAAATGCCCCCCTCTGTCTGTCCAGACCGTCATCGTGCGGATATTGAACTCCTTTATCATGGCCTTGATGGCTTCTTTAGGGAGATGGTCTATGTCTATGACAACCTCGTTGTCAGCAATCTCATAACCGGCATTCTCAAAAGCATCGGGAGTGTCGGATCTGTCCGGGTTCTTACCAGCGTGCTTCTCACCCGGCTTGTATTCCACGTACAAATCACTTCCACCCCCTCAGTTTCTTCTGGACCAGGTCATAATAGTGGCCAAGGTCTATCATCTCTGCAAAATCGGGAATATCCTCAACATCCCCGTTCCACACATACATCCTCTCTGGAACGTCAGGGAAATTGACCTGGCCTCCGTCCTGTCGGATCTTATAGAGCTTTGTGGTCCCCGGGTATCCCTCCCTTGCTGCGAATATTCTGTTAACCTTGTTCTGCCATTCTCCTGTGGCATCCTGGACTCCCTGGAACGTGCTCCCTGCTTTGAGGACGTACTGCCAAAGCATTGGATTATCCAAATGCTTCCCCAGGGTCCTATCTATGGGCGTACCGTGTGCCAGATACTCGACCATTGCCATCTGGACGATGCGGATATTGTTGTTGGAGAAGAATTTGTCCGTATGGTACTTGTTGACTTCCCCACCCTTGGTCTTTATCTTTCCATCATGTAGGGCAATGTAGTTGTTGACGTCCTTCTGGATCCAATCGTCAAACTCATCGATCTCAAGGACCATTCCCAGGAATTCCCATTCCCATTCCTTACAAATATCTTTGTAGGCATCGTGGAGGGCAGGATCATCAATGAAGGCCACACCGTCGGTGTTTGCGTTGATGATTTTGTAGCCTGCCTTGTGCAGCTCCCGGCAGAGCCAGAAGAGGGCGATCTGGCCATAAATGCAGATCGTGGCGGATGCCATAGGGTTGAATATGGTTGAATAGGGACTTTTCAGAAGGCCGTACACAGAGTTGAGCACCAGTTTCAGTGCCCCCGCTCTTACCGGGTCTGTGTGCTTGATGGCAAGCCTTTCCTGTCTGATGCTGTCATAGAGTTCCGTGGAAGGTCCCAGGCCGTTCAGCATCTTGATCAGTGAGGGATACATACTACTGACGTCGGCCAGCTTCACATTGGAAGTCCTCAGAGGCTTTGCCGGTGCCCCGTGAAGGCCGCCCAGGGCGAACACAAATACACAGTCATACATGGAGACCTTTACAGATCTTCCCTTCCCTGTTACGGCTTCTGGGGATGCTGTCAGCTCCCCCCACATATTCCAGACTGAATCCGGGATGCCTGCCACATTCCTCCAGTATTTTGCCGGGACATGGTGACTGGTCCATATTGCGGGACCTTTGCTGCCGACAAGGATCGTTGTGGAGAGGGTCGTGGTATTCCATCTTGATGCTGACTCTCTCTTTTCCTCTGGGATCATGCCCAGGAGGGATTCTTTCGTATCAAAATAGGAATATTCCCGGAGCTTAAAGACCTCTATCGTGGTCTGGACATCGTAGCAGCAGTATTTAAGGACTTCCTCCTTTTCGGCATCCGTCAAAGGTCTCTGGATATCAAAAGGGACAGAAGACTCCAGGATGCTCCTTCCCATGTTCCCCTCTATCTGTTTCAGTGACGGATGGGAGACATCTATCTGCTGCATACAGTCCAGGGACCGGATCAGGGGACTCTTTTTAAGAGTTGCCCCTTTGCCGGAGATGATCCTGTCATTCTGGCGCTTGATGAATGAAGGAAGGTTAGACGCTTCGTTCATCATGGTGGTCAGCATATAATCATCGTATCCATAGTTGTTGTAGCCGACCAGGACCTTGTCCCGGATGAGCTCCGGGACAGCTTCGAATCCTGTCGGTCTGATATCTGAGACTCCCTGCCTGTTCTCATACTCTGCAAGACCCCTTTCCGGGTTGCTCCAGAAGTGAGCGACCAGATTGTTGTTTATGTCTTTAAAGACAACGAGGGAATCAAAGGCAAATGTCTCGATATCGTAGAAAAGTAAATCTTCATGCTTCATGACTGTTTCCTTGCAGGGAATCTCTTGATATCTCCGTAATAATGGTTGCCGAAAGCGGACTTGACCTCTACCATGAGAGAGTGGCCGATCAGGGAATCTTTCTCCCCAATGGTGACTCCGTACTTGTCGTAGAACTTCTTCATCTCACGTTCCTTCTTCTGGGGATCCACAAACCACTGCTTCATGGACTCCATGTACTTGCCGAAGGTCTGCTTGGACTCGTACTTCTTGCCGTCGATGGTGTAGCGGATCTTGATGAAATAGTCATCCACCAGAATCTCATCTACCTCGGTCTGGTAGATCATGCCCACCATGTCCTTTGTGAATTTCTCGATCTGCTGCACTTCAAAAAGGGAGTTGAAGCTGTCATACACATAGACGTCCTTCTTTGTGCCGACGCAGGCGGGAAGTCCCTCAAACGTGGACTCAAAGATGTCCTTGCACCAGTTCTCGACCTTGGCGGCCTTCTCGGGATCGTTCACATACTTGCCGTTGCTGTAGGACTGCTTGTTGAAGTTGACCACCCTGACCTCTTTGCGCTCCCGATCCAGGAAGGTCATGACAGCCTTTTTGCCTTCGTTCTCATATTCAACACTTACCAGTTCAAGATCTTTTCTAAGTTCCATTCTTAAATCTCCTCGTATTTCACTTCATTTTTTTCAAACAACATTCTTGCCAGTGTGATATTTACAGTGCCATGCACTCTAAAGGTTGCCGTCGGCTCCATTGTGCCGGTGTGCTGCACGTGCACGACGGTTTCCAGTCTGGTCTTTCTATCACGCACAGCTGCAATCGCCTTGTTGAGGTCGAGACAGGATGCATATTCCGCTTCATCCTCCGGCCCCATCGCTGACAGGAGCTCAAGGTCCTTCTCTGTCTGCTCCAGCCAGTCCACCATGTTCCTCTCAACTGTTTTCATCGTGGTAGTCTTGTTGAGATACTTGGGGCTGATGAATTTCTCAAAGGCGCCGTCACAGATCTTGACGATCTTATACATGGCCGCTCTCTTGTCCCAGAGTTCACGGATCTCCTCCATTTTCTGGAGGCGTTCTCTTTCTTCCAGCTCCCTGACCTTCCCACGGAGGAGGCTGTCCGCATCGTCAACGATGGAGACCAGTTCATTGACCTTCTGGGCAAAGTCCTCATAATCCCGAAGGACTTGCTTCTTTATATCAATGCGCTTTCTGTTGAGGGCGTCCGTGACCTTCCTGCACTTGGCAAGATTCTCTTTTACTTCTTTGATGTTCTCCTCTGTCAGTTCCAGGCTTCCAATGTAATTGGCTACCGCTTCGGCCTGCCGCTTGCAGGCCTCGTAGGCCGGGAAGGAAACAGGAGCGACGCTGTAAGAGACATCAGGACCTTTTGCGGGATCCCATAAATCAAATTCGCTCATACAAATTCCTCTCAGTAGAATCGTGATGATTTGTGTAGCTCTATCAACACAGACTCATTGCTTCGCCTGTGGACAAAATAGAACTCTTTGCATTTCTGTGTGGACAAATGCCGCAGATTGGACTCTGCCGGATCATATCCATGGCGCTTGTATCGTTTACCCTCTTCCTTCAGCTTCCTCTCGTCGTAATTGGATTCAAGGAAGAAATAGTCCACAGGAATATCATCTGGGAGAGTGACAACGCACGTGTCAGTAGCGTACAGGATATTGAGGCCTTCCATTTGAATGAGGAAGTAGCTGACAGGAACGTCATGGACTCCATCAAATGGAATAACGTGCCTGTTTCTGTCGAGGTCAAAGGGAGCGGTCCCAATGACCTTGTCAACTTCATACTGGTAGGCCACATCTGCATTGGCATAGATCTTCACCCTGGGGAACTCTGTCTGTATCCGCTCCAGAGTCCTGGGCTTAATATGGTCCGAATGGGCATGAGTTATCAGAAGGGTATCCACCTTATAAAGGTCATCCTTCATCTTGTTGAATGGGATGCCGCAATCAACCATGATGCTCCCGATCCGGACCGCATTGCCTTTAGATCCGGATGCTATAACGTTGTAATCAAGCATTATTCATCACTCCACCTCCTCTTTCATTACTGTTACTTCCTTAGCCGGGGCCGCATCAGGAACGACCTGAAGCACGAGCCTGTCCTCGGGGCTTCTGAGGAAAGCGGGCGCTGTTTCACGGATAAGGTTGAAAAGATTCATGCCGTCAACTTCGCCGGTGATGGATTCAGCCCAGCGGTTCTCTGTTTCCTGCTGTTCAATGGTTACTCTGTATTTCATATTGTTCCTACCTTTCTGCCTGTGATATAATCAGGCTGTCCTTAATCCATGCCCTTGCAGGTCTCCTATCACCTGTGAGGGCTTTTCTGTGCTATGGAGCGGATGCGCTTGCTGCGGATTTGTTCCATAGCAATGATCTCGCTCTGTCTGTTATGAATCTTTTCTAGCCAGACCTTGTTAGCTTCTACGAAGCATATGTACCTCTGGCACTCTGAATGACACCCGCCGTGACGGTCAGGGCAGTCTTTACAGGGCGCCTCTGGCTTCTTCATGAGGCCCGGAGGTTGGTCCTGTCTCCCCAATCCCTCCATAAGGCCATGTAGGCCCTTTCTCTTGCCTGTGCCTGTCTTTCCCTGACTGCTCCAACAAGGAGCCATATAAGGGCAAAAACAAGCATCACAAGGCTTCCTATGGTTCCAATCTGGAACAACATCCAACCACTCATAACTCCACCTCCGTCAGCGGTTTTACCTTCGTGATTCTCCCATCTGGTCCATACACTGTGATATGTCCCCCGCCGGTCTCATTGATGCAGACCATTTCGCAGCCGCCGTATTGGCGGGCTATGCTCTTGGCCTGCTGTGCGGCTATAGCATCGTCCTGCGTTGCCCAATGGGCATTTTTGCTGATGCTTATGAAGTATGTCTTTTTTAGTGCCATGACCTGGTCACCTCCAACACCTCCGCATCGGTGAGATGCAGGATTTTTACAAGGTCTTGCAGGACCCCAAGAGGAATGGTCTTAGGACGCTTTTTGTATCTGACCCACGTTGGTGGGCTGATACCTAACCGCTCAGCAATGTCCATGTTACGGAGGCCCGCCCTCTTTATGGCTCGGTCCATGAGTACGGAAAATGGTGTGCTGATGAATCCCATGGAATCACCTCCCTCACTTCTCAATGCCCTTCTCTTCAAGAGCCTTCATGAGCCTGTCGGTCTCGCTTTTTACCACCGCCAGAGCCTCGGAAAGCGTGTGGAGACCGTCCATCAGCTTGTTGGCGATAATTTGCTCACGGATAAGGTTGATTGCCTTTCCCATGGTTCCGCAGACCCCCAAAAGCGTGTCTCTGTTCCTCCCTTTTTCATCAATCTTCATTGGGCCTCGGCGTACAATGTAATTGATGCATCCTTTGACGTTGTCGA
>ODAI014106125.1_pt1 | contig 11280 bp, 8 predicted proteins | sample 1539321 | NCBI WGS metagenome assembly ODAI01 (sample SAMN02144231, study PRJEB22623) | gut metagenome | biome: sheep rumen | host: Ovis aries | place: New Zealand
CACAATTCCATTATTGACAATACGTTTGAATGGGTGTATTCTTGCTTTGCACCCAAACATAGGGGCAAATACTATCGTAAAAGAGGGAGAAATGATGAAAAGAATTGCCTATCTGTTCCTGGTTCTCGTGCTCTTGGTTCCGTGCTTTGCCTTTGCGGAAACAGTGGAAAAGGTATACGATGTAAAGCCGGTTGAGTTTCCATTTACCGTGTATGTGGAAAGCAGCGCTATCATTTGGGGAGAACCTGTGCTCGGCTCCACTCGTCTTGGCCATGAATGGAAAAATGCGGAGCTGAAAGTCATTGGCGAATATACGGATGAAGCTGGTCGCCTGTGGTACCAGGTGGAATATGAAAAGCAGGTTGGGTTTGTTCCCGCCAACCTCGTTTCTGCAAGAGAAGTAGTGGATGCGCCTGTTTACAATAGCATACCTACTACCGTTCCTGAACGGCCGTATGTGACCCCGAGACCTTGCGACTGCGGGAAATAATGAAACGCAAAAACAGAAGCGTCTTACACAGGCGCTTCTGTTTTTATAAGCTCAAATTGATATGGAGCTTTGAAGGAATGGAGGGTCGGACCATGCCGCAGGAGCATGAATTGCATATCCGCGGGCTGCGGATCGACTGGAGCAAGGTGGAGCGGGACAGCTATTTGCGGTCCATCCCGGCGCTTCGGGGCATGGAAACGCTGACCTTCCATGCGCCGGTCACCTTCTTCGTGGGGGAAAACGGCAGCGGCAAATCCACCCTGCTGGAAGCCATTGCCGTGGCCTATGGCTTTAATCCCGAGGGCGGCACGAAAAATTATCGCTTTTCCACCTATGATTCCCATTCCGCCCTGTGCGATGCGCTGACCCTGTCCAAGGGCGTGTATCAGCCGGGGTGGGGTTATTTTCTGCGGGCGGAGAGCTTTTATAACGTGGCCACCATGGAGGAGGAATACAGCCGCGGCCCGGGCGGCGCCCCTCAGCACTTCCATCAAAAATCCCACGGGGAGAGCTTTCTGGCCATGGCCCAGAGCAATTTCCGCCAGAACGGCGTGTATCTGCTGGACGAGCCTGAGGCCGCCCTGTCCCCCCAGCGGCAGCTGACGCTGCTGTATGAAATCGATCAGTGCGCCAAGGAAGAAGCCCAGTTCATCGTGGTCACCCATTCGCCCATTCTGCTGGGTATGCCCGGGGCGGAAATCCTTTCCTTCGATAACGGGCCCGTTCACCCCTGCGCCTATGAGGACACGGACAGCTACCAAATCACGAAAATGTTTATCAACCACCGGGAGCAGATTTTAAGGCAGCTTTTGGGCCCTTTTAACGATCCAGCCGATCCTTGAAAGAGCGCTTTAAGTAACTATTTCTGGGGGAAACCGCTCTTTGGAGCCCAAAGAGCGGTTTCCCCCAGACCCCTTCCGAGAAAGCAATCCAGGAATTGATAAACGTCAATCTTCCTTTTCTAATGCTTTACGGAGAAAAGAACCATGGATTGATTGGCGGAATCCTCACAAGATTTTGTATTGATCCCCAAAATGTATTGTGGCGGAAAATAGATTGCCATTTATTGTATTATTGTGCAAGATTATCAATTGAAATGAATATTTTTCTCAAATGAATACAAATGAATAGAAAAAGAAAAAGCCCGCCGCGAGGGGAGCGGCGGACTGCCCGGAAGGCTGGATAAATAAAACGACTGTGCAAAAGATCTTCACCGAGGGGGCAGCGAAAACCAGACAGCCGCCAACCTTTTTGGGCGCTCACATGGTACAGAAACAATGTGTCAATACTGTGTCATGTTTCCGACAAAATGCCCTTTTTATTGTACTCTTATTGTATAAAAATGAAAAAACAGAAATGATCTGTCATGGAAAGCTCAGGGGATTTCGGCATCCGTTTCCACGATCTGCGTGTCGATGTTCAGGGCCTGGAGCCGCTGACGGTATTCCCGGGGAATGCGGCTGTCGGTGACCACGGCCTGGAAGCGCTCCAGCCCGGCGTAAACCAGCAGGCTGGTGACGCCGAATTTGGAGCCCGCCACCAGCAGCACGGCTTTTTCGGTGTGCTCCATGGCGGCTTTTTTGATGGCGTATTCCAGCGGGCTGGAATTGGCCACTCCGTGAAAGGATGCGCCGGTGGCGGCCATGAAAGCGATGGTGGTGTTCATATGGCTCAGATAGGCGGCGGAATCCTCGCCAGTTAAGGAGAGGGTGTTCCGGTGCACCTCTCCGGGCAGCATGATTACCCGGATCTTTTCATAGGCCAGGGCCTTCACCATCACCTGAATATTGTTGGTGATCACGGTGATTTGCCGGTCCTTGAGGGCGTCGATCAGCTCCACGGTGGTGGTGCCGGAGTCAATGAAGATAATGTCCCCGTCCCGCACCATCTGCGCCGCCCGGAAGCAAATGGCCCGCTTCACGCCGCTTTTGCAGCCCGCGCCGCCCCGGGCCGTGCCCGCCGCCCGCACACCGCCGTATACCTTTTCCACCGTGCCGCTCCGCAGCAATTCCGCCACGTCCCGCCGCACCGTGTTCATGGACACCTGAAACGCGCCGCACAATTCCTCCATGCCGGCGCTGCCGTGGCTTAATATATATTGCTCCATTTCGGCCAGCCGTTTGGTTTTCATCGTTTCCCTCCATCATAGAACCTGCTTCCATTATATAGAATATGGAAAGAAATATCAAGCGCCTGTTGTCAATTCCTGTCGTTTATGGTAAAATAAAAGCAATATATGCAGTGCCGGTATTTTACAGAATGAACGGAGGGACGACCATGGCGGAGGAATACAGCGTATGCTTGGATATCGGCGGCACGAAGGTGCTGGGCGCGATATTTGACGAAAAGGAAAAGCCGGTGTACCGGCTGAAGAAAAAGACCAAATCCGGCGGCGACTCCTCGGAAAACATCGAGCAGGTGATCATTTCCGTGGTGGAGGAAATGCTGGAAGAATCGGGCATCAAAAAGAGCAAGGTCAAGGCCATCGCCGCGGGCGCGCCGGGGGTCATCAACCAGGCAAAGGGCATCGTGCTTTTCTCCCCCAACCTGCCCTGGCGGGACTATGATATCCGCACCCCCATCGAAAAGAAATTCGGCGTGCCCTTCTATATCGGCAACGATGTGAACGTGGGCGTGCTGGGCGAATACAAGTATGGCGCGGTGCAGGGCTACAAGAACGTGGTGGGCTTTTTCGTGGGCACCGGCATGGGCGGCGGCCTGATTCTGGATGGCAAGCTGTTTACCGGCCACATGTTCAAGGGCGCGGAATACGGCCACATGATCCTGGACTCCGAAGGCCCCCTGTGCAACTGCGGCCAGCGGGGCTGCCTGGAGGCCTTCTCCAGCAAGCAGGGCATGAGCGCCTATATCCGCCAGCAGGTGTCCCGGGGCCGGGAATGCATGATGGCCGACGCCCTGGACGGCTCCGCCTTCAAGAGCAAGGCCCTGAAAAAGGCCCTGGCCGAGCATGATGCCGTGGCCACCGAAGCCGTGGACCGGGCCTGCCATTACCTGGCCATTGCCACCGGCAACATGATCAACACCATCAGCCCCGACGCGGTGGTGTACGGCGGCGGCGTGATCGAGGCAGTGGGCGATCTCTTCCTGGAAAAGATCCTGGCTGAGGTGGACCGCTACTGCATGACCTCCATCCGCCCCACGGTGGTGCTGAAAAAAGCCGCCCTGGGGGACGATTCCGTGCTCTACGGCGCGCTGTCCATGATCAATGAACAGTGAAGGTCAGGCAATAGGCATGAGGCAATAGATATTAGGGGATAGACGTTAAGCAAGAAATATCAGGCATCGGGCGGCAGGGACGCTTCCTGCTGCCTGTTTTTTTCGTGAAAATGGAATTGACAAGGGGGAGAAAAGGGAGTATACTGGCTTTGAAAGAGAACAAATGTTCTTATTCAGAAGCGAGGTGAAGGGGATGCGCGGGGAATGCGTTTATATCCAGGTGATGGTGCAGATGTATATGCGGGGCTGGGACAGCCGCATCCTGGCGGAAAAGGCGGGATTGAGCTATTCCACCATCCGGCGCAAGCTGCGGGGCCTGGCGCCGCTGCATCTGGAGGAGGCCCGCACCATTCAGACGGCGCTGAATTGCGGCCTGACCCTGGACGAATTGTTTGCCCGCCAGGACAGATGGACGGACGCTCAGGAGCAAAAAACCAGTGAAAAAAATTAATTTTTTTCGCCGGGTGTTTCAAGCCGCTTCAAACGGTGTATAATCTGATCGTAAGGAAAAGCACTCCGCGCTCAGGCGCGATGAACGGATGAAAACGGGCCGCCGGAAAACACCGGGGCCCGGAGAAAGGACGGAAAAGATCATGACCAATTGCAATGTGCGTGTTACGGGCGGCACCCTGCCCCAGGAAGAAATTCAACAGTATATCGACCGGGCGGAATCCAAGTTCGGTTCCCGGCCCCAGGGCATCGATATCAAGGTGGACGGCGATTTTGTGGAGCTGTCCTATGACTTTGGCAACGTGCCCTTCCAGCGCATCCGCCGCATCACCGGCTATCTGGTGGGCACCCTGGACCGGTTCAACAACGCCAAGCGCGCCGAGGAACACGACCGCGTAAAGCACGCGGTGTAATGCGGTCAGCAGGGATGGGGCAATGGATCAACCGCGCTGATCCTGGAGCTTGATCACCAGGTTATTCAAATTCATGGAATAGGTATACCGGATGTCCTGGGCCATGGCCATCACCAGGCGAATGCCCAGGGCGTCCTCCGTACCCTGGGGCACATAGCTCACGGGGTCAAAGGCACGGCAGTCGTCCCGGAAGCGCAGCACCCATTGATCCTGCTTGCACTGCACCCGCAGGAGCAGATGGTTTTTCCCATCTTTTTCAAAGCCGTGAATCACCGTATTGCCAGCCAATTCCTCGATACACAGGGCCATGTGGTTCGCCGTCTTGGGGCTTTGGCCGTGATCCAGGCAGAACTGTTCCGCTGCCCGGGCTGCCTGGGTAACCTCGTCCAGCGCATGAATATCTTTTTCCAGCAGGTCCTCCGGTTTTACGCCAAAGCTGTCTTTGAGCAGCAGGAAAGGCGCTGAAGCCAGCACGGGCCTGCCGTTCTTTTTCCACACATATCCGGCCACGCAGCACAGCGTCAGCAATTCTCCCGCCGCGAAAAACAGCCATACGCCCGTGACGCCCAGGAACCGGCTGAACAAAAACGCGGCCAGGGCGGGCAGCAGCGCGCCTTCCAGCACGGAAATGATCTCCGTCAACCGCACCCGCTCGGTGCCCTGATACAGGCTTTTGAAGATATTATTCAGGCAGCAGGGAATCAGCCCCAGGGCAAAGAGCCGAACGCCTTCTATGGTCATGGTTTGGGCCTTGCCGGGCTCGGCAATGAAGATGCCCACAAACACAGGGGCGAACGCGAACAGCACCACGCCCATGGCCGTGCCCAGCAGCACCGCGTACCGGGGCAGCAGGCGCAAAAGCTCCTTGAGGCCCGAGGCGTCCTCCTCATGATACAGGATGCCGGACAGCGTCAGCGATACGCCGCCGATCCCGGTGGAAACGCAGTTGCCCGCGTTGCCGATGGACAGCAGAACGGAATAGGCCGCCACGGCCTCGTGGCCGTCCAGATCCATCAGAATCTTATTGAGCAGGAACACCAGCACCACCGAGGACGCCATGCCAAACAGCGCGGGCACGCCGCCCACCGCCAGCTCCCGGATTTTCTTCCAGGTGATGGAGCGGAAAGAAAACTTGAACACGCACTTTCGGGACAGGAAATATACCATGGCGATGACCATGGCCGCGTAATAGCTCAGGGAGGAGGCCAGGCCCATGCCGAACATCCCCCCATGGAAAACCAGCGCGCTGAGCAGATCGAAGCCCACGTCGGCCACCGTCATGCCCAGCACCGCGGCAATGAGCAGATTGCTCTGCCCCGCCATCTGCAAAAACGGCACCAGCACCAGCGCCCCCATGGAGCCGGGAGCGCCCAGGATGAAGCCCGTCAGATAATCCCGGGTCTGCTCAAACAGCGGGCCCTCTTTGCCTGCGCCCATAAAGACGGTCAGCGGGTCCCGCAGCAGCAGCACCGATACCATGAACAAAACTGAAATGCCCAGCATCAGCCCGATGGCGGAGGAATAGCCCCGGTTGGTTTCCGCCCGGTCGCCGCTGCCCAGGGATTTGCTGCACGCCACCTGCACGCCCGCTGCCAGCATGCTGCCAATGGCCCCGATCACCAGCAGAACGGGGTTTGCCAGCCCGTAGGCGGCCACGGCCTGCACGCCCAAAAAACGGCAGATCATGATGTTGTCGATCAGCAGGCAAAGGGACACCGTCAGCGCGGACAGGGATTGGGCCGCCAGCATTTGTTTGATCAGTTTTCGTATCATCGTACTTCACCATGTTCTTGTTTGAATTTTTGCAACTGTTTAGTCGTAAAGGGTTGCAGGGCGCTTCATCCATTTGAAAGAAACCTCTCAGTCGGCTTCGCCGCCAGCTCCCCTAATAGGGGAGCCTATATTTGCCTCCCCTATCAGGGGAGGTGCCCCGCAGGGGCGGAGAGGTTTTGCCCTCCTCCCTGAACTCCATGTTCGTCTGAACAGTTACGTTTTTTTCATGCGCGGGGCCTTTATCGGCTGATGCGCTTGACGCCGGAGGTGATGGCCCTTTGGGGGCACACCAGCAGGCACAGATGGCATCCCACGCAGTTTTTGCCGTTCAGCCTGGGGCGGCGGTTTTCATCCAGCCGGATGGCCTGGTGGCCGCCGTCCGCGCAGGAAATCTCGCAGCGGCCGCACCCGATGCATCTCTCCCGGATAAACTGGGGGAAAAGGACGGTATCCCGTTCCAGGACATCGGTGGTAGGGCTTAAGGAATCCAGGCCCAGGCCGATGGCCTCCTTCACGCTGGCAAAGCCTTTTTCCGCCAGATACAGGTTCAGGCCGCTTTTCAAATCCTCGATGATCCGGTAGCCGTACTGCATCACCGCGGTGGTCACCTGAATGGAGCCGCCGCCCAGCAGGATAAATTCCAGGGCGTCCAGCCAGGTTTCCACCCCGCCCATGGCCGACAGGTGCATGCCCTTCAACTGGGGATTCTGCGCCAGCTCCGAAATGAACCGGAGGGCAATGGGCTTGACGGCATTGCCGCTGTAGCCGCCCACGGCGCTGTGTCCACGCACAGCGGGGGCGGACACATAGGTGTGAGGACTGACGCCCACAATGGATTTGATGGTGTTGATGGCGGCCAGGCCGTCCGCGCCGCCGCGCCGGGCGGCTTTCCCGGCAGGGCTCATAGCCGCCACATTGGGGGTCAGCTTGGCCAGCACGGGAATATGGCAGGCCCCCTTGGCGGCGGCGGTAAACCGCTCCACCAATTCCGGCACCTGGCCGATATCGCTGCCCAGGCCCTCTTCCATCATGTTGGGGCAGGAGAAATTCAGCTCCACCGCATCCGCGCCGTTTTCCTGGCACAGCCGGGCCAATTCGCCCCATTCCCGCTCATGCTGGCCCATGATGGAGGCCAGGATGAATTTGGAGGGATACTTCTTTTTCAGCCTGCGGAACACTTCCATGTTTTCCGCCACGCTGTGATCCGACAATTGCTCGATATTCTTAAAGCCGATGATGCTGCCGTCGCCGCCGGTCAAGGCGGAAAAGCGGGGGGACGCCTCGTGGATATCCAGGGTGCAGATGGTTTTAAAGCATGCCCCCGCCCAGCCAGCTTCAAAGGCCCGGGCGCACATATCATAGGTGCTGGCCACCACGGAGGAGGAGAGTAAAAAGGGATTCTCCAGCGGAACGCCGCACAGGTCGCATTGCAGCCTTTCTTCGTCCTGCGGCAGCGGCGTTTCGCATTCGGGCTTTACCTGGTAATACAGCCGGTTCATCAGATCCCGGATGGGCACTTCCCTGGCCCGGACGCAGGCCCGTTCGCAGGGGGCGGAGCAGGTCAGGCAGGGGTTTTCATCCGGCAGGCGGCAGGCCGCGGTCTGTTCATTCTCAAACCAAACGCTCCGCAGGAAAGAGGACGGCTTCAGCTTTTCGCATACCGCGTCGCAGGGCGCGTCGGCGCACAGGGCACAGCGCATCATGTCCGCCCGGGCAATGATCGGGGTGTCAGAAATCATATTCTCCGCTCCTTTCCAAATCCCTTGTTTTCTTTTGCTGATTGATGCAAACAATTCAGCGTCGGTTTTTCAGCCCCGCCGGATATCAAACCGGCTCGCCTCCGACGTTCTTTTTCATTATATCATAAAATTCCAAGAAAGAATATTCATTCGGAAGGGAAAATTAGGAAGCAATGATCATTTTATAACAAGGATACTGTTCTGCCGTATAAAGAACGCTTTAAGCGAGCAGGCAATAGGCATTAGGTGTTAGGCATTAGGCAATAGAAAGAGAGTTCAGAGTTCCGATATTTTCGTCGTTCCAAGTCCGGATTCGTTTTTTGTGTGTGCTATATTCCCTGTACTCTTCACTCTTTCATCTATTGCCTAATGCCTATTGCCTATTCCCTCAAAGTTGTGTTCCCTCAAAGTTGCCAGTTGATTTTGAAAGCCAATTATAGTATAATTTCCAGGATACACAATGATTTGTTGGGAGGTCTTGGGGTTTGAAATACACAGAGCTGGACGCCAGGCTGGATTTATCCTCTCTGCAGAGGGACGTGCTGTCCTTCTGGAAGGAAAACCATACCTTTGAAAAATCCCTGGAAGGGAAAAACAGCGAGGTCGTGTTCTATGACGGCCCGCCCTTCCCCACCGGAAAGCCGCACCATGGCACGGTGCTGGTTTCTTTTATTAAAGATATGATCGCCCGCTACTGGACCATGCGGGGCAACAGCGTTCCCCGGGTGTGGGGCTGGGACTGCCACGGCCTGCCCATCGAGAACCAGGCCGAAAAGCTGCTGGGCATCGGGGACAAGAGCATCATTGAAAAGACCACCTCCCTGGAAGCCGGGGACGAAGCCGCCCGGGTGGACGGCCAGGTGAACCAGAAGTGGCACCGCATGGTGCAGGACGCCACGGACGAAGCCGCCCGCTTCCCCCAGTTCAAGGGCATGCACGTGGGCATGGCGGCCTTTAACAACGAATGCCGGGAAATCGTGAGCAGCAACAACGAAGCCTGGCGGGAATACATCGAGGAAATGGCCCGCTGGGTGGACTACGACCACGCCTACAAAACCATGACGCCCCAGTTTATGGAGAGCGTGATGTGGGCCTTCAAGACCTGCTACGACAAGGGCCTCATTTATTCCGGTTATCGCGTGACGCCTTACTGCATGCACTGCGAAACCAGCCTGTCCATTTCCGATACCCGCGAAAGCGATTCCACCCGGCCCCGGCAGGACCGCTGGATCATCGCCAAGTTCAAGTCCGAAAGCGAACCGGAACTGAACGGCAAGCCGGTGTATTACCTGGCCTGGACCACCACCCCCTGGACCTTGCCCTCCAACCTGGCCCTGTCCGTGAACGAAAGCCTCATCTACGCTTACGTGGACGTGGGCGAGCAGATTTACGTGGCCTGCGAAAACACCCTGGCCAGCTTTAAAAACGTGTTTGGGGACACCCCCAACATTGTCAAGCGCGTGCAGGGCAAGGACATGCTGGGCAAGCTGTATACTCCCCTGCTGCCCTACTTTGCTTTCATGCGCAAGGACGGTGCTTTCCGCATCATTCCCGCGGATTACGTGGACGCCGCCGAGGGCGTGGGCATCGTGCACACCGCCCCCGCCTTTGGCGAGGACGACTATTGGACCTGCCGCAAGAATGGCATCCCCACCGACATCGTGAACCCCGTGGACGCCAAGGGCCACTTTACCGAGGAAGTGACCGACTTCTTCGAGGACAGCAAGACCCGGAACGTGATCGAGATGAACCCCATCATCGTCCGGTTCCTGTATGCCAACGACAAGGCTGTGGCCGACGGCACCCTGGTGCATAACTATCCCCACTGCTGGCGCTGCAAGAACCCTCTGATCTACAAGGCCATGAGCGCCTGGTACTTCAACATCGAAAAGATCAAGCCCCAATTGATCGAGGAAAACGAAAAGATCAACTGGGTGCCCGAAGGGGTGAAGCACGGCCGGTTCGGCAACTGGCTGGAAAACGCCCGGGACTGGAACATTTCCCGCAACCGCTACTGGAGCACCCCCATCCCCATCTGGGAATGCGACTGCTGCAAGGAGCGCAGGGTGCTGGGCAGCATCCAGGAAATCAAAGAGGTCAGCGGCATCGAGCTGACCGACCTGCACCGCCAGTACATGGACCAGGTGACCTTCCCCTGCGCCTGCGGCGGCACCATGCGGCGCGTGCCCGAGGTGCTGGACTGCTGGTTTGAGTCCGGCTCCGTCACCTACGCCCAGAAGCACTATCCCTTTGAAAACAAGGATTGGTTCGAGACCCACTTCCCCTGCGACTTTATCGTGGAATACACCGGCCAGATCCGCTGCTGGTTCTATTATATGCACGTGATGGCCGTGGCGCTGTTTGGCCGCCCCGCCTTCAAGAACTGCATCGTCCACGGCACATTGCTGGCCAAGGACGGAAAGAAGCTGAGCAAATCCAGCAGGAATTACACCGACCCCATGGAGCTCATGCGGGGCTATGGCACCGATGCCTTCCGGCTGTACCTGTACCAGAGCAACGCCATGCTCATGGGCGACCTGAAATTTGACGACGACGGCTTAAAGGACGCTTACCAGCAGCTGGTGGCCCCCCTGTGGAACGCGGCCAACTTCTATATCTCCTACGCCAACGTGGACGGCTATCACCCCACCGAGCTGAAGGAACCGAAAACCAGCCATCAGCTGGACCGCTGGATTCTGGCCAAGCTGCAGCAGACGGAAAAGACCATCCGGGAAGCCATGGACGCCTACCAGGTGGACGGCTACGTGACCCCCCTGGTGAGCCTGATGGACGGCCTGACCAACTGGTACATCCGCCGTTCCCGCCGCCGGTTCTGGGGCAGCGAAATGACCGAGGACAAGCAGGCCGCTTACGACACCCTGTATTACGTGCTGGTGAACCTGATCAAGCTCTACGCTCCCGTGGCCCCCATTCTCAGCGAAAAGCTGTATCAGATTTTGACCGGCGAGGAATCCGTGCATCTGGCTGCCTGGCCGGATATTCCCGCGGCCTATGCTGACGACAAGCTCATTGCCGACGTGGAATTGGTGCGCCGCGTGATCCGCCTGACCCGCTCCATCCGGGAAAAGCAGAAGGTAAAGAACCGCCAGCCTTTGAGCCTGATGCAGATCGCCCTGAACGACCCGGCAGGCGCCCAGGTGGTGGCAGCCTTCGCGGA
>ODAI010595304.1_pt1 | contig 11279 bp, 9 predicted proteins | sample 1539321 | NCBI WGS metagenome assembly ODAI01 (sample SAMN02144231, study PRJEB22623) | gut metagenome | biome: sheep rumen | host: Ovis aries | place: New Zealand
ATTCTCCCATCGAGGGAAAGAATGTCATTGTGGTGGAGGATATCATTGATTCCGGAAGAACCTTAAGTCATCTGCTGAATCTTTTAAAGAGCCGTAATCCGGAAAGCATTGAGCTGTGTGCGCTTTTGGACAAACCCGAAAGACGTGTGGTTGAGGTGGATGCCAAGTATGTGGGCTTCCAGGTTCCGGATTTATTCGTGGTAGGCTACGGTCTTGACTACGATCAGAGATACAGAAATCTTCCGTACATCGGTGTAGTGGAGTTTGACGACTGACGGTATTTTGCGGGGGAAAAGGAAAAGAAAGGAAATATTTAAGTGGAAAAGAAAGGAAACGGCCTGGGACTGGTTTTCCTTCTGATTATCGTTCTGCTGATACTCGGAGTCATCTTAAGTACAGTGGATTTTACGAAGAATACCTATACCAGGGGCAAATTGGAGGCGGATATCGCCAACGGTGAAGTGGTTTCCGTCACGGTAAACCAAAGACAGAATTCATCGGGCGGATCCGTAACGGTGGAAAAGAAAAACGGGCAGGAAGAAACCCTGTTTGTAACGGATGTTACCGATGCAACCGAGTTTTTAAGGAAGCAGGGACTGGATCCTTACGTAAGGGAAGTTCCGAAGGACAACTGGTTTTTAAATCATATGCTGCCCATGCTTGTGGTTGTCGGCATCTGCATTCTCTTCTTCTTTTTGATGATTAATGCGCAGAATGCGGCAATGAACAGCGGACCGACCTCGAAGATGATGAACTTCGGCAAAAGCCGGGCCAAGATGATTAAGGAAAACAAATACCGGCTCTCCGACGTGGCGGGTCTGAAAGAGGAAAAAGCGGATCTCGAAGAGATTATCATGTTCTTAAAGGATCCCGAAGATTTTACCAAAGTCGGCGCAAGAATCCCGAAAGGTGTTTTGCTCGACGGACCTCCGGGTACCGGTAAAACCCTGCTTGCCAAGGCAATTGCCGGTGAGGCGGGCGTGCCGTTTTACAGCATTTCCGGTTCGGATTTCGTGGAAATGTATGTCGGTGTCGGTGCATCGAGAGTCAGAGACCTTTTTGAGGAAGCAAGTCTTCACAAACCCTGCATCATCTTTATCGACGAGATTGACGCGGTAGCAAGACGACGCGGTACCGGTCTCGGCGGCGGTCACGATGAGAAAGAGCAGACCTTAAACCAGTTGCTGGTGGAAATGGACGGTTTTACCGAGAATTCCGGAATTATCGTGCTTGCGGCAACCAACCGTGTGGATATTCTGGATCCGGCTATTCTTCGTCCGGGACGGTTTGACCGTAAAATCATGATCGGAAATCCCGATGTGCAGGGCAGGGAGGAAATCCTTGCCATTCATTCGAAGAATAAACCGTTAAGTGACGATGTGGACTTAAAGCAGATTGCGCACACCACAGCAGGCTTCTCCGGAGCGGATCTGGAGAACCTCTTAAACGAATCTGCCATCCTTGCGGCAAAAGAGAAACGTGCTTTCATCAAGCAGCAGGATATTAACGCATCCATGATCAAGGTCGGTATCGGAACGGAGAAAAAGAGCCGTATCGTATCCGAAAAGGAACGCAGAATTACCGCGTACCATGAGGCGGGCCATGCGATATTATTCCATGTGCTCCCGAATACGGATCCCGTCTATACGATTTCCATTATCCCGACCGGCGGCTCGGCAGCAGGTTATACCATGCCGCTTCCCGAAAATGACGGCATGTTCCATACGAAAAACGAAATGCTGGAAGACATCATGGTATCGTTGGGCGGCAGAATCGCGGAAGATCTGATTTTCGGTGATATTACCACCGGTGCTTCTTCGGACATCAAGAAGGCTACGGCGGTAGCACGAAATATGGTAACCCGCTTCGGTATGTCCGAAAAGCTCGGAGCCATCAATTATGATGCGGACGGCGATGAAGTCTTCATCGGACGCGATCTTGCAAAGAACCGTCCTTACAGTGAAAAGGTGGCCGGAGAAATCGATGAGGAAGTAAAAAGCATTATTTCCGAATGCTATGAAAAGGCGGAAGCCATCATTAAAGAGAATATGGAAGTGCTTCACAAAACGGCAGAGCTGCTTCTGGAAAAGGAGCGAATCACCGGCGACGAGTTCAGAGCTCTTTTCGAAGCATAGAATGTGTACAAGTTGCACAATGAACCCATAAAAGTATTATGAATTTTGTGTAATCTATCTGTTGAAAAAGGGGTTGCGTGTTGTTATACTTCTTTACGTAACCCCCCAATACATTATAGTTTTTTGCTATACCCCATAAGAAGAAATACCTTCTCTAAAAAGAACAGTACATCAGATGGCTGTTCTTTTTACTTTCTAAGGGAAAATTCCCTCCATTCTTGAATTACTCCACAAGATATAGTACAATATCACTGTATGAGCGCAATAATTGGGAGGCATAATCCGTGAATATAGCCCAGAGTATAGAAATTGAAAAAAGAATGCACTATATTTCGGGCATGCGGCCGATTCTCAACAAGCGTGCATTGTTCTCCGACACTTCGTCAGACTTCGTTACTCCCAGCGAACCCAATCCGGGAGATCCCGTTTTTATCCGTTTCCGTACCGGAAAGAATAATGTGGATCTCGTCAATTTAATAAAAGACGGTGAAGCCATCACCATGAAGAAATGCGACAGTGACGATTATTTCGATTTCTATCAGTGCGAGCTGATGATGACCGAGGAAACCCTCGAATACTATTTTGAAATCAAAGTCGGCAAAATCTGTTTTTTCTACAATGCCAGAGGAATTACCAGAGAACTGCAGGACTATTATAAATTCCGGATTATTCCGGGCTTCCATACCCCCAAGTGGGCCAAGGGAGCCGTAATGTATCAGATTTACGTGGACCGTTTCTACAACGGCGACCCCACCAACGACGTAGAGTCCCATGAGTATATGTACTTAGGCGATTATTCCGAACGCGTGACGGAATGGAACAAGTACCCCGCACAGATGGGCGTAAGGGAATTCTACGGCGGCGATTTGCAGGGCGTTTTGGATAAAATGGACTACCTGCAGGATCTGGGTGTGGAGGTCATTTATTTTAATCCTCTGTTTGTTTCCCCTTCGAATCACAAATACGATATTCAGGATTACGACAACATCGATCCCCATATCGGACGGATTGTGGATGACGAAGGAGAACTGTTAAGGGACGATCAGCGGGAAAACCGTTTTGCCACGAAATACATTAACCGCGTAACCAATAAGGCGAATCTGGACGCCTCCAACAAACTCTTTGCAAAGGTGGTGGAGGAAGCGCACCGAAGAGGCATGAGGGTGATTCTGGACGGGGTATTCAACCACTGCGGATCCTTTAACAAGTGGCTGGACAAAGCGCGTATTTACGAAGGCGCCGAAGGGTATGAAAAGGGCGCTTATGTGGACAAAAACAGTCCTTATCACGATTACTTCCGCTTTTATCAGGACCAGTGGCCTTACAATCATACCTATGACGGCTGGTGGGGACACGATACTCTGCCGAAACTGAATTACGAAGGCAGCAAGGAATTATACGATTACATTCTCTACATCGCAAAAAAATGGGTTTCCCCTCCTTACAATGCGGACGGATGGAGACTCGACGTTGCGGCGGACCTCGGACATTCTCCGGAATTTAACCATCAGTTCTGGAAAGATTTCCGAAAGGCGGTGAAGGAGGCCAATCCGGAGGCGATTATTTTAGCCGAGCATTACGGAACTCCCCGCGAATGGCTGAAGGGTGACGAATGGGATACCGTCATGAACTATGATGCGTTCATGGAGCCTGTCACCTGGTTCTTAACCGGTATGCAGAAGCACAGCGACGATTACCGTGAAGATCTGCTCGGAAATTCCGGTGTATTCTGGGGAGCCATGGAACATCACGGGACAAGTTTTACGACGCCGTCCCTGCAGGTGGCCATGAACGAATTAAGTAACCACGATCACTCCCGTTTCTTAACCCGTACCAACCACAAGGTCGGCAGAATGCATACGCTGGGCTGCCGTGCGGCGGAAGAGGACGTCAATAAGGCGGTTATGAGGGAAGCGGTTTTAATGCAGATGACCTGGCCCGGAGCTCCGACCATTTACTACGGAGACGAAGCGGGACTTTGCGGTTTCACGGATCCCGATAACCGGAGAACCTATCCCTGGGGTAACGAGGATCAGGAAATGATCCGGTTCCACAAGGAGATGATCCGGATCCATAAGGAACATAAAGAAATCAGAACGGGTTCCTTGATGAAACTCGGTGAGGATTATAACTTTTTAGCCTACGGAAGATTCAAACTGGGTCATCAGACGGTTGTTCTGGTAAATAACAACAATCACGATATTGAAAAGAGAGTCAGCGTCTGGGAACTCGGCGTTCACAAGAATTCAACCATGCACCAGGTGATGATGACGTTTGATACGGGCTTTACCACCGAGAATGTGGAAGTTCCCGTTGAAAAAGGGTTTATAAGCGTGCATATGCCGGCTTTCTCCGCCATGGTAATCTGCGGCAACGACAGGCTGGAAAACGAAAGCAAAGACAGCATGTTTGCCCTGGGTGTTCCGGATGTGGATATTCCGGAAGACGCAATGATTATGCGATTCCTCCACGGGCAGGAGAAGATTCGCGACAGGAGCTTTACGGACATGAAACGTCACTCCGGCCGTCTGGGCTATACGAGGGACACTTCCTGGAAGAAACGGGGGAAAGCAAATGATAACGAAACAGGTAATTCAGACTTGCATTGATGACTTAAAGGAACTGACCAAGGTGGATTTTGCCGTGATCGACAATCAGGGCATTATTGTGGCGAGCAATTTCGAGAAGGACGATTTTGATATCTCCATCATGACAAATTTCTTACAGTCTCCGGCCGACAGCCAGATTATCGGCGGGAACTATCTGTTCAAGGTAATCGAGGACAGGGAACCGGTATATGTGCTCATCTCCAGAGGCAGCAAGACCGAAGGATATGTGATGGGTAAAATCGCCGTAAGCCACATAGAGCAGCTTCTGGTTGCTTATAAGGAGCCGTTCGATCACAGCAATTTTATCCAGAATCTGCTTTTGGACAACCTTCTTTTGGTGGATATCTATAATCGTGCCAAGAAACTCGGAATTCCGCAGAAAGCCCGCAGAGTCGTATTTATGGTCGAAACGAGCGTGGACAAGGGAAATGAGGCTCTGCACGCAATTAAAACGGCCTTCTTGGAGAAGATGGACGACTATGCGATTGCCGTGGAAGAAAACGGAGTCATACTGGTACATACCCTCGAAGAAGAGGAACAGGATGAGGACATCCGAAACATCGCCTGCATGTTGAAGGACTTAATGGATACCGAGGTGATGCTGAAAGCCCGCGTTTCCTACGGAACGACGGTAGAGGAGTTAAGGGAGCTTTCCAAGTCCTACAAGGAAGCCAGAATGGCTCTCGATGTCGGTAAAATCTTCTACAGCGGCGATTCGATTCACTCCTATGATTCCCTCGGAATCGGCCGTCTGATTTATCAGCTGCCGGCAAACCTCTGCAAACTGTTTATCGACGAGATTTACGGAGGAAGTCTTCCGAAGGAAGTGGACGAGGAAATCCTGCATACGGCGGAAGTATTCCTGGAAAATAATTTAAACGTTTCCGAGACCGCCAGACAGTTATACATTCACAGAAACACGCTGGTTTACCGTATTGAGAAATTAAAAGCGGCCACGGGCCTTGACGTACGTTATTTTGATGATGCCCTGACGTTTAAAATCGCCACGATGGTATCCAGTTACATCCAGTACATGGATCAGAACGAAATCTAAACCGGTTCGGAGAAGAAATGGAAATACACGGATATAATAAAACGACGCTGCTTGACTTTCCGGAGCATGTGGCATGTACGGTCTTTACGGGACACTGCAATATGAGGTGTCCGTTCTGTCATAACGGGGATCTGGTGCTTCTTCCGCTTTCCCAGCCGACGGTGCCGGAAGAAGAGTTTTTTGCATTTTTGAATAAACGAAAGAACATCCTCGAGGGAGTTGCAATCACGGGCGGCGAGCCGACACTGCAAAAGGATCTGGGAGATTTTATCAGGCGGATTAAGGACCTGGGGCTTTTGGTAAAACTCGATTCGAACGGATTGAAGCCCGAAGTGCTTCAAAGCCTGATTGATGCGAAACTGGTGGATTACCTCGCCATGGACATCAAGTCGGATAAGGAGCATTACGCACAGAGCGTGGGTATTCCGAACCTGGACTTAAAACCGTTGGAAGAAAGTGTAAATCTTTTAATGCAAAACCGCGTTCCGTACGAATTTCGGACAACGGTGATGAGGCAGTTCCATAATGCGGATATTTTTAAGGGGATAGCGGACTGGATCGGAGGTTGCGAAAAATACTTCTTACAGTCCTATGTGGATTCGCACCGGATTTTGAGAGATTTGCTTCCCGAAGAAGAGAAAAGCAAATATCCCGACGTGTTTGAAGCGTATACGCCGGAGGAGATGAAAGAATTTCGGGATCTTTTAGTCAGTCTTGGGATGAAGAGTGTTCACGTAAGGGGAATTGCGGAATAAAGCTTTCCTTTGCGACATCGCCCTCCTGAATGAAGACATTATTAAGCCCTGCATCCATACAGTGCTGGACGATTTTGTTATATTCGCGCTTTGTGACTTTCCGGTGCAGTTCCGGGAAAGGAGCAAGGCGCTTTTTCTGTGCCTTACTTAAGGCATTCGGGACATCGTAAAGGGGTGTATACTGGCTCATTAAGGAAAGGCAGACGTCTTTTCCGTAGCGGCCGGATAAATAGTCGATTACGGCAATGGCATTTTTTACGCCGAGCGGCAGCAGAAGGTGGCGGATGATGACGCCTTTTTTCATGAGAGTCACTTCTTCGCCCGCAGCGGATGAGGCAGGAAGGCTTGTAAAAGTGGCAAACGGAATCTGGCGTATCATTTCGTCGACGGCGGCTTTCGCAACTTCGGGATAATCCGATGCATGGGAATATAAAGCGGCCATGCCGGGGTCCATATATTTAAAATCCGGGAGATAGATATCGATCAGTCCGTCCAGTGAACGCACGGCATCCACGGTCTCGTAGGCGGATGTGTTATAGACAAAGGGCAGATCAAAGCCTCTTTCCTTGGCGAGAAGGATGGCTTTTTTTATGCCCGGTGTAAAATGCGAGGGCGTAACGAGGTTGATATTGTGGGCGCCCTTTGATTTTAAATCAAAGAAGATATCACAGAGTTCTTCCGCACTTACTTCCCTGCCGGTACCGTTTTCGGAGATGGCGGCGTTCTGACAGTAGATGCAGCGCAAATTGCAGCCCGTAAAGAAAATTGCCCCGCTGCCGTTTGCGCCCGAGATGCAGGGTTCTTCCCAATAGTGCAGGGCGGCCCTGGAAATGCGCATGGTCATCCCTTCCCCGCAGTAACCGAAACCGGATCCGTCTGCCGGGATGGAATTTCTGTGTTCCGGCCGATCAAGGCCGCATCTTCTTGTGCATAAATTAGCAGGGTCCATGGTTTGATTATAAAGGATTGAAACGAAGAATTCCATATGGGAAGCGTGGAAGTTGTGGTATAATAACGGTGTAGCGGAAGCTTTTTGGGGGAGAATCTATATGGCTTTTTCCATTATCCGAAATGATTTAACGAAAGTCTGTGCCGACGCCATCGTCAATACAGCCAATCCCAAACCGGTAATCGGCGGAGGAACCGATGCGGCCGTTTATGCGGCAGCAGGGGAAGAGGCGCTTTTGGCGGAGAGAAGGAAGATCGGAGAAATTGCTCCGGGGGAGGCTTTCGCCACCCCGGCGTTTGCGCTGGATGCGGAATACATTATTCATACCGTGGGTCCGCTCTGGGAAGGCGGGGAATGCGGAGAGTTCGAAGCACTTGAAAACTGTTATCGTAACAGTTTAAAGCTTGCTTCCGGCCTGGGCTGCACTTCCGTGGCATTTCCGTTAATCTCCACCGGAGTTTACGGATTTCCGAAGGACCGGGCGCTTCGCGTGGCCGTGGATACGATTCATGCGTTTCTGGACGGAAGCGAGGAGGATATGGATGTAACGCTTGTGGTATTCGACCGCGAATCCTATGTGCTCTCCGGAAGCGTGTTTGAAGGTGTGGATGCTTTCGTCGACGGCAATTATGTCGAGGAGAGACTGGATGAGGAATACGCGGCGGGAGAAGAGGAATACGCAGCGGAAGAAGAGGAATGCACAGCGGAGGAAGAGGATTACAATGATTCCCCGGGCGATGTTTCCGTTCGGTTTTCCAAAGAAGGATTAAACCGGGGCGCAGGCCGGAATATGCACTCCTTTTTCCACCTTGGACAGAGCTTCAAGTTAGCCGCAAGAGAGGGCACGGCATGTGAAGAAACCGGCGAGGCAGCCCCTCGGAAGAAAAAGACATACATAGAAACCGGCGAAGCGGCCCCGCGAAAGAGCAGGATCTACGAAGACACCTGCGAAAAAATGGTTCGGGGCAAGCCGAGATCTCTCGACGAAGTAATGAATCAGGTCGGGGAAACCTGGCAGGAGACCCTTTTCCGGTTCATCGACGAGAAAGGGTATACGGACACAGAGGTATATAAGCGGGCCAACATAGACCGCAAACTGTTCTCCAAGATCCGCAGCAATCCGGATTACCAGCCGAAGAAAATGACCGCGGTCGCCTTTGCACTGGCCTTAAAGCTGAACCTGGACGAGGCAAAGGACTTCCTGGGAAGAGCGGGTTACGCTTTTTCACCCGGAAACCGCTTTGATCTGATCGTGGAATATTTTATCCAGAACGAAGTTTATGACACATACACAATTAACATGGCGCTGTTTGATCATGACCAGCCGTTAATCGGAGCATAAAAGCGGCGGCTCGGCGCAGGCAGCAGGAAAGAAAGAGGAAAACAATATGAACGAATGTATCGCAAAGAAAAATGAACTTCTTGCAAAAACCGTGATTTCGGGACTTGAATCAAGAAACATGAGCGGATATTACGCAAAAGACAAAGAAGAAGCATTAAAACTGGCCCTGGAACTGATTCCGGAAGGAAGCTCCATCTCCATGGGCGGAGCCATGAGCGTGCACGAAATCGGTCTTTCCGAGACATTAAAGGCCGGCAATTACAATTTTATCGACCGCGATGCTTTTGAGGACAAACGTGCGGCCATGCTTGCTGCCTATGACGCGGATGTTTTCCTTGCAAGCTGCAATGCAATGACATCGGACGGAATTCTGGTAAACATCGACGGCAATGCCAACCGCGTTTCCGCAATTGCCCAGGGACCGAAGAAGATCGTCTTTGTGGTGGGCATGAACAAGGTCTGCCCCGATGTGGATTCCGCTTTAAAAAGGGCAAGAAATGTGGCAGCACCCGCAAATGTTCAGAGGTTCAATCTGTCGACCCCCTGTGCAAAGACGGGAAAGTGTATGGACTGCAAGAGCCCGGACACCATCTGCTGCCAGTTTCTGATTACACGTTATTCAAGACATAAAGACAGAATCCATGTGATTCTGGTCGGAGAAGATTTAGGCTTCTAAATTTCGGAAGCCTTCAATACGGCATCTTCCAGACTCATTCCGGCATAGTCCTGGGCACGGAAGATGCGGCCGGATTTCTTATCATCCATAAATGCACCGATCAATACTCCCGGAAGAGCGCTTTCGGGAGTGTTTGGCGCTTTGGGGCCGCCGAGTTCGGTACGGCACCATCCGGGATCCACAAGATTAATCATGACATCGCTGCCATCGACTTTGCTTCCAAGATCGATGGTTATTTTATCTAAAGCTGCTTTTGCTGCGGAATATCCTGCCTGTTCGGGTTCTAAGGCAATACCGCTCGTCGTGTTGACGATACGTCCGAAGCCTGCCTCCATCATGGAAGGAAGGAAATGGTAGCAGATCATTGCGGGAGCGATGGTGCATACCTGAAAGGAGACGGTATAGTCGGAAACGGGAGTCTTGCAGTAATCCGTCCGGTAAGCAATCTGAAGTCCGGCATTGTTTAAAACCACCTCAACCTTTACACCGAACGAATCGACGGTCTCTAACATTTTCGTCACGTCATCGGGATCGGAGAGCTCCGCGGCCACTGCATATGCCTCGACTCCGAGAGCGCGTACCTTATTTGCAACCTCTTCGCTTTTTTCAAGACTTCTGGAGTGAAGAATTAAGTTGCAGCCTCTTTTTGCAAGTTCAATGGCGGATAAATATCCGAGTCCTCTGGTGGCTCCGGTAAGAAGCACCCATCTGCCTTTTAAATCCAACATGGTTTTTCTCCTTTACATTGTTTTATCAATAAAAAAAGATTATAATTACAAGTACACAAATTAAGGCTATCACGGCAGTAAATAATTCACTATAAGAGAGAAAGATAAAAATGGAATAAATCTCTCTTTTTTTCTTTACTCTGTTTGCGAATGGAACGGAGGCGCCGGATGATTTGTATGACGGCAAACGCAAGAGGGGATATCTTTTGGAAATTGTCGACAATACCGTTCATCAGCAGCATTTGGAGGGAATTGAGCGCTACAACAAGAATTTAAACGAGGAACTGAAGGTAAAAACGGAGCTGATCCGTCAGCTTTCAAAGAGCAAAGATGGCACGGAATCATAAAAAGAAGTGACAAAATTCTCAAATAATGTTATTTTTATAGAGATTATGCAAGATTAGGAAAGGACGTTTTCGGCAATGAGCGGAAGCGCTTTGGTAGGCGTGGACATCGGCTCGACCACGGCAAAACTGGTGATCAGAGACGGTGAACAAATTATATATCGGAAATACGAACGCCATTTTTCGCAGGTACGTACCAAAACCCTTCAGATGCTGGAGGATGCAGAGAGTTACCTTAAGGACAAAGAAATAAAAATCGCCATCTCCGGCTCCGCGGGACTCGGTTTAGCCGAGGCTGCGGGGATTGCTTTTGTGCAGGAAGTCTATGCGACCTACGCACTGATTAAGGAGCGTGAGCCCGGAACGGATGCCGTAATCGAACTCGGCGGCGAGGATGCGAAAATTATTTTCTTAAAGGGCGGCGTGGATGAGCGAATGAACGGAACCTGTGCCGGAGGTACCGGTGCCTTCATCGATCAGATGGCAACCCTTTTAAACGTAACGCCGGATGAACTCGATGAATTAAGCCTGCAGTGTGAGAAAATCTATCCGATTGCTTCCCGCTGCGGTGTTTTTGCCAAAACGGACATTCAGCCGTTAATCAATCAGGGCGTGCAGAAAAGCGATATTGCGGCCAGTATCTACCATGCGGTGGTTAACCAGACCATAGCGGGACTGGCACAGGGC
>ODAI014065923.1_pt1 | contig 11279 bp, 11 predicted proteins | sample 1539321 | NCBI WGS metagenome assembly ODAI01 (sample SAMN02144231, study PRJEB22623) | gut metagenome | biome: sheep rumen | host: Ovis aries | place: New Zealand
TCCGCATGCTGACTTCGATTCCTGAGATCGACATTCTCATCACGGGCCACCAGCACAGAAAATATTGCGGAGTTTTCCACAGAGCGGAGGGCAGCGGGGCGACCGGCGGAGTTTTCCCGGAAGCGAAGAGCGGGGAGATATCCGACGGGAGTGCAGGAGAAGTTTCGGAGGGAAGGGGGGAGAAAGACTGTGCTGGAGCAGTAAAAAAAGCTTCCGGTACGGTCTTCACACAGACACGGGATAACGGCGTGGAGCTTTCCTGCATCGAGATCGACCCGGAGACGGGAAGGATCTGCGCGCGGATTCTGCCTGCTGACGCGGAGCCGGATCAGGAACTTCTGCTGGCGGCAGAGGCGGAAGAGAAAGACTGCCAGAGCTGGCTGGACCAGCCGCTTGGACGGTCGGAGACCGATCTGCGTGTCAGGGACGAATTCGACGGGCGCCTTCACAAGTCCCAGCTGATCACTTTCCTGAACCGGGTTCAGATGGAGATCAGCGGGGCACAGCTGGCAGGAAGCGCTCTGTTCCAGGGCGCCTGCGGCTTCGGGACAGAGATTACCATGCGGGATCTCGTATCCACTTATTCCTTCCCGAATACCCTGGCGGTCAAACGGATCTCCGGCAGAGTCCTGAAGGCTTATCTGGAGAAATGCGCGGAATTCTGGGCCCTGGACGGAGGCCGGATCGTTGTGAGCGAACGCTTCGAAAAGCCGGTTCCCATGTATTTCAATTACGACATGCTGGACGGCGTGCAGTATACGATCGATGTATCCAGACCTGTCGGGAGCAGGATTGTGAGACTGGAAACCCTGCCTGCCCCAGGGCAGGAGGGCGGTTTACAGCCGCCCTGCGCGGTTACGGACGATATGGAGTTCACCCTTGCGGTCAACAATTACCGTGCGTCCGGCGGAGGCGGCTTCGATATGCTCAGGGACGCGCCCACGATCCGCGAGATTCCGGTATCCATGGTGGATCTCCTCGCCGAATATATCATGAAGCACCGGGTCATCCGTTTTGAGCCGGTCAGCAATATTCGTGTAACTGCGGGATGACATTCCTTTTTCAGACATCGACGCGCGGAGATCCGTGAGGTCAGGCATAAGAGGAATGCAGAAAACAAACCTTTTACAGGAGAACAGATGATGAAACATACTTTTGACGTAGTACTTCTGACAGCGCTCCCGGCCAGCGGCAAGTCGGAGATCCGCAATTTTCTTGCGCATATTGAGCCGGAGCGCCTGATGAAGGAGTTTCATATCGGGGATAATCTCCAGCTGGACGATTTCCCCTATGTGAATTTTATGAGAAGAATCGACGAGGAACTCAGCCTTCTCTCAGAGGAGCGGGTTTTTTATCCGACCAATGAAGATCCCTTCTTTGACGGCCGGGACTGGGGAACCCTGACAGCCCTGCTGTCCGAGGATTACCATGACCTGCTGAATCGTACAAAGGTTCAGGCGGACAGTCCCGCGGAATATCTCTTTGAGCGGATCGACAGGGCGGGCATGACGGCCGGCATCCGTCCCCGGATGTCCCTTCTGAAGGAAGCGGTCCGGAAAGCGCTGGCGAAGGCACTGGACGCTGAGGCGCAGGAGGTCATAGACCTGAAGCAGAAGCAGTATACGGACGATCTGGAAGGAAAGACGATTATAATCGAGTGCGCCAGAGGCGGGCCGGACGGAAGCAGTATGCCGCTGACCGGGACGGCAGGCTACCAGTACTATTTCAGCAATCTGGCACCGGACCTTCTGGACCATGCGGTCTGCCTCTACATCAAGGTGACGCCGGAGGAGAGCAGGCGCAAGAATTTTGCCAGGGCAAACCCGGACGATCCCTCATCCAACCTTTTCCACGGAACACCGCTTCCGGTCATGATGCAGGACTACGGCTGCGATGATATGGAATACCTCTGCAGCCAGGCTGAGAAGAAGAATACCGTGACCGTGAATGCCCATGGGAAGACCTGGGACCTTCCGGTCGGGATCTTCGACAACAGTACGGACAAGACAACCTTCCTGCGCGCCGACGAAAAGGAATGGGATCCCGCGATGGTGCAGGATGTCACGGAGGCGGTCCGCCATGCGACGGATCTCATGTGGGAGAATTATATTTCATGATTTGATTGACTGCCGGTCAGGACTGCATTATTCTGTCAGTGGTCTGATTATTGAATAAGGAACTGATCGCCGGCCGGGACAGACTGTTCCGGCCGGACCTGTACCTGTCACCCATGCAGAAAAAGGAGGAAAGACAGGGATTCGGGAAAAGGAAGGCTTTAAAGAGGAATTATGGTATGAAATATGTAAGATACAGGACAGCAAACGGCGGAAGTCACACCGGCATCCTTTCCCGGGATGGGAAGATCATCTCCCTGGAGAAACTCAATCCGGAATGGATGGGCCTGGATATGATCTCCGTCATGCTTCTTCTGCAGGATGACCCGGATATGGAAAAGACGCTGCGGACAGCGGCAGGAGAGACAGCGGACCAAAGCGGGATCCCGCTTGATCAGGTGCAGCTTCTGTCTCCCATCGAAAGGCCCATCCATGATGTGATCTGCGTCGGCGTCAACTACGCGGACCACCTCAGGGAGACAAAGGAGAGCTTTGACAGGAATTTTGTGGAGCCTCCTGCCGCGGTTTATTTTTCCAAACGGGCAAACCGTATTACCGGATCCGGGGAAGCGGTCCGCGGAATCTTTGATACGGACAGCTGCATGGACTATGAGGTTGAGCTTGCTGTCATAATCGGAAAAGGCGGAAAGAATATTCCGCGGGAAAATGCCGCTGAGCATATATTCGGCTATTCCGTCTTCAATGACCTTTCTTCAAGAACCCTTCAGGCCAGGCACAATCAGTGGTATCTGGGGAAAAGCCCGGACGGCTATACGGCCATGGGCCCCTGGATCGTGAGCGCGGATGAGATCGCCTGGCCGCCCCGCCTGGATGTGAAGAGCTTTGTTAACGGTGAGCCCCGGCAGAATTCGAATACGCAGTATTTTATTCATTCCATCGGCGAGATGATCGAAGACCTTTCCGCCTGCTTTGAACTGGAATGCGGCGATATCATCGCGACCGGCACTCCGTCCGGAGTGGGTATGGGGTTCCATCCGCCGCGCTATCTGAAGGCGGGAGACGAGGTGGTCTGTGAGATCTCCGGGATCGGTTCACTCTGCAATCCGGTTATCTAAAACTGCATAAAAGAAAGGGACCGCTGCAGGGGATTGCAGGCCACACGCATATTCCACCTGGCAGCTTTGCTGGCTTAATGGGACAGTAACATTGTGATACTTTTTGTTGAAAGGGCGGTGTTTATTTCCGCTGAAATATGTTATTCTATACGGGACGAAATAAACGGCCTGTTTCAGTGAGGCTGACTGAGAAAGGGAGATATGCGCTATGAATGATGTAATCAAGGCTTTAGGAGAATATGGCATCGTCCCGGTAGTCGTACTGAATGATGCGAAGGATGCGGAACCGCTGGCGAAGGCTCTGTGTGAAGGAGGCCTGAAGTGTGCTGAGGTTACCTTCCGTACGGCTGCTGCGGAGGAATCGATTAAAATCATGACTGAAAAGTTCCCTGAGATGCTCGTGGGCGCCGGAACCGTCCTTACCACAGAGCAGGTTGACCGCGCGGTTGCCGCAGGCGCAAAGTTCATCGTCAGCCCGGGCCTGAACCCGAAGGTCGTGAAGTACTGTGTAGAGAAAAACATTCCTGTTTGCCCCGGCACCTGCACGCCTTCCGAGATGGAGCAGGCCATGGATCTGGGTCTTGATGTCGTAAAGTTCTTCCCGGCAGAGCCGTCGGGCGGCGTCAAGTTCATCAAGGCTGTGGCGGCGCCTTATACGATGCTGAAGTTCATGCCGACGGGCGGCGTGAACGCGGCGAACGTCAGGGAGTATCTTGCCTATGACAAGATCCTCTGCTGCGGCGGAAGCTGGATGGTAAAGGGTTCCCTGATCGAGGCGGGTGAGTTCGACAAGATCGTGGAGATGACGAAGGAAGCGGCAGCGATTGTAAAGGAAGTCAGAGGATAAGAAAAGCTGCGGGCGGCTGCGGCTGCCCGGACCGGAAAGGACAGGAAGATGAATCTGAATTTAAGACCAGAAAATGAATGCAGGTATGACGCTGTTTCGCTGGGCGAGGTTATGCTCCGCCTGGATCCGGGCGAGGGAAGAATCCGCACGGCCAGATCCTTCCGCGCATGGGAAGGCGGCGGAGAGTACAATGTGGTCAGAGGACTGCGCAGATGCTTCGGCATGAAGACCGCGGTCATCACCGCTTTCGCTGACAATGAAGTCGGCAGGCTGATGGAGGACTTCATTCTCCAGGGCGGCGTGGATACATCCCTGATCAAGTGGATGAAGACCGACGGAATCGGCCGCGTATGCAGAAACGGTCTGAACTTTACAGAGCGCGGCTTTGGAATCCGCGGCGCGGTCGGCTGCTCTGACCGTGCGAATACGGCTATCTCCAAGGCTAAGCCGGAAGATTTTGATTTCGACTACATTTTCGGTGAGCTTGGCGCAAGATGGCTTCACACAGGCGGAATCTATGCCGCTCTGTCCGAGCAGTCCTGCGAGACGATCATCGCTGCGATTAAGACCGCTAAAAAATATGGCACGGTTGTATCCTACGATCTGAATTACAGACCTTCCATGTGGAGCGCAATCGGCGGTCTTGACAAGTGCAGGGAAGTCAATAAGGAGATCGCCCCGTATGTCGACGTTATGATCGGGAATGAGGAGGATTTCACAGCCTGCCTCGGCTTCGAGATTGAAGGAAATGAAGAAGGCCTCAAGAAGCTGAACATCGACGGATACAAGAAGATGATCAACGAGGCGGCCAGGACCTATCCGAACTTCAAGGCCGTGGCGACCACCCTCCGCACCGTTAAGACCGCCACAGTCAATGACTGGAAGGCAATCTGCTGGGCGGACGGCGAGATCTACAAGTCTCTTGAGTTCAACGGTCTGGAGATTCTTGACAGAGTCGGCGGCGGCGACTCCTTTGCGTCCGGCCTGGTATACGGCCTGATGACAACGGGAGATGCCCAGACGGCAGTTAACTATGGCGCGGCCCATGGCGCTCTTGCCATGACCACGCCCGGCGATACCACCATGGCATCCAAAAAGGAAGTGGAAGCCATTATGGGCGGTGCGGGAGCGCGTGTTAATCGCTGAGAACGCATTATTTTGAAACGTTTTCGGCTTTTGCAGACGCTTATGAAATAACAGAGCGGGCAGGGCCGGGAGCACAGATCTCCCGGCCCAGTTCTGTTCCGGAAGCAGGACTGGAAGGAACGAGGCACACAGGAGACATATTCTGCCCACGGCTGTGCATACTGCAGACGCGGCTGGGCCCACGGCTGTGCATATTGCAGACGCGGCTGGGCCCACGGCTGTGTATATTGCAGACGCGGCTGGGCTCACGGCTGTGCTTTTGACAGCCGTGGCCGTAAAATAGTCCTTCGGGGCATTGAGCCATGGTACAACATTTGTTTTGGCAGGAGGAATCAGTATGGGAAGATGCTACAGATTAACGAAGACAATTACGCAGGAAGAAGGAGAGCGGGCGGTTAAAGAGATCACGGAGAAGCACAGTGAAGCCGAGGTTCAGATCTCCGTGGATCAGTCGGAGCTGACAGTGCGGACAGAGGAAGAGAATTATTACAGAGTGCTGACGGATGCCCTGAATATCTTCGATCGGATCCGGCCCGGCTGTGAGCTGAGCTTTGTCAGGTTTTCCTGAGAAGACGCTGTTCTGTTTCCAGTGCATCAGTAGATCAGTGTTTCCCTGAGCAGATCGGGAGATACAGCGATCGTCAGCCTGTGACTTCAGAAAATGAGTGAATCAGCCTTTCTATGAAAGAACTGCCGCCTTATGATCCGGGATCAGGGCGGCAGTTTTCAGGAGGATATCCCTTTCTCCGGCAGCAAAGTTGCATTGCAATCGGATGCCATTTCTGCTAATATTAGTGAAGAAAAATATGCCTTTTATGACTGGAGGCGGCATTTATGAATATTGGCTTCATAGCACACAGCAGCAGGAAAGATCTGATCGAGAATTTTTGTGTGGCATATAAATATATTCTGGCAAAGAATGAGCTTTTTGCGACTGAGATGACCGGCCGCAGGATCGAACAGGCGACCAATCTGAAGGTTCACAAGTTTCTCTCCGGGACAGTCGGGGGCGAAAAGCAGTTTGTGGATATGATTCAGCGCGGTTATATGGATCTGGTGATCTTTTTCTACAATCCCATCATGAACAGTCCGAATGAACCGGATATCATCGCCATCACAAGAGAGTGCGACCGATACAATATCCCGATCGCGACAAATATAGCGACGGCGGAATCCATGGTGCTCGGCCTTGATCACGGGGATCTCGACTGGAGGAACAGTGTAAGGCCTGAGTGAAGATAAGATTCTGCAGCTGCGTGATGACAGAAAGGAACTTACGGATCGAATGAGAGTGATAGCAGGGAAGGCGGGCAGCCTTCCGCTTCGTACTGTGACCGGCCTGAATACAAGGCCGACGACAGACCGGATCAAGGAAACTTTATTTAATATGATCGCGGACGAGCTTCCAGGCGGCAGGTTTCTGGACCTGTTTGCCGGCTCCGGTGCGATCGGGATCGAGGCACTCAGCAGGGGGGCGGCCGCGGCTGTATTTGTCGAGAATAACCGGCAGGCCTTGCGCTGCATCCATGAAAACCTGAATTTTACCCGTCTTGCGCCGCAGGGGCGTGTCCTGGCCGGGGATGTCATCCAGACAGTTCAGGATATGAACGGGGAGAAGCCGTTTACCATCATCTTCATGGATCCGCCCTATGACTGTGAACTGGAGAAAAGAGTCCTGGAAGCGCTTCAGGGCAGCACACTGGTCGATGAGAATACCGTGATTATCGTGGAAGCATCGAAGGATACCGATTTTTCCTATCTGCAGGAGCTGGGATTTCAGCCTGTAAGGGTGAAGGAATACAAGACCAACAAGCATGTTTTCCTGAAGAAAGTCTGATGCAGGACTGCCGGAGGATGTCATCCGGGATGAATCAGCTTTTCCTGAAGAAGCCTGATGCAGGCCTGCCGGAGGCTGACATCCGGTATAAATCAGCATTTTCCTGAATAAAGCCTGAAGGTAAGTTATCAGAAGTCCGGATTCAGAAACAGCCGGCATTTCCCTCAAGAAAGTGTGACACATGAAAAGAGCCGTTTATCCGGGCAGCTTTGATCCGGTAACTTATGGACATCTCGACATCATAGCGCGATCGGCCGAGATTATGGATGAACTGGTTGTCGGAGTCCTGATCAATCAGGCAAAAACACCATTGTTTTCTGTGGAAGAACGTGTTAATATGTTACATATTCTGACGAAAAATCTCAGTAATGTCCGGATTGAATCATTCTCCGGACTTTCTGTCGATTTCGCCAGGGAAGCCGGGGCCGGTTTTATCGTTCGCGGGCTCCGTGCGATCACGGATTTTGATTATGAACTGCAGATGTCCCAGACCAACCGGATCATGGCACCGGAGATCGATACGATCTTTCTTACGACGAGCCTGCAGTACGCCTATCTGAGTTCCACCACCGTCAGGGAGGTGGCTTCCTATGGCGGTGATATTTCGAATTTTGTTCCGCCTGAGGTGGAAAAGGCGGTGATGAAAAAGTTCGGCTTCGGCAGACCCTGAGAGTGGAAGTATCGGACTTTGTTCCGCCCGAGGTGGAAAAGGCGGTAATGAAAAAGTTCGGCTTCGACAGACCCTGACAGGGCAGTTCTTCCTTCTGCCGGTATTCAGACCGGCGTCAGGCGGACAGGCCGGGCGATTCATTTTGTATGTATACCCGCGGGCGATTGTGGCTTTCGCATGCCGGTATGTGCCGCGGTATATATACCTGCACAGCGCAGGATTAAGGGGAGAGCAAGTAGTTAAGCAGGGTGGCTGTCCGGGGGAGCGGACAGAAGAGTGAGGAGAGTGTGAGTTATGGTTAGCCGAATTGAACAGATTATCGCAGAGATCGAGGAATATGTGGATGGCTGCAAGTTTCAGCCTCTTTCATCGACGAAGATCGTGGTGAATAAGGAAGAGCTTGAGGAGATGCTCCGTGAGCTCCGCATGAAGACGCCTGATGAGATCAAAAGATATCAGAAGATCATCAGCAACAAGGATGCCATCCTTGCGGATGCGCAGGCCAAGGCGGACCAGATCGTTGCCGACGCGCAGGCCAAGGCGGACAAGATCGTCAGCGAGAGCGAAGTGATGCAGAAGGCTCTTGAGCAGTCGAACCGCCTGATCGAGCAGACCAATGCCCAGGCCCAGGAGATTATCGACAACGCGACGACTGATTCCAACAATATCCGTATGAGTGCTATCGCATACACGGATGAGATGCTGGATAATCTTGAGAAGATCATGGGGCATACTCTTGATGCGGCCGGCTCCAGATATAACAGCTTTATCAATTCGATCCAGTCCTGCTATGATATCGTGACCAAGAACCGCAGAGAGCTCTCCCCGCAGATTGCTCCGAGCAGTTATACAACAGCTCCGGAAGAACCGGCACCAGCCGAGGAAGAGGCAGCGGAGCCGGAGGAGAACTGATTTTTTATTAAAGTTTGAAAGCTGAATTTCGGGCCTGGAGATAGGCAGTATCTTCAGGCTCTTTCTTTATGCAGGCGGGATGAACGCCGGATGCAGATGGAGGCAGGGATGGCACAGGTGAGGCTGGACCGTTTTCTGGCGGAGGAAGGCGTCGGAACGAGGGCGGAAGTGAAAAAACTGATCCGTTCCGGACGTGTCCGGGTCAACGGGGCCGATGTCCGGCAGCCGGACTGCAAGCTTGATCCGGAGAAGGACAGCGTCGAGGCAGATGGAAAGAAGATCGGACAGACAGGATTTCTTTACCTGATGATGAACAAGCCCGGCGGGGTTCTGAGCGCTACCAGGGACGGACGCACGCAGACCGTGATCAATCTGGTAAAAGAGCCTTGGGCGGATAAGCTTTTTCCCGCGGGGAGGCTGGACAAGGACACGGAAGGCTTTGTCCTGCTGACCAACGACGGGATGCTTGCCCACAGACTCCTGTCCCCCCGAAGGCATGTATCCAAGACTTATTTTGCGATTGTGAGCGGTTTTGTGACCGAGGATGACGTCCGCCTGTTCCGGGAAGGCCTGGAGATCGGGGAGAAGCGGAAGACGCTCCCTGCCCAGCTGGTCCGGCTGACGGTTGACGGGGATTTTCTTGAAGAAAAGATCCACCATCCTGGCGTACAGGAAGTTAAAAATCCCGACGCGCCGCTGCTTGTGAGCAGGGCTCAGATGCAGGAATTCTGCATGCGGGGCATCGCCCTGTCGGACTATGCCCGCTGCGGGGAAGGGGAATGCTGCGTGGCCGTAGCGGTCACGGAAGGTAAATTCCACCAGATCAAGCGCATGTTTGAGGCAGTGGGACGTGAGGTCCGTTTCCTCAAGAGGATCGCGATCGGGACAGTGTGCCTGGACAGAAGCCTCGGGAGCGGGCAGTACCGGCCCTTAACGGAGGAGGAACTGAACCTTCTCAGGAATACGGAAGCATAATAGATGCGGCAGCATAATGGGTCCGGCGGCATAATGGATCCGGCAGCAAGATGGGTCCGGCGGCATAATGAATCCGGAAGCATAATGGGTCCGGCAGACAGGCGGCGACGGGAGCATACAGCGGATGTGGAGAGAGAAAAAAAGAGCCATCTTTGACATGGACGGCACCCTGATAGATTCCATGTGGATGTGGAAAGACATCGATATTGAATACCTGAACCGGTTCGGCATTGAACTGCCTCCGGATCTTCAGCACAAAATCGAGGGGATGAGCCTGCCGGAGACTGCTGTTTACTTCCAGAAGCGCTTCGGAATCAGGGATTCTGTCGAGAAGATGGAGAGTGACTGGAACCAGATGGCCATGGAATTCTACCAGACCCGGGTAGAGCTGAAAAAAGGCGCGCGGGAACTTCTGGACGCCATGAAGGCGCGCGGCATGAAGCTGGGCATCGCGACCAGCAATTCGCTTCCCCTGACCAGGGCAGCCCTTTGCGCGAACGGGGTCGAGAATATGTTTGACACCGTCCGGTCCGCGGCGGAGGTTGCCCACGGCAAGCCTTCCCCGGATATCTACCTCTCCGTCGCGCAGGAGTGGGAGATGAGGGCGGAGGATCTCATCGTCTTTGAGGATATTCCCATGGGAGCCCTTGCCGGGAAGAGAGCCGGCATGGAGGTGGTCGCCGTGGAGGATCCCTGGGCAGCGTCCAGGAGAGAGGAACTGAAGACGATCGCCGATTACTATATTCATGATTTCACAGAACTGATCTGAAAACAGAGCGCGGCCGGACCGGACGAAGTCACGGCGCGCGGTGCAGTCTGTAAGCCCACAGGGGGATTCTGATGCAGAAGAAAAATGATGTCAGGCCGGGCAGGGAATGTTTTCTTCCTGTCTCCGGGGAGGATCTGAGAGAACGCGGGATCAGCCGGCTGGACTTTGTCTATGTGATCGGCGACGCCTATGTGGATCATCCTTCCTTCGGGCCTGCGATCATCTCAAGGCTCCTTGAGGCGCACGGCTATTCTGTGGGCATCATAGCCCAGCCTGACTGGAAGGATTCATCCAGCGTGACGATCCTCGGTGAGCCCCGGCTGGCTTTCCTGGTATCCGCAGGAAATATGGATTCCATGGTAAATCATTACTCTGTTTCCCGCAGGCGCAGAAAGACGGACGCCTATACGCCGGGCGGTGAGATGGGGCGCAGGCCGGACCGTGCCGCCATGGTTTACTGCAACCTGATCCGCTCTGTCTACCGCCGTACGCCGATCATCGCGGGCGGAATCGAGGCTTCCCTGCGCAGGCTGGCGCATTATGATTACTGGAGCGATTCCCTGAGAAGGTCCCTGCTGATGGATTCCGGAGCGGACCTGATCTCCTACGGGATGGGTGAACATTCGATCGTAGAAATCGCGGACGCCCTCGCGGCCGGGATTGATGTGCGCGATATCACCTTTATCGCGGGAACCTGCTATAAGACGAAAGATCTGTCCGCTCTGAGCGACTATGAACTGCTGCCTTCCTATGAGGAGCTGACAGACGAGGCACCGTCGAAGATCCGGGTCCCGGACTGGACGGACGGGGGATTGAGAAAGAACGGATCCCACCTGCTCCCGGCGGGCAGGTACAATTACGCGAAAAGTTTTTATACACAGTATCTGAATACGGATCCTTATACAGCCCGCATTCTGGCTGAACCATACGGAA
>ODAI010879595.1_pt1 | contig 11278 bp, 6 predicted proteins | sample 1539321 | NCBI WGS metagenome assembly ODAI01 (sample SAMN02144231, study PRJEB22623) | gut metagenome | biome: sheep rumen | host: Ovis aries | place: New Zealand
AAGTGGTATTACTTCCAGTCAGGCGGCGCTATGGTAACGGGCAGTAAAAAAATCGGCTCAAAAACCTATCGCTTTAACTCATCGGGAGTGTGTTTAAATCCTTAAGCTGTGTGATAAAGCTTTCTCGGTTATATATTCTGACAAGCGGATAATATAATAGAGCAGAAGCTCCAATCAGTATTTATTAGACTTTTTTACATTGTTTTTTCTTGTTTATTGACATTTCCGACTTAATAATGTATAAATAAATCGCCTTAAATTTTATAGGCATTTCCTTATTTCAACTGTTGAAGGAGAATTATATGAAGCATATCAAAAGAACTCTGGCAATAATTATGACGGCTGTGATGCTTGTGTGTATGATGCCTATGACGGCATTTGCTGAAGCGCAGTGGACTAAGTTAGGCAATTCGTATGTCAGCTATTATCTGGATGACGAAGGCACGCTGACCCTTCGCGGCTTGGGTCCGACGCCTGATTACAGCGCTGTAAACCGCAGCCCGTTTGATTATTCGTATGAAAACGACCTTGATATCAAAAAAGTAGTTGTTGAAAAGGGCGTAACAAGGCTTGGCCATATGTTGTTTCCGGGTTGTCCTATGGAGGAGATTTCCCTTCCAAGCACCTTAACCTCCATCGGTAATTACGCATTGATTTCCTGCGATTATTTATCAGAGCTTGATTTACCCGCAAATGTTTCCGATTTCGGATTACAGCCTTTCGGCTCTTGTGATAGTCTGAGAAAAATCACATTTCATTCTAACAGCGTAACTTCTCCTTTTTTATATTTTCCTCAAACTCAGTTGAGTCAGGGCATGTTAGACGGTCTGCGCAATGCAACAATTTGTATTCCGCTTCCGTTTACAATTAAAGAAACGGAAAGAAATAATAAAACAACTGTGATAATGTCAAACAAACAGGCACAGGAAATACTGATTTTTGACGAGGAAGACGAGGAATACGAAAATACTGTTCAGTGCCTGAATGACTGCAGCTGTATCACATTTAATAATTATGACGGCACCGTTCTTTCCCAAGCGGGTATCCCTGTGGGTGAAACGCCTTCCTTTAACGGCGGAACACCGCAAAGAAACGCAGACGCTTCTAACCATTATACCTTCTCAGGCTGGAACGACGGCGAAAGCACTTATGCGCCTGATTCTCTTCCGGCTTGCGTAAAGGATAAGGATGTTACTTACACCGCAGAATATACGGCGCAGGCTCACAGCTTATCACCGTCATGGTCATGGGCTGAGGATAAATCTTCTGCAAGTGTTACCTTTGCCTGCACGGCAGATGGCTGCGGATATGGTGAAACGGCGGAGGCTGTTATCACAAGAGAGATTCGCGCAGATAAGGTAGTTTCAACCGCAACGGCGGTATTTGGCGGCGAAACATATACAAACGAGATAACCGAGGACAGAAACGGCGGAGTTTTAATTGATTTTGCTTTAAGCGAATACGGCACGGGCTCCTCCGATAAGTATCTTGCACAAAACGGCGATACAGTTTCTATTACCTTTACTCCTGCCGACGGATATGATTTGTACTCATACAGGTACGGCACATACGACCCGCAGGGCAATGTTATCGACAGCGGCACCACTGACTTCACCAATATGAACAGCAGTCATACATATGACTATAATGTGAACTTCAGTAATGAAGACGGCGGCAGGGTTGTATTTACTCCTGATTACAGAAGGGTTAAAAATATTACTGACGCGACTGAAAGCTTACTGGAATTCCATCGTACATACAGCGGCGCTTCGGTTACAACGGGCTTTATCGGTGAAAATGTCTTTGTATTCCCGAAAAACTATATCGGCAGCGGAGACGAGGGCTGTAAAATCGAAAGCATCACCGTAACGGATGAAAACGGTAATCCGGTAGAGACAGAGCTTTCAAGCTACGGATGGGCTCAGTTTACAATGCCGGACTCGAATGTTACGGTTAACGCTACTGTATCGGGCGTAAAATATTCCGTTAATCAGGAGTATGACCCGATTCATGACCACGGCGTAATCCGCCATATTTCAAGCGATGCGCTTTTGGCAGGTGAAACCTATCAGGGTCAGGTGGAAAGCTTCTATCCCTATGTGCTTACAGGCTTATACGCAAAGGACGCCAATAATAATGTTGTCGACCTGATAGCAAACGGCTCCTATGACGCACAGACAGGAATAGTATCCTTTACTATGCCTGCAAAGTCCCTCACGCTTTACTTTACCCATGAGCTTAATCCGAATCTTCATTCGATTAATCTTGACGCTCAGTCGCAGTCCGCAGCGGAAAACCGCGGCAGTATAACACGAATCGGCGCAAGTTATATGGGCGCAGTTACAGGTGAAGAAGTTACATTAAAGGCTACGATTCCGACCTCATATTACGCTTTAACCGAACTGTATTATATTGACGGAGACGGCGAGAAAACCGACCTGATGTCAAGCTACAATAAGGCGGACGGCACCTTTACCATTACAATGCCCGACAGCGATATAACACTTTATTACCCCTTTGATATTCCCTGCCGTATCGTGATGGGCGAGGCTGAACACGGCACGGTTACTTGTGATAAGGAGTATTCGCTGATTGGCGATAAAATTAATTTAAGCTTCCATCCCGATGAAGGCTATACTTTATCCGAGTACAAGTACGAGTATTTTTCTGCCGACGGTACCAGCCAGCGCAGCAGCTCGAACTATACCTACTATTATGATAATACCGAGTACGAGGAGAGCGTTGCCGCTTTCGGCGGCGAAGGCGGTTACCTTGTAATCACACCTGTTTTTGTAAACACATATAATATTATTGATAACACAGGCGCTCTGCTTCACTTCCACCGTGCGTCCATCGGCGACAGTACCCATAAGGGTATTCCGGGTATGACCATTTATGTTTACCCGTACGAATATATCAATGACAGCGGCAGGAACGGCGTCGGCAGAGTAATCGAGAGCATTACGGTAACCGATTCCAACGGACAGGAGCTTGAGGTTGAGCTTCACGGCGACGCCCGTTTCATAATGCCGGAATCGGATGTTACGGTAAATGCGGTTGTTTCAGGTCTGAAATATTATGTAATAGCGGATTATGACCCCATCAACGACCATGGCTGTATCACTGCGCAGAGTGAAATGATTTTATCCGAGGGCGAAACATATGTCGGTAAGGTTGAGTCCTTCTATCCGTATATTCTCACGGGGCTTTATTCCGAGGATAATGACGGCAACCGTACAGATTTAATTGCTAACGGTTCCTATAATGCGGAAACGGGCATTGTTTCCTTTACCATGCCTGCAAAACCGCTTACACTTTACAGAGAGCATGTAATTAATCCCGAATACCATCATATAATCCGTGACGAGCAATCATATCAAGATGCCAAGGGCTATATCATCCGTAACGGATATAATGAGCTTGGCGGTATTACGGGCGAAGAGATTACGCTGAATGTTGATATTTCGGACGCATATCCGAATTATGAGCTGTCGTCATTGTATTATATTGACGAGAATTCTGTCAGAGTTAATCTGATGCCTTATTACGACAGGGCTAACCATACAGTTACCTTCACTATGCCCGACAGCGACTTAACGCTTTACTACTCCTTCAGCGAGCTTCGTACAGTTACAATCAACGATTACGGTAATGATGTAACCGTTTCGGGCTTTGCAGGTGATACAGCGGAATTTGTAATTGTTATCGACGACTATGCACAGGAGCATGCTAAGCTTGATGCAACATATTTCTATTATTATGACAGCAATAATGAGTATCAGGAATTAGCTGTTGACTGGAATAAGGAAACAGGTAAGGGCACTTTTGTAATGCCCGATGAGGATATTACGCTTCATATCCACTATGCGTATTACCGTGATGTACCCGTGAAAACCTTTGAGCACGGAGCAGTTACGGCAGATAAGGAAACAGCAATAGACGGCGAAACAATTACATATACCGTTCATCCTGAGGACGGCTGGATTGTTACTGCGCTCGGTCAGAGAATGAGTCAGTACAGTGTTACAGGCGTACAGGATGAACACGACGAGAATATCTGGTATGTAATGATGCCTTGGGGCTGGAGCGGCGACAGAGTGCTTTGGGCTACCTTTGAGGAGGACCCGAGCTGGCACACCATTACCTTTAACGATTGTGTTAACGGCTCTGTAAGCTATGAAAACGGCGGCGCTAAAGCGGGCAAAACAGTTAATCTTGTTGTAACTCCAAATGAAGGTTATCAGCTTGATACCCTGACAGTCAGCGACCAGAACGGCACTGAGTACGAAGTGAACGGTACTTCCTTTGTTATGCCGGATGTACCCGTAACCGTGAGCGCAACCTTTAAGACTGCAGAGCATACGGTAAGCTGGGTTGTCGGCGGCGAAACTGTTGAAACGGATGTAAATGTTCCTTACGGTTCTACACCCGAGTATAACGGCGAAATGCCTGAGAATTATTCGACTTCTTCAAGCCATTATGTTTTCGCAGGCTGGAACGACGGAACAAGAGTTTACTCAGTGGCTGAGCTTCCCGCTGTTACAAATGATGTAACCTACACGGCGGCTTATACTCAGGAGGAGCATAGCTACGGCGAGCCTGAATGGACATGGGCTGAGAATCACGGCAGCGCGAGTGCAGAATTTACCTGTACACTCTGCGGACATAAGGAAACGGTAAATGCCGATGTTACAAGCGAGGTTGACGGCGATAAGCGCGTTTATACTGCAACCGTAAATCTCAACGGCCATACTTATACGGATTCAGCTTCGGAAGAGCTGATTAACAACGGTGTTTCAATTACGGTTGCAAATGAGTTAAGCGTTAACTTCTATCTTGACGGCGATTACGGCGAGGATGCGTTTGTAAAGCTCACTTATAATCACAATACGGATATCAGCGAAACAGCCGATACCTATTCCGATGTGGTTTCCCTTGCTTCACTTGATACCTATACAAAGCAGGGCAGTCCTTATGACGGCTCAAAGATATTCACCGTAAAGCAGGCGCCTGCACAGATTACCGAGGATGTTCTTGTTGAGGTATTCGCAAATCAGGCGGATGCGGATTCGGGCGAGAATATACTTTATACGCAGACCTATAATGTTGCCGCTTACTGCAACAGTATTATAAGCGCAAACAGTGATGAAAAGCTTACTGCGCTTGCAAGCTCCGTTCTTAACTATGCGGCGGCGTCGCAGGTATATTTCGGTTATAATACCGAGCGTATGGCGGCTGATGTAAATACGCAGGGCATCACGCCTGCAGGCGTGGCAATTCAGTATCCGTCAGGACTTCTGAACGGTCTTTCAATGGTTGCTACCTCTGCACCGAGGTTTAAGCTCTTTACAAGCACGGAAGCTGCTGTAAATGATATTAACGGTGTGGACGGCGCACAGGCGGCGGCACGCGTTAACGGCGACAGGAGCTTTATCGAAATCAGTGGAATAGCACCTGCTTATTTCGGTAACACCTTCACCGTAGCGACTGCATCAGGCGATGTGTCTGCAAGCGTGAATTCGCTTCTTGTATTAATGGCTGAGAGGGGCGACGCAAAAGCTGCGGACCTTGCGAAAGCTATGTACGCATACGGCGAATGTGCAGAAGCTTATTTTCAGTAAATAATCAGCTTTAATTATCTTATATTAAAACATAATGCCTTCGGTTTCCGAAGGCATTATGTTTTGTGAAAATCCGTACACAAACGCAATAACGGTTGTATTAATCGGCGTAATATGTTAAATTATCCTTGGTGATATTATGCAAAACATTAAACTAAAAGGCGCTGAGAATATAAGAGACCTCGGCGGTATGCGCGCAGACGGTCGTACGCTCAGACCCTGCCGTATACTTCGCGGCAGTCATTTAAGCGAAGTTACGGATAATGATATACAAATTCTTAAAAATGAATATAAGCTGAAAACGGTTATCGACCTTCGCACGGATATTGAAAAGGGCGAAAAGCCGGACAGGAGAATTGACGCAGTGGATTACAGGGAGATGCCCGTGTTTGACGGCTCACTGCCCGGACTCAGCCATGAAAGTAAGCAGGACCTTGACAATATTCCCGATATGACATGGCTTTATTCACAGGTTATGACGGGCGACTGTCTTAAAAATCTTGCCTGCGTTGTCCGCTATATCGTTAAGAATAACACTGACGGCTCGGTGCTTTATCACTGCACGGAGGGCAAGGACAGAACGGGTATGGTTACGGCTCTTTTGCTTATGCTCCTCGGTGTCAGCCGTGAGGATATTTTCAAGGATTACCTTTTTACAAATAAGGTTAACAGGAAAAAGGCGATAAAGTACTATCTCCTTGTAAGGATTTTTAAGCATAATAAAACGGCTGCAAAAAAGGTCTACGGCGTGTTTCTCGCAAGACGGCAGTATCTCGCTGAGGTTTTTAAAGCCGTTGACGCCACGGGTGAAAAGCGCTTTATTTCCGATGTGCTTATGCTTAGCGATGAGGATGTTAATTCCTTCAGAGAAAGGACGCTTTTATGAGATATATAGCCTTTGATGTTGAAACGCCAAACAGGTACAATAACCGTATGAGCGCTATCGGAGTAACGGTTATTGACGGCGGTAAAATCACCGATGAATACTATTATCTTGTAAACCCCGAAACAAGCTTTGATTATTTCAATATAAATCTTACGGGAATCAGCGAGGAAACGGTTGCTCAGTCGCCGACCTTTCCCGAGGTATGGCGCGAGCTTGAGCCGATTATGAGCAGCGGTATGCCCGTTGCGCATAACGCGGTTTTTGATTTAACGGTATTAAAGCACTGCCTGAAGGCTTATGACATTGAGTGGAAGCCGTATACGCGCTATCTTTGTACAGTTAAAATCGGCAGGGCGCTTTTGCCCGATATGAGCCGAAAGCTTAATGCTTTGTGCGATTATTACGGCATTACGCTCAATCATCACCATGCGGGAAGCGACAGCCGCGCCTGCGCCGAAATCCTTTTGCGCTATCAGCAAAGTGGTGCTGACCTTTCGGGATTCATCCGCACTTACAGCTTCAGGGAGAAGAAAAATGAAAAATAAGAATATTGACGACGGAAAAGAATTCGACTGGGGTAATACCTCCGAAAAGTACGCGCAGTACAGGGATATTTATCCGAAGGAATTATATGACAGGCTGCGTGCGCTAGGCGTCGGCTCTGACGGCACGGCGTGGCTTGACCTTGGTACAGGCACGGGTATTCTTCCGCAGAATTTATATAATCCCCATGCTGATATAACGGCAGTTGATATTTCCGCCGAGCAGATTAATTTTGCAAAACAAAATGCGCAGAAGAATAATCAAAGAATTAACTTCATTACTGCGCCTGCTGAAAACACCCGCCTTCCTGACAACAGCTTCGACTGCATTACAGCCGCACAGTGCTTCGGCTATTTTGACCGTGAGGTAATAAAAACGGAAATCAGCCGTCTGATAAGGAAAAACGGAATTTTCATTAAGGTCTTTATGGATTGGTGTCTTGACGATGAAATTGCCGCAAAGAGCATTGACCTTGTAAAAAAGTATAACAGTAAGTGGAGCGCGGAAAACGGTTTTGAGGATGTTTATGACGACTTGTTTGAAGGCAGGGTAACGGAATCCTTTTATGCCGAAATACCTTTCACTCGTGAAAGCTGGCACGGAAGGATGTGCGCCTGCAGAGGAACGCTCGCTTCGATGGACGAAAAGCAGTTTGAAAGCTGGAGTACAGCGCATATAAAAATGCTTGTGGATTATCCCGAGCGCTTTACCGTAAAACACAAAATCTATATATCATATTTCAAATTATAAAAGCCATCTTTCAGAGATGGCTTTCTTTTTACCAGTTGACAATTTTGTCCACAATATCTTGCTGCTCGCTCGAGGTGCGGCGAAGGTATATTCTTGTTGTTTCTATGCTTTCGTGTCCCATCAGGTCGGCAAGCAGAGCAAGGTCCTGATATTTTTCAATGAAGTTTTTGGCAAACCTGTGTCTGAAGGAGTGGGGATACATCACGCTTTCATTTATACCGTACTTTTCCGCATAGGTTTTAAGCCTCAGCGCAACGCCCCTTGTGCTTATTCTTTCCCCCTTGTTGTTGAGAAACAGATAGCCGCTTTTTATTCCACGGCTTTTAATCCACATCTGTGTTTCCTCCCTGAGATTTTGCGGTATGTAAATTCGCCTGAGCTTACCGCCCTTTGTGTATAAATCGTAGTAGCCCACGCTCATATGCTCCGCCTTAATCTGTACAAGCTCGCTTACCCTTGCTCCCGTTGCCGCAAGGCACCATACCATAAAATACCCGTCAAGGTCGCCGTCCTTTTTAAGCTGCTCTTTCAGAAAAGTGTAATCGGCATTGCTTATAACATTTTCAAGAAACGCCTTCTGCTGTACCTTCACTGCTTTGAGCGCAAGCTCACGGTAGCCGATAAAATCAAGGTATTTGTTGATACCCTGAATTCTGAGATTAACGGTGCTCGGCTTATATCTTTCGGTGAGAAAGCCCTTGTAGGCAAGTAGATTATCCTTGCCTACAAAGCCGTATTTTTTCTTGTAGGTTTCCACCGTCCAGAGATATGATTCAATCGTTTTTTCTGACAGGTTTTCTTTTTTCAGGTGCTTTTCAAATTCCTTTAGCGTATCCATTAAGGACACCTCCTTATATATATTTGCTCACGCAGATACATTATAAGGTTTTTAAAAGAAAAAGAAAACGGACTGATAACCGTATCAGTCCGTCAGCGATTTTAAATGATTTTAATCAGGGTAGCCGTCGGGGTTCTGGCTCTGCCATCTCCAGCTGTCCTCGCACATCTCCTCAAGTCCTCTTTCAGCCTTCCAGTTAAGCTCCGTCAGCGCTTTGTGAGGGTCGCTGTAACAAATTGCGATATCTCCTGCACGCCTCGGGCAAATCTCATAAGGAATTGTAACGCCCGAAGCCTTTTCAAAAGCCTTGACAACATCAAGCACGGAGTAGCCCACGCCTGTGCCGAGGTTGTAGATGAACAGACCTTCCTCGCCTCTGACCTTCTCAACAGCCTTAACATGACCGAGCGCAAGGTCAACAACATGGATATAATCCCTTATACCCGTGCCGTCCTTTGTTGCGTAGTCGTTTCCGAAAACATTGAGCTTTTCTCTTTTACCGATTGCAACCTGTGTGATAAACGGCATAAGATTGTTCGGAATACCGTTCGGGTCCTCGCCCATAGTGCCGCTCTTGTGAGCGCCGATGGGGTTGAAATACCTGAGAAGGCAGATGGACCAGCTATTGTCTGAGGTGTATAAATCCTTGAGTATGCACTCAATCATATATTTTGTTCTTCCGTACGGATTTGTAACACCGCCGACCTCCATATCCTCTTTAAGAGGCGATACATTGTTCATACCGTAAACGGTTGCCGAGGATGAGAAAACGATTTTTTTGCATCCGTACTGCCTCATAACATCAAGGAGTACAAGCGTTCCGTTTACATTGTTGTCGAAATACTCAAGCGGCTTCTGCACGCTTTCACCGACAGCCTTAAGACCTGCAAAGTGGATAACCGAGTCAATGTCCTCATTCTCGAACACCTTGCTCATACCCTCTCTGTCCCTGATGTCGCACTCGTAGAATTTGAAGTCCTTTCCTACAAGAGCCTTGATTCTGTCGTAGGAGCTTTTCTTGCAGTTGTAAAGATTGTCAAGTACAACAACATCAACTCCCGAATTCATAAGCTCAACGCAGGTGTGTGAGCCTATGTAGCCTAAACCGCCCGTTACTAAAACTGACATAAATTTTCCTCCGTATTATAATGGGTGAGGGCTTTGCCCACCCGTAGTTATTCATTTTTATTTTAAATTTTTTATTTAATAAGCCTTGCCCCAGTAAAGCATTTTCTTTGCAGGCTTGCCGCAGCAAACGCATACATCGGAAAGCTTTTCCTGCTCGAAAGGAATACAGCGTGAGCCGACGCCCGTGATTTCCTTCACCTTGTCCTCACATTCCTCTTCGCCGCACCACATCGCTTTTACAAAGCCGTCGCCGTTTTCCTCAAGCGCCTTTGTAATCTCGTCAAGTGTTGTGCATTTGTAGGTGCGCTTCTCCCTGTTTTCAAGAGCCGACTGATAAAGTCCGTCGTGTACCTCCTGAAGCTTCTGCGGAATAATCTCGCTTAATTTGTCAAGAGAAACAACCGTCTTCTCTCTGTTGTGTCTTGTAACTACAACGCACTGATTGTTCTCAATATCCTTAGGGCCAAGCTCAACTCTTACAGGCACGCCCTTCATCTCGTATTCGGCGAACTTCCAGCCGGGCGAATTGTTTGAATCGTCAATTTTTGCCCTGCAGATTTTCTTGAGCTCATCCGTGAGAGCATAAGCCTTGTCAAGCACGCCCTCCTTGTGCTGAGCAATCGGAATAACCATAACCTGAATCGGCGCAACAGCAGGCGGAAGCACAAGTCCGTTGTCGTCGCCGTGAGTCATAATGATTGCGCCGATAAGCCTTGTGGTCATACCCCATGAGGTCTGATGCGGATAGGTGAGCTGGTTTTCCTTGTTTGAAAACTGGATGTCAAACGCCCTTGCGAAGCCGTCGCCGAAATAGTGGCTTGTGCCTGCCTGAAGCGCCTTGCCGTCGTGCATAAGAGCCTCGATACAGTAGGTTCCCTCTGCGCCTGCAAATTTATCGCTCTCCGTTTTCTGACCCTGAACAACGGGCATTGCGAGAGCTTCGTTACAGAACTTCGTATAGATGTTGAGCATCCTCTCGGTTTCTTCAATAGCCTCTTCTGCAGTTGCGTGAAGGGTGTGTCCCTCCTGCCATAAGAATTCCCTTGAACGAAGGAAGGGCCTTGTTGTCTTTTCCCATCTTACAACGGATACCCACTGGTTGTAGAGCTTCGGTAAATCCCTGTGCGAGTGAACAACATTCTTGAAATGCTCGCAGAAAAGCGTCTCCGAAGTAGGTCTTACGCAGAGCCTCTCCTCAAGCTTTTCGCTGCCGCCGTAGGTAACCCACGCGCACTCGGGCGCAAAGCCCTCAACATGGTCCTTCTCCTTCTGTAAAAGACTTTCGGGAATGAACATCGGCATACATACATTTTCGTGTCCCGTTTCCTTGAACATTCCGTCAAGAATTCTTTGTATATTCTCCCATATAGCGTAGCCGTAAGGTCTTATTACCATACAGCCCTTGACGCTGGTATATTCAATCAGCTCAGCCTTCTTGCATACATCCGTATACCACTTGGCAAAGTCCTCGTCCATGGAGGTGATTGAGTCAACCATTTTTTTCTGCTGTGC
>ODAI012459356.1_pt1 | contig 11278 bp, 14 predicted proteins | sample 1539321 | NCBI WGS metagenome assembly ODAI01 (sample SAMN02144231, study PRJEB22623) | gut metagenome | biome: sheep rumen | host: Ovis aries | place: New Zealand
CCTCTTTACAGAAGACTCCCTAAGAGAGGCTTCAACAATAAGCGTTTTGCACCTGATTATATTGTCGTTAACGTATCTGACCTCGAGAAGTTCGAGGGTACAGAAGTTACAGCTAAGGCTCTCGCAGAGCAGGGCATTATCACCCTTCCCAAGGTCAATGACGGTATCAAGATCTTAGGTAACGGTGACCTCACAAAGAAGCTTGATGTTAAGGCCACAAAGTTCTCGGCTGCCGCTAAGGAAAAGATCGAGAAGGCCGGAGGCACGGCAACGGAGGTTTAATAAATGACGGGTATGTTTGATACATTGATCAAAGCTTTCCGTCAGCCGGAGCTCAAGAAGAAGATACTTTATACTCTTTTGATACTCGGACTTTATCAGCTCGGCGGTTTGGTACCGGTACCCGGTATCAACGCCGCAGCTTTTACACAGCTTGTTCAGAACTGGGGTCAGATCGGTGCGATGATGGATATCATCTCCGGCGGTGGACTTTACCACTGTACGATCTTTGCCATGGGTGTTACTCCTTATATCAACGCATCCATCATTATCCAGCTTTTGACAGTAGTCATTCCTTATCTTGAGAATCTCTCCAAGGAGGGTGAATCGGGAAGGAAGAAGATGGGCAGAATCAACAGATTCACCGCTATGGGACTTGCTTTCCTTCAGGCTTGCCTGTTCTGCTATTCAGCAAGATCTACAATGATCACAAGCATTCCCAAGGCTTTGTCTGCAATCCTTATCATCGTATCTTTTACAGCAGGTACATGCTTCGTTGTATGGCTCGGTGAGAGGATCAACGATAAGGGTATCGGAAACGGTGTCTCCTTGATCATCTTTGCAGGTATCGTTACAAGACTTCCCGCTATGGTGAAGAATGTCTATCTTAAGTCTGCAGAAGTATCCGGAAAGGTTGAGAACCTCGGTCTTGGAATCCTTCTTGGAGTTATCGTATTCCTGGTAATTGTATTGATCGCTGTCTCCATCATCGTTTTCTGTATCTTCGTACAGAACGCTGAAAGAAGAATTCCCGTTCAGTATTCCAAGAAGACTGTAGGAAGAAAACTCTACGGCGGACAGAGCTCTTACATTCCGATCAAGATCAACCAGTCAGGTGTTATGCCGGTCATCTTCGCCATGTCTATCCTTTCATTGCCTTCGATGATCGTTACAATGTTCTTCCAGCACAGCCAGAACATCATCGTTCAGTGGTGCAGGAATTTCAACACAAGTCCCTGGTACTATATCTTCTATTTCATCTTGATCCTGGCATTCACATTCTTCTATTCGCTTATCCAGTTTAATCCTATCGAGATCAGCAACAGCATTCAGAAGAACGGTGGATTTATTCCCGGTATCAGACCCGGAAAGCCTACAACGGATTTTATCTTGAAGACATCGAACAGACTCAATTGGGCAGACGGATTGTTCCTCTCGATCATCTGTCTCGTACCTACTCTTTTGAGTCTCTTCGCCGGACTTGAGAATATGTGGTTCGCAGGAACGTCAGTTCTCATTCTTACCGGAGTTGCGAATGATCTGGTTACACAGATAGAAGGTCAGCTCGCAACAAGAAACCTGAAGGGTTTCCTTGACTGACTTAAGTTAACAGGTACAGCTCAGGCGGCCTTCGGACGTACCCGTGCGGTATGCCGAAGGTCGTCTGTTTATTTAATGAACATCATGCTCTTTTTATAGAAAGGACTAATAATATGAAACTAATTATTCTCGGTGCACCCGGATCAGGTAAGGGTACAACTGCAACCGTTCTTCGTGAGAAGTACAATCTTGCTCACATCTCAACGGGAGATATCTTCCGTGCAAACATTAAGAACGGAACACCTCTCGGACAGGAAGCCAAGAGCTATATCGATCAGGGCGCTCTCGTTCCCGATTCGGTAACTATCAGAATGGTAGAAGACAGACTTTCGAATGACGACGTAAAGAACGGATACATCCTCGACGGATTCCCCAGAACGATCGCTCAGGCACAGGCTCTCGATGAGATCCTTGCAAAGAACGGATCCTCCATTGATGCGGTCTTGTCCATCGTGGTTGACGACGAGATCATCAAGGATCGCGTATCTTCAAGACGTGTATGCGAGAAATGCGGAGCATCATTCAATGTACGCTTCAAGCCTACAAGAGTCGAGGGCGTATGCGATGAGTGCGGCGGTAAGGTTATCCAGAGAGCTGACGATACGGCCGAGACTGTGGCAAACAGACTTAAGACATATTATGAGAACACAAAGCCTCTCATAGATTTCTATGCCGAGCGCAATCTCATTATCGAGGGATCAAACGATAAGTCTTCCGAAGAGTGTGTTAAGCAGATCGAAGACGGACTTAAGGGCAAGGGCCTTATCTGATAGAAGGTGTTTTCATGGTTGAGATCTTATCCGATTATGAATTAGAAAAGATGCGTGAAGCCGGAAGGCTTACTGCTATGGTTCTCAAGGAGCTGAGGAAGGCAGCCGTTCCCGGTGTCTCAACGAAGCACCTTGACGATATCGCACAGAGGATCATCAAAGAGGCAGGCGGCACGGCACCCTGTGTAGGTTACGGAGAGCCTCCGTTTCCCGCGGCCATCTGCACTTCGATCAACGAGGTCGTTGTTCACGGTATTCCTTCCGAGAAGGAGATCTTGAAGGACGGAGACATCGTAACTTGCGATGTTGTAGTAGAGCTGAACGGCTATATGGGAGATGCCGCAAGAACTTTCCTTGTCGGAAATGTTGATGAGAAGACAAGACTTCTGGTAGAAAGAACCAAGGAAGCATTCTTCAAAGGCCTTGAAAAGGCTCAGATCGGCAATCGTATCGGAGATGTAAGCCACGCGGTACAGGAATGTGCCGAAGGCTACGGATACGGTGTTGTAAGAGAACTCACAGGTCACGGTATAGGAAGGGAAATGCACCAGGATCCGGAAGTTCCCAACTACGGCAAAGCCGGAAGAGGCCCGAGGATCGTAAAAGGAATGGCTTTTTGTATCGAACCTATGATAAATATGGGTAAGCGCAATGTCGTATTGGGTTACGACGGCTGGAGAGTATCTGCAGCTGACGGCTTGCCCGCAGCACACTATGAAAATACTGTTATCATTACGCAGAACGGTCCCGAGATGACTACTTATGAGGAGGAACTTTAATGGCAAAGGAAGATGTTATCGAAGTAGAGGGTATTGTTGAAGAAGCTCTGCCTAACGCAACATTTAAGGTTAAACTCGACAACGGATATGTCGTAATGGCATATATTTCCGGAAAGCTTCGCCAGAACTACATCAAGATCCTGCCCGGAGATAAGGTTACCATGGAGCTTTCTCCCTATGACCTTTCAAAGGGAAGAATCACCTGGAGAGGCAAGAACTGAGGAAATAAGTGCAACTTTTCGCTGATTAGCGAAAAAACACTTGAAAAATGAAAGTATTCTGTTAAAATACTTTAGCGTGCGCGAAAAGGCGCATTGTTTAAGTAGCATAAAATGCAGGAGGAGGAAGAGGATGAAAGTCAGACCGTCGGTTAAGCCTATGTGCGAGAAGTGCAAGGTAATTCGCCGTCATGGCAAAGTCATGATTATCTGTTCCGACCCTAAGCACAAGCAGGTGCAGGGATAAGAACAAGATCCGACTGCAGACAGATTTAGCCCTGTCTTATGTCGAACGTGGCACTGCTTCGCCACGACAAGAAGAAACAAACAACAATGAATTAAAGCTTATAACACGATTAGTGGGGGCGGCTGTTCCCTTTATGAGAATTCCCTGCAGCGTGTCGTATGATAATTCAAATTACACCTAACGGAGGTAGAAGAATGGCTCGTATTGCCGGTGTTGATTTGCCGAATGATAAGAGAATCGAGATTGCTCTTACTTACATTTACGGCATTGGTACGACAAGCTCATCCAGCATCATCAAGAGTGCCGGAATCAATCCTGATACCAGGGTTAAAGATCTTACAGAGGATGAAGTCGCTAAGATCCGTGACGCGATCGAGAGCGAGAACATTGTTGTTGAGGGTGACCTCAAGAGACAGATAGCAGGCGACATCAAGCGTCTTACAGATATCAACTGCTACAGAGGACGTCGCCACAGATTGGGACTTCCCGTAAGAGGACAGCGTACAAAGACAAACGCACGTACTCGTAAGGGCCCTAAGCACACAGTTGCAGGCAAGAAGAAGTAAGGGGAGGCGAATCTAAATGGCTAATAATAAGACGGCCTCAAGGCCTAAGAGACGTGAGCGTAAGAACATCGTTGAAGGTGCTGCTCATATCCACGCTACATTTAATAACACAATCGTTACGATCACAGATAAGGCAGGAAATGCTATTTCTTGGTCTTCTGCAGGAATGCAGAACATGAGAGGCTCCCGTAAGGGTACCGCTTTCGCAGCTCAGATCGCTGCCGAGGATGCGGCTAAGAAGGCTGTAGATCACGGCATGAAGACTGTAGAGGTTTATGTCAAGGGACCCGGAGCAGGTCGTGAGTCCGCTGTAAGAGCACTCGCAACAGCAGGTCTTGAGATAACGATGATCAAGGATGTTACACCCGTTCCTCATAACGGATGCCGTCCTCCCAAGCGTCGTAGAGTTTAATTCGAAAGAGGGTATTTGATTATGGCAAGAGATATGACACCTGTCCTCAAGAAATGCAGGTCACTTGACATTGAGCCGGCATTCCTTGGTATTGATAAGAAATCAACAAGAAACAGAAACAGCAGACCCAGAAAGCTCTCCGAGTACGGTACACAGCTCAAGGAGAAGCAGAAGGCAAAGTTCATCTATGGCGTTCTTGAGAAGCCTTTCAGAAACTATTTTGAGAAGGCACAGAAGCTTCACTATGGTACAGTCGGAGAGAATCTTATGATCCTCCTCGAGACAAGGCTCGATAATGTTCTTTTCAGAATGGGTTATGCTCGTACAAGAGATGAGGCTAAGCAGATCATCTCTCATAGAAATATTAAGATCAACGGCAAGATCGTTAACATTCCTTCATACCGTGTATCGGTTGGTGAGGTTATCGAAGTTAAGGAGTCTGCCAAGTCTTCACCCAGATTCAAGGAGATCCTCGAGTCCACAGACGGAAGAATCATCCCTGAGTGGGTATCTACAGATCGCGAGAAGCTCTCAGGAAAGATCAACGCTGTTCCGACAGCAGAGCAGATCGATGTACCTGTTAACGCAGTTGCAATCGTCGAGTTGTACAGCAAGTAATAGCCTGTAGGATCGGAGGAAAAAGAATGAACGATATTTTACAGCCTACCATTGAATGTAAAGAGACTAGCGAAGATGGTTCTTACGGCAAGTATGTCGTATCCCCGCTCGAGCGCGGATATGGCACAACACTTGGTAATTCGCTGCGCCGTGTTCTGCTTTCTTCTTTAACAGGTGCTGCTGTTACAGCAATTAAGATCGATAATATCTACCACGAGTTCACAACTGTTCCCGGAATCATCGAGGACATGACAGAGATCATCCTTAATGTTAAGGATATCCGCGTTAAGCTCCACAGTGATTCTCCCAAGACGGTATGTATCAGCGTACCCGAGGGAAGAACAGGTGAGCTCAAGGCAGGCGATATTGTACATGATGATGAGGTTGAGATCGTAAATCCTGATCTCGTTATCGCACATCTTAACGGTACAGCTAAGGTGTTTATGGAGCTTACCATCAGCAAGGGCCGCGGATACAATACCGCTGAGCAGAACAAGGTTGAGGGTCAGGCAATCGGCATCATCGCCATTGACTCCATTTTCACACCTATTAAGAAGGCAAACTTCGTTGTCGAGAATACCCGTGTCGGCGCCCGTACAGACTACGACAGCCTTACACTCGAGGTATGGACAGACGGTACTATTGCAGTTGACGAGGCATTTGCTTCCGCTGCTGACATCCTTATCACTCCCCTGAGCCTGTTCAAGGCTGTGACTGATACGGACAGCGGCATCAGCTTCAAGACCGTTGAGCCCAAGACAGAGAAGAATTCCGAGCTTAACAGAGCAATCGAGGATCTTGATTTCTCGGTTCGTACTTACAACTGCCTTAAGAGAGCCGCTATCAACACGGTCGGTGATCTCATAAGCAAGTCCGAGGACGAGATGATCAAGGTTAGAAATCTTGGAAAGAAGTCGCTTGACGAAGTTATTGCGAAGCTTTCCGACATGGGTCTGCATCTTGCAGATGCTGACGTATAAGAGCACACTTAGGAGGATAAACAGATATGGCAGTTAATAGAAAACTCGGCCGTCCGTCTGATCAGAAGATCGCTATTCTGCGTAACCTCTCAACAGCATTGGTTATCAATGGCAGAGTTGAGACAACAGTAGCTCGTGCGAAGGAAGTAAGTTCCATCGTTGACAAGCTTGTAGCGGACGCTATTAAGGAGAAGGATAACTTCACAACAAAGGACGTTACGGTTTCTGAGGCTAAGCTTGATGGTAAGGGCAAGAAGGTTCTTGTTACTAAGACATCAAAGAACGGCAACAAGTATGACACAGTTGACCGTGAGGTTAAGACAAAGACTGTTCAGGTTGATTCCGCTTCAAGACTCGCAGCAAGAAAGAATATGACAAAGTGGCTTATGAAGAGCCATGATGCTGAGGGTAACACGATTAATCCTGTAAACAAGCTTTTCGATGAGATTGCTCCCAAGTATGAGGGCAGACAGGGCGGATACACAAGAGTTATCAAGATCGGCGCAAGACGCGGCGACGGCTCTGAGATGGCAATCCTTGAGTTCGTTTGATCCGTAAGGATAAAGCGAATCTTACGAAAGATCAGTAACGGGGCTGCGCTTCGCAGCCCTGTTTCTATTTAATCCACAGTGTATGTCTAACGGAATAAGTGTAAGAAAAGTAAGCTTCACATACAAAAATGATGAAGACGAATCAGTCGGCGCCAAGGCGCTCGACGGTATAAGCCTCGATGTTGAGGAGGGGGCTTACTGCGCCGTACTGGGACCTAACGGTTCCGGTAAGTCAACGCTTGCGAGGATTATTGATGCACTTGAGTTCCCCGATGAGGGATCCGTTATTGTACTGGGTCACGAAGTCAGAGATGACATAGACTTTTATAGTGTCAGACAAAACTGCGCGTATGTTTTCCAAAACCCCGACAATCAGATAGTAGGAACTATAGTAGAGGAAGATGTAGCCTTCGGTCCCGAGAACCTCGGAATTCCGAACCCGGAGTTAAGGCAGCGTGTAGATGAGGCCTTAAAATGTGTCGGACTTTATGAGTTAAGAGGGCGGCAGACCGCTTCGTTGTCAGGCGGACAGAAGCAGAAGCTCGCCATAGCGGGAGCTCTGGCCATGAACCCAAAGCTTCTGATACTCGATGAATCGACGGCTATGCTCGATCCTGTAAGCCGCGATGAGTTTCTCGGTATAGTCGAGAGGCTGAACAGGGAGAAGAAGATCACTGTTTTGACGATCACACATGACATGAACGAGGCTGCGAGGTGCGATAAGGTCTTTGTCGTTCAAAACGGAAAGGTAACGATGAGCGGTGCTCCGTCGGAGATTTTCATTGACCCGAAGCCTCTGATAAGAGCGGGACTCGATCTGCCGCTGGATGTAAGTCTTGTGCATGAGATAGGTAAGCTTGCGGGTGTACGACCCGAAGTATCCGATCTTGTTGACCGCGAAAGCAGACTTAAGGCTGCGGTGAGATTTGCCTGTATGGCAAAGGAACTTCCCCCCGAACCTTTGATCAAGACACATGACAGGGGCAGGACTATTTTGGAAGTATCTGACCTTTCCTATACCTATGACCACGGCAAATCATATGCGCTCGAGCATATCAATATGGAAGTATATGAGAAAGAGATACTTGCGATAGTCGGTAAGAGCGGCTGCGGCAAGACTACGCTTATATCACATTTGAACGGAATAATAAGACCTCAGTCCGGTGATATAAGATTTATTACTTCCGAAGGGAAGATACTCAGTACAACCAGGAAGAAGGACATCGCACAGATAAGACGCCGTGTGGGACTTGTATTTCAATATCCGGAATATCAGCTTTTTGAGGAGACTGTCGAGAAGGATATTGCCTACGGGCTTAGTAAGATCGACGATCCGGGCATCAACCGTGAGGCCAGGGTGAAGGCTGCTGCCATGATCTCGGGACTTTCCGAGGATGTCCTTCCGAGAAGTCCGTTCGAGCTTTCCGGAGGTCAAAAAAGAAGAGCGGCAATGGCCGGCGTTCTTGTAATGAAGCCTCAGATACTCGTTCTCGATGAACCTGCCGCCGGGCTCGATCCTATCGGACGCAAGGAGATGTTTGATACTATCCTTGCTTTAAGAGAGGCAGGGACAACGATAATCCTCGTTTCGCATAATATGGATGAGGCTGCAAGATATGCGGACCGCATCTTCTGTATAAAAGAGGGCAGGATGGCATGCTGCAAAAAGGCATCGGAACTGTTTGAGAATGAGGGGGCAGCCGCATCCTACGGTTTGTCTCTTCCGATACTTTATGATTTCTCTTCTCAGGTAAAGAAGGAGCTTTCTTTCTTATACCCCAATATCAATACGACTTTGCCGTATGCGGATCCCAAGGACGAGGCGGCCTCTATCGTAAGGAGCGTGCTCTATGCTAAGTGATATCAGCCTCGGCCGTTACGTGGAGACGGGATCGATCCTTCACAGGACCGACCCCCGCGTTAAAGTCATACTCTATATCATCTATCTTATAACGATCTTTATCGTTAATACGCAGATCGCGCTAATGCTTTTGTGCGTAATAACCGTGATACAGCTTATTGTGGCAAAGATACCTTTACGCGTCACATGGTCAACTTTAAAACCGATGCTTCCTCTGGCGCTTTTCATATTTATACTCAATATATTTACGCTTAAGCAGGGTGATGTTATATGGAGCTGGCGTTTCCTGTCAGTGACGGACTTCGGCGTTCAGAGAGCTTTTTTAATGGCCGCAAGACTTGTATTCCTGATCCTCTCGACATCTGTTCTGCTTACATTGACAACTACGCCACTTAAGATATCGGATGCACTTGAGTCTTTGATGGCGCCGCTTAAAGCTCTGCGCTTCCCCGTGCACGAGATGGCAATGATGATGTCCATAGCTTTAAGGTTTATTCCGACCCTGATAGAGGAGACGGATAAGATAATGAAGGCTCAGGTATCAAGAGGAGCCGATTACGATACGGGTTCTTTTGTAAGCAGGATAAAGGGCTATATAACGGTTCTTATACCATTGTTTGTATCTTCGTTTAAGAGAGCCGAAGACCTTGCCGTAGCCATGGATGCCAGATGCTACAGGGGCGGTGAGGGAAGAACAAAGCTCAACCCTCTGAAGCTTAAGGGAAGGGATATCATAGTGTTCATTGTGTTCCTGCTTGCCGCTGTTTTAATGGTTGCTTCGCAGATTGTTTTCGGCGGGTAAAGCGATATACAATACAGCAGGTTTATGTGGTAAAATTATCAGGCTATCAAAGCATCAGGAGGATTTAACAGATGGCATATTATGTTGGCATCGACTTGGGCGGAACTAATATTAAAGCCGGTATCGTCGACGATCAGGGTAAGCTTTTGAACAAGCAGAGCATTAAGACTAATGCTGACAGACCCATGGAAGATATTATTCATGATATGGGCAAACTGGCCGTTAGCGTTATAGAAGAGGCCGGTCTCAAGAACGAAGACATCAAGGCCATCGGTATCGGTTCTCCGGGAACTCCCGATAATGAGGCAGGTGTTCTTGTATATGCGGGAAATCTCCCCTTCAATATGGCTCCTATGAGAAAGCTCATAAGAGATGTAATAGATCTTCCTGTTTATATCGATAATGATGCTAACTGCGCTGCCATGGCTGAGGCCGTTGCGGGTGCCGCTAAGGGCGCTAAGAATTCCGTTACCATCACTCTCGGAACAGGTGTAGGCGCCGGCGTAATTATTGACGGCAAGATCTATTCCGGATTCAATCAGGCCGGTTCCGAGTTTGGACATACAGTGCTTGTATCGGGCGGCGTACCTTGTACGTGCGGTCGTAAGGGCTGCTTCGAGTGCTATGCATCCGCATCCGCTCTTGTAAGGATGACCAAGGAAGCTGCTGAGACTCATCCGGAGTCAAAGCTCAACGATGTTATTAAGCAGGAGGGCAAGGTCAACGGTAAGGTCGCATTCATCGCACAGAGAATGGGAGATGAGGCTGCTGACGGTGTCATCGATATGTACACAGATTATCTTGCAGACGGTCTTGCGAATGCCATAAACACATTCATGCCCGAGGTTCTCGTAGTCGGAGGCGGTATCTGCAACGAAGGTGATCCGCTCCTTATTCCGATGCAGGAGAAGACAATGAGCCGTCCTTTCTTCGGCCCCGGCGTTAAGAAGACGAGGATCGCTCTCGCACAGATGGGCAACGATGCCGGTATCGTAGGCGCCGCTATGATGGGTATGACATGCGTACGCGATAATATTGACGGTACAGCCTGCTAAGGCGATGCCCACTGTTGCTCTCGTAATTGAATTTGACGGCACTGATTTTGTCGGTTGGCAGTATCAGGATAACGGCAGGTCGGTTCAGGACGAGATACAAAAAGCGCTGACAACGCTATATAAAGAAAAGATCAAAGTAACGGGATCATCCCGAACAGATGCAGGCGTACATGCCAAAGGCCTCGTCTGTTCGGCGATCGTCCCGTTTATCATTCCTCGGGAGAAACTTCCTTTGGCCTGCAATGCTCTTCTGCCGGAAGATGTCGCGGTAAAGGAGGCCCGCTATGTAAAAGACGGCTTTAATGCGCGCTTTGATTCACTCGGCAAAAGATACATCTACCGCATTTGCTTCGGAGCTATAAGAAGTCCTCTTAAAAGAAGATTCGCTCACTTTGTTGCCGGCAACATTGATGTGGAGGCGATGAGAAAAGCGGCACCTTATTTTGAAGGCGAGCATGATTTTGCGGCATTTTGTGCCTCCGGAGGCTCTCAGAATACGACTGTAAGAAAGCTCGAAAATGTGAGTGTGAGCTTTAATGAGAGCGATGGTCTGATCGAGATCGAGGTCAGGGGCGAAGCTTTCCTTTACAATATGGTACGCATAATCGCGGGAACACTTCTTTATGTCGGACAGGGGAAGATCGCACCTGATGATATTCCGACCGTGATCGACAGTTGTGATCGGAAGAAGGCGGGAAAGACACTTCCCGCGGAGGGGCTTACATTAGAAGAGGTCTATTACGACTGGGAAAGCCTGATCGATCAGGACGCATAGAACATCCAGAACATCCATATCTGATATGCAACGTTCATTAATGTC
>ODAI012758702.1_pt1 | contig 11278 bp, 11 predicted proteins | sample 1539321 | NCBI WGS metagenome assembly ODAI01 (sample SAMN02144231, study PRJEB22623) | gut metagenome | biome: sheep rumen | host: Ovis aries | place: New Zealand
AATTGTAAATTTATCTCCTGGTTGCCATGAACTTACTAGTGATGTAATTGCAGTATGAGTACAAAAAGTTCTTGATGTAGAAGTAGTATCTGTTCGTTTTGCTATTAAATATTTATATCCATTTTCTTCTCCTACAGAAGTAAGACCTCCCCAGTTTGTAGTTCCCTAATATCCACTAGAATTTGTTAAAATATTTTCACAAAACTAAAAACCATTCATAGGATAATGTAAAATTAATCCTTTAGATAGCTCTTTTACTTCTTTTGCAGAAAGAGCATGATCATATATTCTAATATCATTTATTTTACCAGTAAAATAATAAGCTGCTGCACTAGGAGTAACACTTCCAATTTTTATAGATGTTGTAGAAGTAATATTTCTAATAGTAGGAATTGAAGCAATTTCTTTTCTTACTCCATCTAAATAAAAATATCCTTTTCTACTGTCATTATTATTACGACACATTACAATATGATGCCAAGAATTATAAATAATTGTATCAAAAGTATCTGTTGACCATATTTCAGTAGCCGCAGATCCATCTGCAGTAGACCATAAAAATTTTTTTTGATTCTAATTCCAATAAATTGCAAATCCAACACTTACTGCACCAGTACTTTTATTACCAATAATACACTAATATGTTTTTCCAGAAGTCTAGGTTATATAAATCCAAGCTGAAATTGAAAAATCTCCTGTTCCTATTGATTCTTTATATCCTGTATCTATATAAGAAGAACCATTAAAATTATAACATTTTCCAATTTTTCCATTATTATCTATTGTTGCACTATGATTAGTTACTTCAACATCTGTTAACCCCTAATTTTTTAAATCGCCATCAAGAGGTAACCAAACCTACAAAGACATATTAAATTACCTCCTTTATACAAAACTAAACACAATACTTTCAGTTGTAGCATTATATGAAATTAATCCGTGGTCATTTATTCTATATTGATTAACATTTAATGTTTTAGTACCTGAATTATATATAAATTTATCATCTGAAACTCTTTTTGTTTCTATTGTATTATCAGAAAACCAAACATGAGTAAATTCATCGTCACCAGAAGCTGGAGTTGCATTTACACCATTAGTTAAATCTGCAGTTCCTTTAAAGTAAGCATCTCCAGATGTATCAATATAAGCAATCCACTTAGAATACTTATATGAATACATTCCAGAATTACCACTAGAACCATTAATAAATCCAATTTTATTTCCTTTTCCAGAAGCAGTATTTTCTGCAATAACTCCGGCATCTCCAGTACTAGCCTAAAAAGTTTTTAACCCAGATAAAATTTGAGTTCCAGTCGTTAAAAGTCCTGCATTATCTACTGAAGCAGCTGGAACAACTAAATTATTAACTTCATTTCCACTAGTATTTTTTACTTTTACAGTATCTTGATTTGCAGCAGAAATATGAATTTTATAATCTGTAGTTCCTACAGTCTCCTAAAATAAATAAGGATATTTTGAAACGAATTCATTTCCAGCACTATCATGACTAGCCTAACTAGCTAAACCAGAAAAATTAGTTGCGGTAATTGTTCCAGTAGATGGAGTCATTGTAATAGCTTTAGAAGAAGAAATTTCACCAAACACAGTAGTAGAACCTGATGTAATACTTGCAGCAGCCGTCCTAGATCCAATTAAAGGATAAGTTCCATTCTCATCTTTATAAATTCTAACAGAAGTATTACTATCATAATCTGCTCTTCGCCATCCATTATTATAATAAGTTAAAATAATAGGAGTATTAACCGCAAAATGCGTAGTTAATTTAGTTGTGTTATTATAATAGCATGTTTTTGCGCCCAATCCATTAATATTTAATGTTGTTGTACTAGCACCCGCTTTTTTAGGCACATATATAATAGTTAACCCCTCATAATAAGAAGTAATAGCTGAATTTGTACCAGTCCAAGTGCCTGCTGCATCAGAATCAGAACCAACTATATAATATAAAGTTTCTCCAATATATACATCTGAAGCACCAGTAAATTGTTTATTTTCTCCAATAAAAAGAGTACCTTCTAATAACATAGCAATAGAAGCTTTATCTGCTAATGTTGCTTCATCAGCTTTACCTTTTAAATTACCATAAAAATTAGAAGTTGCTTTAATATTAGGAGCAATAAAATATTCTCCGCCCTAATTACCAATTAAAGTTAAAGCAGCTGGAGATTGAACTGTATCATTATCTGTAAAAATTAATTTAATATTCTAATTAGCACTACTATTTTGAAATTCAATTTGTGGACCAGTAGCAGCATATGTATTATCTGCGGTTGTAGCTTTTTTAATAACTAATGCTCCAGATAAAGTTCCACCAGTAAGAGGAAGAAAATTTGGTGCAAAAGTAAATAAAGAATCTGAATTCTGAGCTTTTATTATTAAACTAGTATTATTACTATTAGTTTCAAAACTAAAAGGATAATTACTTATAAATTCATTTCCAACGCTATCAGCAATAGCTTGTGAAGCTTTACCAGTAATATTCTCAGCAACAAGAGTTTTTGTTGATGGATTATAAGTAAAATTAGTATTATATACTGGTTTACCATTTGCACTAGTATGAGCAAACCAAATTGGTCTTGCAGAATTACTACCTGCAGATTCAATTCCAGAATATAAAAATCCAGAACTTTTATCTATAGTAATACCAGATTTAAAAGTTTTTAATCCAGTAATTTCTTGCGCGGCGTTCGTTATGAGGCCCGCATGATTGGCATCCGCATTTACTACGTCAATTGTACTAACATCATCTTTTGAAAAAGATGTTATTTTAATTTTAAAACTCGTACCAGTTGATTCAGTATCAAAATAAAAAGGATATTTATTTATAAATACATTTCCTGCGCTATCGCTTTCTGCTGAATCAAGTCCACTCATTACTATTCTTTTAGTAATTGATGAACTAATAGGCGCATCAAAAATAATCTATCCTTTTTCGCCATCTATTGCAAAATATACATCACCGCGACTTATTGGTTTATTTGTTAAATCACTTAATTTACCAGTCAGAAAATGTAATTTGTCAACAGCCATCAAATATCCTCCTTTTTTATTATATTTTTCTCTATATAGAAAATTAAAAATATAAAAATATTATTAATACCTTTTGTCCAAAAACAAAAATAAGGGGAAATTTACTATAAAAGTAAATTTCCCCTTATAAATTAATTATGTGTTATATCAGTCCAGTACAATTTAAAACCATCATTTACTCTTTTAGCTGCCGCTAATATAGCAGAAAGAGTATCTGCACTATAATCATAACCCTCTGTTAAAGTATAATAAGTCTAATTTTCTTGATATACTATTGGAGCTTTTGTATATCCTCCATCAGCAGTTCTGATATAATAAATAACTGGATTGGTACTATTTTTATTTTCATTAAACTAAGCTTCAGTAAGATCGATTCTATTATATCCTAAAATATTAAGTCCATTTAATACTTTACTTGTTGTTGGAATAGTATTTAAATTATAAATTAAATATTTTCCACTTTCATCGACATTAAAGAAACGAATTGAATATATTACATCGCCAGCAGCTTTAGTTGCCTCACCTTCGATGCACCAAGGAATTAGCATTTTATCAACATCGTGAAAAGTCTCTATGTCATAATAAGGGACGACATAAAGACGTCCCTCTTTTGCGGCATTTATATATTGAATTACACACGCTGTTGTTGACATATCCATGTTATTAAAAAATCTATCAACTCTAAAATAAATAGTCTCAGATGCATGGTCGTCAAGTACACTTAAAAATTCTGGCGCTTCAACAGTTCGAGAGTTTAAATCTATATCATAGATCGGCTCATCATGTGGGAGTAAAGTTGCTAGCGTAGGAATATTATTTGTTTCTGCGATTTTAAACATATTCGCAAAATATTCTTCAGCACTAGTAATCATATATTTACTCCTTTAAACATTAGACTACGAAGAAAACATCGCTTATTGTAGAAGCATCTGTTCCATTCTTATAGTTAGTTACTACGCAGAAATATTTTCCAGCATGATTCGGAACAAAATTATAATTAGTTCCTGGATTACCATCTTCTTCAACATTACATTTTCTATCATCAGTAGAAACAATTACAGGCTTTCCTGTTTCAGGATCAATATCATATTTTTTCTTATCTGGATATTCATCATAAGTCTCATACCACTGATATTCAATTCCATCAGAAATATTCCACTGAGTTGACCAAGATGGAGTAATAACAACTTTTACTAAATTTGGTAATTGAGCAACATTGTTAAAGTTAACTTTTGTTTGATCTTCATTGATAGGATATCCAAGTTCTGGTGCTTCAGCAGGATAAGAAAGTCTTGCTTCTTTAGATTCTGTTTCAACACTTTGACCATTTTTAGTATTAATAACTTTTACTTTATAATATCCTTCAACTTCTTTTGCAGGTTTGTCAGCATCAAAAGTAAGAGTTAAACTATTTGAATTTGGTGCATCTTGGATTTTAGCATATTCGACGCCATCTTCTCCACTACGATGATACCATTCATAACTTAAAACACCTTTATGAGTATGATTATAAGTTTCAGTATTATCTGGTTTAACCTCTAAGGATACAGTATTTCCAGCAGTACCACCTTTATTAAGGATATAATTCTTTCCATCTGGATTTAAATTATTTGCATCTGTAATAACAGGCACTATTGGTTTTGGAACTATAAACATTTCGGAATCAAGGCTAGCAGTATTAGACTTAGCTTTTCTATTATAAGCAGTTGCATAAAATTTACCAACTTGATAAACTTTTAATTCACTAAATTTCTCATAAAGTCCTTTATCTGCTGGAGTTTCTGCTAATTCAGTATTTAATTGACTAAGATCAAATGGTGTGAAAGTATCAATCTCTCCAGATCCACTACTACTATGACCTTCATAATAAACTTTGCTAGGCACTATTTCAGTATCTTTAGTCTTGAAGAACTCAATAGAAATCTTAGATTTAGAAGGATCACTATCTGTTCCAGCTGCATTAATTTCTCCAAAATCAGTATCAATATCTTTATAAGTCCACTTATAAGAAATAATACCAGCATCTGTAGAAACAGCAGAAACATGAAGAGCTTCATATTCTTTACCATCTTCAATACCAGTTAAATCAATATAGGTAATCTTATTTTCAGCATCATACCAAGCATATTTAGCAGCAGGATCTGTTCCATCACCAACTTTAGCATCTGCAGCATCTTGTTCTGCATTGTAAAGATATAATGGCTCTAATGCAACTTCCTGTCCAACAATCTTAGTTTCACTAGTAGCAATACGAGAAGAAATCTTATCATCAATACCATATTCAGTGATATAAGTTTGATCTCCAAGAGTGAAATTTAAAGAACTCATAATCTTTGCAGTCTGTGTTAAAGTTGCAAAGCTATAAAGTAATTTACTAAGATCGCCGCCTTCGCTTCTATAGAAACGAACTGCAAATTCAATATTTCCAGCATTACCAGTTATAGCAGAAGAAATAGCCCAACCAAAAATAATTTTATTAGGCTGACTTTCAATATCAATTACCCAAGGAGTAGATACTCCAGTAGAGCCATCTGCGGCCTTCCACTGAATATAAATATCAGCAGTATCTAAATCCATTGCATCATAGAATCTATCAATGCGGAAATAAAGAACTTCTGCTAATTCATCACCCTGAACAGAAATTCCATCTTTGAATTCAGCAGGAACTGTAATTACACGGGTATTGGCATTAATATCAAAGATTCCTTCATCAATTGGAAGCATTGTATATCTACGTCCAGAAGAATGAAGTCTTGTATATTTATCAGATGCTTTAGAACCACCTAATTCAAGTAAATTAGGAAGATATTTAAAATACTCTTCAATAGTGGTAATTGGCTCAAGAGGTTCGTCATTTTCATCATATGGAAAAGGTGGTTCATAATTAGATTCTGATTCAACCTTTTCTTTTTCATAGTCAATTAAATCACGAGCGGCCTGGGCAAAACGGACTGTATATTTCTCAGCATTTGCTTGCGTAATTTTTGTAATCACTATTAAATCCCAATCCTTTCTTTAAAATTTGCGCAAGCTCCCGTCCAAACATTCGTTTAAACGGGAACCCGCACGATCTTTGTTTTTTATAAAAACATAAAATAATTTTTATCATAGTTATTTAAAAAAATAACTTAATATTATAATCTCTTTTGGCCTAAGTAAATTATTTCTTTACTTCAATCCATTTTTTTACTTCTTCTTCTTTTACAGTTATAGTATCAACTCTCTGTTTTCCATCAGTAAGTTTTTTACCATACTCTGCAGTAAGACGAATGCGTTTAATGGCTGGCACACCTTCCAGCTCAATAGTTGTGGTAAGTGTGCCATTTGTGCCGAGATAAGTATATAAAGTTTCTTTAATCATATTTTCTTACCTCTCTATATTAAACTTGTTCAAAAACGATATTTATTAAAGTAGAAGCGTCTGTTACGCCACTAATCTAAATACATTTTCCGCCATTTGGTCCACCAGTTTCAATCATATTACGTAATGCAGTATAATCACTAGCAGAAGTCTTAAAGGTTATTGTTGAAGGATATACATTAGCAAAACGCATAATAGCTTTACCAGCATTTCCTCCTATTAATAATTGACAAGGATGATTATTATCTCCAACTACAATTTCTTTTGGACTATTTAAAATATTGGATACAACTCTTTCATCCATAAATTTAATATTACCACCGAAATATAATGTTTTATTTGTCATTTCTGAATTAAAGCAGTTTGATAAAGCATATGTTCCAATAGAAATTAAATTATTCCAGTTAAAATTCATTGGTTTTAAACTACTATCTTCAAAGAAAACATACTCACCTATCTAAGTAATAGAATCTGGTAATTCGCAAACTTTTAATTTAGACATTCTTGCAAAGCAATATCTATCTAAACTTAATAATCTAGATGTTACATTCTATTGGAAATAAATATGAGTTACATCTTTACCAAAGCCACTTAAATTATAACATTCAATTCTAACAACAGGTGTTCCATTAATTTCTAATGGTAAAGTAATTTTTCCAGATAAATTGTAAGCATTCCCATTTTCATCAGTTCCAAGAGATAAAGCATATCCAGAAACACTCTATTGTTCAGAACTTGGTAAGAAAGGATCTACTACAACAGAAGCTGTTCTCCAAGAGAAGTATTTTAAATCAGTAACAGAATCATAAACAGATTCTTTTATAAAGCAAGCATAGAAAGTCATATCGGATGTTGAATAAACAAAATCAAGATTTACAGTTTTTGCAACACTTCTATTAGCTGCAATAACAGCTTTTTTATCTTGTGTCCATCCAATAAATCTATATCTTTCTTCATCTCCAAGAGAACTCTCATCAATAATTGGAACTATGGCTGGAGTTATTAATTTATCTCCATAAGGAATATAATCGGTTTGAACCTCAGTAAATCCAGTAGATTCTGTTCCAGTTTTAAATTCAATCTTAAATTTATGTTTTACGAAAATAACGTAATATGTATATTCAAATTGACCAGATACTAAATGACTAATTGTAGAATTATTCCATTCATTAGATCCATCAGATGTTTCTGAAGATAAAGAAACTAATGTTTCATCTTCTCGATTTACAATATTCCAACCTTTGAAATCATAATTATCACGTTTACCTTCATAAAGAGCAAAAGGATTATTAAAAGTATTTTTTGTAGAAGCTTCATCTACACCAATAACCTAAACGCCTAAAGTCTTATAAGTTCCATCATCCTCCATAGAAATAAATCTTGCATGATATCCTTCATTAACATGTGCAAAATGGAAATGTAATTTCGGGAATCCAGTGCTATCATTCATTAAAATATTTCTAATATCAGATTCATTAATGGCAGTTTCGTTATTAACATAAATTTCGCCAGTAATATTTGGTGTACTTGTTCCAGTAGAAGTTGTATTTTTGAAAATTATTTGAGTAATAAAATCTCTAAACATCTATACATCAGTAATTGTTAAAGCCTGTGCGGCCGCCACTTCAGTATCTAACTTATAAATTTCTTTATTCTTTAAAGCTAATGCCCAATCTTCATCATTAGTATAAACGTAAGGTTTAAAACCATAATGGAAATCATCAACAAAATATTGAGTATTACTATCACGAACTTCTTCTTCATCAACAATTAAGTAAGGTGACCATTGGACATTTTCAAGATTAATCTTTAAATCACTATCCCAATTTCTAGCTTTTTTAATTTGATAAAGTACATTTATCATCTTATAAGTATCATAACCTAAATTACCGCCAACAATAGAGAAACTCTCAATATTTGTGTTTGTATTAGCATTGATAGAATCAGAACCAATTAAATTTGTTAATCCTTCAATATATAAACCAGGTCTTGCGATCCAAGAATCCATATCTCCATGGAAGTTTAATGCAATTGCGTCAGCTGCCCAAGATGGGTTATCAGAAGCATTAGCATCATAAGTTTCCATCCAGATAGAAGGTTCTTTTGTAGTTAATACATTAGTCAAATTGGCTGCTTCAACTAATTCAACAGATTTAATTGTATTTGGTAAATATAATGTATTTAAAGCAACACCTTTAGCAAAAGTAACACCATCAATATTAGAGCCTAAAGCTTTAAATATCTCAAGTTTTTCTGAACTTGTAAATACAAAGTTTACAGAGTTGCTATCTTTAATTGTGCAGTTTGTTAAGTTAACTTCTTTAAGAAGAGGCTTACCAACACCTCTTTCAATATCTGCATCAAAGTCTGGATATTTTAAATTCTTATTAAAGAATTCTGGATCATCACAACCAAGTAAAATTCTTGATAAGTGAGTGGCTCCAGGAGCGTAGAATTCAGCATAGTAAAGTCTACTAATATCTCCAATATCTTTCAAACTCTTACCACCGAAAATATATACTAATTGCTCTGCATAATTAGGGCTTGTTAACATACCATTTACGATAGTTGTAGAGAATGGATAATCAACAACCTGACCATTAAATGCTCTAGATGGGAAAGCTTCATTATCTGTTCCAAGAGTAACATAAGAGTTCTGATATGGAGTAAGACCGATAAATGTATCAGCATCAAGATAATTAGTCTTTTTCTTTCTACCTGTTTTATAAGTAGTAATACCATCAAGATAATATGGTGTATCAGGAATTAAGTTTGTATTACTTCCAGCTGTACCAGTTACCCACTTATCTGAGTTATTATCTGGATAGCTGTTTGCGGACATACGTCCACGAATTGATGTACCCTCTGCTCTAGAATAGTCTCCTAATCCAAGCCAAGAATCAATGAAGTTAATACGTCTAGCAAGGAATTGCTGACGAGACAAGCTTCTATCTCCTTGTAAAGCATAGAAATAAGTACCACCATCAGTAGCAAGTGAGCCATCTCTACTCTGATATTGTACTTTTGGATTCGTAATAGAAATATATTTATAAAACTCATCCATGTTTATAATAGCTAAAGGTCTAGAACCACGCATTTCAATTTCACCAGAAACATCTGGATTAGCACGATACCAACCTTCAATAGTATCAATATCATAGAAAGGTCCCTTCTTAGTTATATTACCTCTTTGAATTTGACCTTTAAGAGTTGAATATGTACTCTTAATATTATCAAAGAAGCAAGCGAATAGATTATTCCATAATACACTATCAGAAGTTGAGAAACAATCTTCTTTAGTTGCATTTACAAAATAATCGAAAGAAGGAATACCAGTATTATTAATACCTAATTGAGTATCCATATCATAGAAAATTGGATACCAAATATAATCACCATTTGCGGTCTGAGGACCCCAAGTAGCCATCATACAGTTCTTACCACGAGAATCGTAGCACATTAATACTTCTGTGACTACGAAGTAAATTAAACAATAATCAAGATTAAAATGAGAACCTAATTCAGCTGTAAACTTAGCTTTTCTATATTCTTTACTATCCCAAGTATAAGTAGTTGCACCATATGTAACAGTCTTTGGAACAGCAACGAAATAATTCTCACTAGCTCCATCTACTAAACTAGCAGCAAATACTTCTGGAGTAGGAGTTTGAATTTCATCTTCATTTACATCATAATATTGTATATTAACATCATATTCTGTTGCAGGAACATAATCAGCAATTAATCTTGCTTTTCTAAGACCATTTATATAAGAATTAGTACCCTCAATGACAAGACCTGTTTCTAAATCAAATTCAGGAGCAGTAGTTGCATCACCTTGAGAAGGAACGGAATCTGTACAAGTAGACCATACCCACTGACAAGCGGCTTCCCAATTCTTCATTTTATCAAATAATGTTTCTGACTTCCAATCTATATCCTATAATTGAGAAGCTTCATAACCATCTTCAATTAATGATGAATATAAATCACCATTCTTAACAGGATCATAGAAGTAATCAAGTAAATCATCATCTGGATTATAACGATATTCATAAGAGTCTGCTACAATTGGGCATGAACTTAATGAGTTAAGTCCTCTATCAATCTTACCTACTAATCCAGCAGTAATCTGTTCTTCTGTTGCGGTTTCTGCAGAAATTGTTTTATGCTTACCTGTTAAAGGATCAACTGTATAATAATCGAAATTTAACTTATGTCTTCCAAGAGGATCTCTAAAAGAACAATAACCACGGTTATTATCAGAATATTCCCAACACTCAACTACCTTACTTACTGCCTTCTTCTTCTTATCAAAAGCAGCAACAATCTTTTTATTTGGCTTAAAACCATAGCATTCATCAGATCCCTTATCAAGAAGCATATTGTAACGACCAATATAAGTGTACTTGCCATTAGCATCTTTCCAGAAGGTCATAACAGGGAATCCTTGAATATTAGTTCTATAAGAATCAGTGTTATCAAATTGATAAGGTTGATAAGTTTCAGTATAAATCGCGCCCTTTTCCGCAATTAAAGCATCTAATTCTTCTTGAGTTTTTGGCTTAACTTTAGTTTTTCCTTTACTATCTTCATAATAAGTTCTATTCTTATCAAATGTAGTAGCTGGCTCATATCCAGAAATCTTCAAGAAAGCTCCAGCTGCATTAAGGTCATCTAGAGGATGTCTAGAATAAGCGTTATTAACTAAATTACCAAGACCCATATTATAAGTTCCAGAAGACTCCATATAGTCAATCTTCATTGTGAACTTAGTAGTTCCTACAACGTAGTTATTCATGTAGAAGAAATCAAGTCTTGTAGACTCTGGATCTTCATTATACATTTCAAGGAACGGACCCT
>ODAI014800805.1_pt1 | contig 11278 bp, 4 predicted proteins | sample 1539321 | NCBI WGS metagenome assembly ODAI01 (sample SAMN02144231, study PRJEB22623) | gut metagenome | biome: sheep rumen | host: Ovis aries | place: New Zealand
GCATGTATTGTTGTGTCGACTACACCTCTTATCAAGCCACAAAAAAAACACGGTCACTGACCATGTTTGTCTCTCATTGCAATATAACCCAGAATGCAACGCCTTTCCAAACACGGGAGATGCCGCCGTTTCCGGCAGACACCCATTGGCCTCGGACCTGGCTTTCGCTGTACGGTCCTTTGGCTTCGGCTTATATGATTAGTCTTGCACATTATACACTATTTTTGAAATGACTTCTGTTCTTTTAGCAACAGAATCCGCTACTATCTTGCTCACTTTTCCAGTCCCGGCACCAGGCAGGCGGTCCTGCCCAGCTGGTCGATCCAAAGCAGATAGAGGTCGACCCCGTAGATCTGCCGCAGATTATCCTCGGTGATGATCTGGCTGCTTTCCCCCTGGATGATCCTGCCGTCCCTTCCCACGATGGCCGCCCGGTCACCGAGCAGGAGGGCGTGGTCCGGATTGTGGGTAGTGATGATCACGGAAAATCCCTGGCCGGCCATCTGCCGGATCCGCTCCAGCACCCGGTGCTGGTTGCCGTAATCCAGGTGGGCCGTCGGCTCATCGAAGAGGACAGCCTTCGGCTTCTGGGCGATGGCCCGGGCGATCAGGACCTGCTGGCGCTCGCCCCCGCTGAGATCCCGGTAGGATCTGCCCGCAAGATCCGCGATCCCCATGCTCTCCAGAGCCTGCAGGGCCAGCTCCTCGTCCTCCTTCTTAGGCCGGGCGAACATGCCCATCTGGGGAGTCCTCCCCATCAGAACGAAGTCCAGGACCCGGTAGTCAAAGGCCGGGGTATGGACCTGGGGGACGTAGCCGACGAGCCGGGCGATCTGCCGCTCGCTCATCTGGTCCAGCCTTTGCCCGCAGAGCCGGATGCTGCCGCTTACCGGCTTCAGCAGGCCGGCCATGCAGTTCAGCAAGGTGGTCTTACCTGCGCCATTGGGGCCCAGGATGCTGAGGATCTCGCCTTCCTTCAGAGTAAGGCCTGCCCCGTCAAGGACCTTCCTGCCTTTGGGGTCATATGAAAATGTCAGATCGTTCACTTCATAGATCATATCCCTGCCTCAGCGTCCGCCGCTGCCGATACAAAAGCCATGCGAAGACCGGCGCTCCGATGATGCCGGTCAGGATGCTCACCGGCATTTCCGCCGGCCCGATGATCCGGGTCACCGTATCCACCAGGAGCATGAAGATCCCGCCCATCAGGATCGAGGCCGGAAGCAGGACCCGGTTGTCCGAGCCAACCAGCATCCGTCCGAAATGGGGGATGACCAGGCCGACCCAGCCGATGGTCCCCGCGATGCAGACTGCTCCCGCCGTAAGGACCGTCGCGCAGACGATGCAGATGCCGCGGAGGAGGGATACCCTGGCTCCCAGGCTCCTGGCCTCCTGCTCTCCCAGGGACAGGACATTGATCCACCAGGCCAGCAGCAGCAGAACGATACCCGCCGCAATGCCCAGAGGGAGCACGGAAAGGACCGCCCGGTTATCCACGTAGGCGAAGCTTCCCAGCTGCCAATAGGTGATGGCCGCCAGCTGGGTCTGGGGATCTGCTATGTATTTGATGAAGCCGAGCACGGAGGTCATGGCACCGCTTACGATGATCCCGGCCAGGACCAGCATGATGTTCGAATCTGTCCGGAGGAGCCTGGGGATGAAGACGGTCAGGCTGACCGCCAGGATCCCGCCCGCAAAGGCGCTCACCTGGATCACCACCGCCGCTGCCGATGCCAGGATGGCGATGGCCGCCCCGACGCAGGCTCCCGCGGATACCCCGAGGAAGTCCGGAGAGACCAGGGGATTCTTGAAGATGCTCTGGTAGACCGACCCGGACAGGGCCAGGGCCGCTCCGACCAGGACCGCCGCCAGAGTTCTGGGCAGCCGCACCCCGAGCAGGAGGTTGGCGTCCATAGGGTCTGCCGCTTCGCCTGCGAAGAGGATCCGGAAGACATCCCCGGGCGAAAGGGAATATTTCCCCACGCAAAGGCAGGCCAGCACGAGGGCCAGCAGGACGATGAGCAGGGCCAGATTCACGGTCCAGTTATTTCTTTTTCTTTGTTTCTGACCTTCCTTCATGTTCACTTTAGTATTTTAACGCCGTTATCGGTACTACGAATACTCCATCTGGTCTTTTATACGCTGCATTTGACATCCCGCAGATCACACACAGAACAGCCGGAGGAACACTGTCCTTTTCCTTCGCTATGCTGTCCTTTATGGAAATCAGCTCTGCCGCCGCTGCATCGATCTGATTCGCTCCGAGCTTGATCTCAAAAGCGCACCAGTTGCCGTCCTCGACCTCTACAACTGCATCGATTTCTCTGTTTTTATAATCCTGGTAGTGATAAACCCTGGCCCCGAATGATTCTGCATAGATCCTCAAGTCCCGCTCACACAATGCTTCGAACATAAATCCGAAGGTGTTCAGATCATTGAGCAGTCTGTCCGGTGTCGCCTTGATCAAAGCACACGCAAGGGCCGGATCACACAGATGCCTTTTTTCAGCCTTTTTGATCCTGACGGAAGACCGTATGTTTGATGAAAACGGCGGCAGGTTATCGATCAGGAACATCCGGGAAAAAGCGTCCAGGTATTGTGTGATGGTATCTCTGTCTATCGTCTCATCATCAACTTCTTTGATATCATTCAGCAGCTTACGGTTCGTCGCTGCAGTAGATTCATTTCTTGCCAGAGAGCGCAGCAGCAACTGCATTTTATGCCTGTCGTATCTGATGTTGTCCAGACGCTGCACGTCATCATCCAGAATCGCACTGATGTATGAGCCAGGCAAAAGCTGGGCATCTGCGACAGGTACGCCAAGATTACCCGGCCACCCGCCGCGAACAACGTAGTAGATCAGTTTCTGAAGGTCCACTTCTCCCGTGATCGTCTCTTTCATTTTGCCGGCACACAGTTCCTGAAGTGAAACCACTCCGGAGGAATCACCGGATTCATATAATGACATTGTTCTCATACGGATCCTTCCGATCCTCCCGGCCCCGCTATGAAGGATCCCCTTTCTGCGCGGTGTAGATGATCCGGTCAATATAAACTGCCCTTTCTCATCTCTCTGGTCCACAGTATATCTCACCGCGTCCCACACGGGAGGGACCTCCTGCCACTCATCAAGTAACCTCGGCGTCTTTCCCTCCAGAATAAGCGTCGGAGAGATCGCTGCCAGCTGCCGGTTCTGAAAACCGCCGGCAGGATCGCCTATCAGGAATTCACTGTTGCTGTGAACAGATGAAGTCCAGGTCTTCCCGCACCACTTCGGCCCCTCGATACAGATTGCACCAAAGCGGCTGAGGTATCGCTTTACTTGCCCATCTATGACTCTTGGAATATATCGTTTTTTATCCGCGACAGCCATGTCCTGCAGCTCCTTTCCTATCAAAGTCATATTACTCTGTTCCGCAGGATTTAGCAATATTATTCCGCATGATTTTCGAATTATATTCCGCATATTTTGCGAAAAGGGGCCGCTTTATGCGCAGCGGCCCCTTCCCAAATGTTTTCATCCCTCTTCCGGGCTTATTTTTTGATCTTGACCTTCTTCACCGAGGAGAAGCCGGTGTAGACCTTCTGTCCGTCCACGGTATTGAATGCCTTGATCTTGTAGAAGTAGCTCTTGCCCTTCTTCAGCTTCTTGTTGACGAACTTCACTGTAGAAGCCTTATTGATGGTCTTGACCTTGACGTACTTCCCGCTCTTCTTGGTGGCTCTGTAGATCTCATAGCCTTCAGCGCCGCCGACCTTCTTCCAGGTGACGGTCGCTTTCTTCTTGGCAGCCTTGACCTTCTTGATCACCGGCTTGGCCATGGAGGTCTTCACCGCCAGCGGCTCGCAGTAGTCGCCTTCTGCCTTGACGTTCTCACCGGTGTAGGCAACGGCTCTGACCTTGTAGTAGTAGGTCTTGCCGGTCACCTTCACGGTATCCTTATAGCTTTCCTGAGCTGTGGTCTTCACGGTCTCGAATTCGCCGTCCGGGCTCTCGCCGCGGGCGATCTCATAGACCTCCGCTCCGGCAATGCCTTCCCAGCTGATGTTCACTGTGTTGTAGGAGGCAGGTACAGCCTTTGCGCCCAGCTGGCCCATGTTGAGTTTCTCGACCAGTTTCTGGTCTGCTGTCTTTGTCGCTGCCAGCTTCGCCTGGAATTCATCGTAGATGGCCTTGGCCTCTTCGGCGCTTCCAGCCTTTGCGATCTCCTGCTTGACCCTGTCGGCAGCAAGCCACAGGTTCAGCTTGTCGGTAGTATCGTACAGTGAGTAGTCGATCTCGGCGGCCATTTCCTCCACCTGCTCGACGTAGGCTTCGGTGATCGCCTCATCCAGTTTCTGCTCCGCAGCTTCCAGCTTGTCCAGAGTCTCCTGCGGGATCTCTGCCTTCTCCGCGTCGGTGAGCGCTTCATAAGCTTCTCTTGCCGCGGCGATGGCTTCCGCGTCATCCAGAGTAACGTCTTCGTTCAGCTGATCGATAGCATCCATTACCTGAGCCACGGCATCTTCGTCGATCGGCTGCTTGGCGTGGACGATGATCTTGGTGACATCCTTGGCCCACTTGCCCTTGTTCACTTCACCTTCCTTGAACTGACCGACGATGGTCTTGGTGACCTTGTCGGAACCTTCGGTCCAGATGAACATGGCCTTGTTGCCCTGCAGGTCTTCCTCGAAGATCTGATCCGCTGTGTAGGTGGTGGATCTACCGTCGGCGGAGATGGCTTCGACCGTATCGATCTCAGCGCCCTCCTTCAGGCCGATGTGATCCAGGATATTCTCGATGGTCGCGCCCTGGACTGTGGAGGATCCGTCAGTTCCGGAGGAGTTGCGCCACGAGAATGTGGCGTCGACCCTGTCAATACCTTCCGTGTTCTTGATGCCCTTGATGGTGAAGTATCCGTCTCTTGACAGAGCATCACCGGTGATGGTCAGGTCCGCAGTTTCCGCGGTCGCATCGCCCGCCGGCTCTGCCGGGACTTCCTCCTCTGTTCCGTCGATGATCAGTTTCACGACATCTGCGGCCCAATGCTTTCTGTTCTGATCCGTCTCTGAGAACTGTCCGAGAGCAACTGTAAGATCACAGTTATCTCCGTCCGCCTTCCAGATCAGCATGGCCTTATTCCCGTCCAGGTCCTCCCTGGTGATCTGGTCTGCTGTATAGGTCACCTTATAGCCGTCGCTGCATACCGCGGTCACCTGGCTGATGGCCATGCCCTCTTCCAGGCCCAAGACCTTGGCCGCGATGTTTTCGATGGTCTCGCCCTGCACTGCGGTCTCACCCGCTGTGCCGGAGGAATTGATCCAGTGGAAAACGGCGTCGGTCCTGGTCAGACCCTCTGCGTTCTTCAGGCCCTTGATGGTGTAATATCCGTCAGCCGCGAGGGCACTTCCTTCAATGGCGATATCACAGTTTTCTGCGTCGGAATCGCCCTTGACCGGTTTCTGGTCGGTCGCTTCCGGTTCATCGCCCAGTACCTGGACGCCGCCGGCGGATCCGACATAAGCTGTTCCATCATTCCAGAAGTCGATGCTGTAAATGTTGTTCTTGTTCTCCGCGCTCCAGGAGCCGGTCTCTTTGGCGTACTGGGCTGCTACGTTGAAGGTACCGTCGTCATTCGGCTTCGGGTTTTCTACCTTGAGGACGCCGTCCGCCGAGGTTCCGAACCACAGGGATCCTTCCGGATCGACCGCAACGGTTCTGACCTCTGTGGTCGCGCTGCCGTCCAGGTAATCTCTGAAGACTTCCTTACCAGTGTATTTCTGAGGCTCGCCGGTGCCGTTCTTGAGCTTCCAGATGGTACCGCCTTCATTCTCTGTCAGGTTGGTGCCGCTGGCAACGACCCATACGGTTCCCTTCTGGTCGATGGCGATGCTGCGTACCCATGCCTGGGCCAGCTTGCTGGTGCTTCCATCCTGCGTCATCTCTCCGGTGACGACATTCTTCTCTGTGACTGTGCCGTCCTGATCGATGTGGCAGAATCCTCCGGTATAGGGATCTGCTTCCGTTCCCGTACCGTCCGGATAGAAGCCCAGCCATGCGCCTCCCTTACCGTCAAGGGTGATGGTATTGACGGAGGTCGCCGGGAAGTCGCTGTTTGCCTTGTCATAGGTCTTCCATGTGCCCGCTTGCGGATCATAGATGGTCAGGCCTCCGAAGGAACCGAACCAGACTTTGCCGTCCGCATCCACCTTGATGGCCTGCACATAGTTGCTCGGGATCGTGCCCGGATCCGTTTCGACCTTGTACTGTTTGATATTGCCGTCCTGGATGTAGAGCACGCCCTGGTTATTTCCGGGCTGGGTGTAGCTTGCGTTCTGGCTGACCCACACGCCGCCCTGCTCATCGGCAGCAACAGCGGAAGTGAAGTCGGTCATCAGGGCCGGATCGGAGCTTGTGTTCATGATGCTGAAGCCCGCCTCGCCGGCCTTCTTGCTGTAAAGGCCTCCGCCGTAGGTTCCTACCCACAGGGTACCGTCTTCATCCATCCATGTGGACCGGACGCCGCTGCTGGTGTCATACTCTTTGAAAACGGTCACTTCCGGGATCTTCAGGGTGATCCCGCTGATGCTGGTGCACCGGTTTCTCCAGTCGACCGTCGGGTCATTGCCCAGAGCTTCGTTATAGTTTCTGTAGATCCGGACTGTGGCGATCTTGCCCGCCGCCGGATCGTCCTTGTTGTCGCTGTCTGCGATATCCGTCCAGGTTTCCGTCGCCTCGTCCCATACCTGGTAGGCTACGAAATAGTTCTGGGCGATGGCATCCTTCAGGGTGATGTCCTTATAGGAGCTTTCTGTCTGCTCATACTGGTCGGTCGTGTTCAGTGTGATCAGAGTGTCCTCGACCTCAACGCCCTGGTTTGCCAGCAGGTACTTGAGGTAGGCGCCCTTCACCTTCTCGGTTCCGTTCTTTTTGCTCGTGAACTGAGCTTCCGCCTTGCCCCGGTTATCCGGCAGGTTCTGGATGTCCTCGATGGACATCTTCACATCGCCGCCTGCAAGACCCTTGACCGTGAAGTCTGCCGTCTCTTCCGGCTGGTCGTTCTCACCGACTACGATGGAGATCTTCTTCACATAGGTCAGAGACGTTCCCTGAGAATTATGGGTGATCAGGCGGAGCGGACCTCCGTTGTTGCCCGCGGCCGCATCGTATCCTTCTCCGTTGGAGTGGCTCTTGTCGCCGATGACCAGCGGGTATCCGCCGACACCGTAAGCCAGGATGATCGGCACATAGTTTCCACCGTCCAGGACGCCCTTCTCCAGTCCGTCCAGGCCGAATTTGCCGCGGATCTCCTGACTGTAGTTATCCGCCGCCGAAACGGTCACGCTGATCGGATCATCGATGCCGGTCACATCGCCGGCTTCCTGTTTGACCCATCTCCAGAAGTTGATGCCTTCCCACGTGAAGTTCTGGACGACATTGGCCTCTTCTCTTTCGACCAGGGCCGTGTTGTCCTCGATCTCTCCGACGGTGAACTCCTTGTTGAAGAGTTCGTTTCCTTCTTTATCGGTGACCAAAAGCTGGACGGTCTCGTCTCTGTACTGCTTGTATACTTCCGCGCTGTTGTGGTTCCAGCTGGTCATCTCCGAAGCCGTCACTTCGATGGACTTGACGAACTTCATGTTGCTTGAGTTGTTGGCGTCCTCCGCGTCGGTCTGTCCCATGACGAAGCGGACCGGGCCGCCGTTGTTGCCGTAATCGGGCTCGTAACCTTCGCTGGTCTTCTCAGCGACCAGAGGCAGGCCGTCTTCCTTATCGGCATCTCCAGCCTTTCCGCTGCCATAGGCCAGGATGACCGGCAGGTCGTCAGCTCCCGTTACGGAGTTGATGTAGTCGGACTTGCGGATCTGGGAAAGGGTGAATTCCTTACTCTCCCCGTCAGTGGTCGTCACGATGACCTTGTCCGCATTGCTCTTCAGGCCTACTGCCGAAGAGGTCAGCAGGGAGTAAAGGTTGATCCCCCTGTATCTTGCCTGGGACGGGGTCTGCCCGTCACCGCTCTTCAGGAAGCTGTAGTCGCCGGTAAAGGCGATGGTCTGCTTGCCTTCCAGCTCGGATACCGGGAAGGCCTTTCCTTCTTCTCCCAGTCTGGTGCCCTCGCCCTTGATGGTCACGGTATTGTCCTTGTAGCTATCGTAAGGCGCCTTGGTATGGGCGTATTTGTCAGCCGACAGGTTGATGGTGATCGACTTCACGTCGGTCAGGGACTGGTCGGAGACAGAGCTGTCTGTATGAGGCATCAGGACAGCCAGAGGGCCGCCGTCGTTCTTGACGGTGACCGTGTTGGCGTAATCCGTACCGCCGGCCAGCTGGACTTCCTTCTGGTATCCTTCCGCGTTCTTATCCTTTACCATCGGCGCGCCGTTCTTGGCGTAGGCCAGGACCGGGGACAGGCCGTTCATCCCGGTCTCCGTGTTGCTGCCGTTGTTCGTAGCGAGCACGTCCGCCAGGCTGAGGGCCACTTCGTTGGTCCCGTCGCTGAAGGTAATGGTGCCCTTGTATCCCGGGATCTCGACCACTTCCTTCAGGAAGTAGTTCAGATCGATTCCTTCATACAGATCGCTGTAGGCGTTGCTTCCCTTGGTCAGCTGATAGAAGGTCTTGACCTTGGCCTGGGCCAGCTGGTTGCGGGAGAGGCCTCCCCCGTAGATCAGCTCTTCGATATCGCCCACTTTATAGGTGACGTTCTTCAGCTCAGGAGCATCCGCGTCCGATCCGTTCAGGATCTTCACCTGCAGGGTGCTGTTTTCCGCCATATCGGTGTAGACCTGATTGCTGTGGTATTTATGTGTGCTGTAATGATATGTGTCATCGCCGACCAGGACCTTGTCCAGGTACTTGGCCTGGTTGGACCCGTTGGGATGGCTGTATTCTTTTTTGCCGGAGATGATCCTGAGCGGGCCGCCGTCGTTCTGCAGTCCGGACAGGTATCCATCCTGGGAAGCCTTCTCTACGTATGGATAGCCGTTGACACCGTAGGCGACCAGTACCGGATAGCCGGTCCGCAGTTTATCGCCTGTGCTGACGTCATCTCCCTGACGGATGTTTTCATTCCCTTTATAGGTGCCGTCGTTCAGGTCAGCCGGATTCTTTTCATAAAAACCGAAGCTGTCCGGATCGGCTACCTGCCTGATGGTAAATTTGTCGGTCGCCGCATACCCGTCGGTCGCGGTAGAGCTGACCAGAGTCTCATCGTCTTCCGCGAGAGCCGGATCCAGTCCGGACTTCAGGAGCAGCTTCCAAAGCTGTACGCCCTCATACTCGTTGACGTACCAGTAGGTGGAGTTGGCCAGGCTGTATTCGTCCCGGTAGCCCATACCGGTGTTGTCCGGTTTCCCGTCTTCACCGTAGAGGACCATCCCCTCCAGGTCTTTCACTGTATAGTTGACCTCCCGGCCGATCTTGTCTCCGGTAACGGTCAGGATGTAGTTCGATATATCCGCCGACTGATAGGGATCCTTATCGTGTTTGTATCCCGGCGTGTTCTCTTCGGCCACATAGATGTATGCCATGTTTCCGAAGGTCGTATAGTCCGCGTTGCCATCATCTGTGATGGAATCTTTGTCATAGACCAGCTTGATACAGCCGTCTTCGTTGCCCAGGGTCTTGTCCGCCCCGCTTCCGTTATCGAAAACGAAGGGCCGGATGTTGGACCCGTCAGTCATGGATGTACCATAGGCCACGATGATCGGGGTGTCGGTCTCATGGGCCTCCGTGACCTGGTCGACGGTGAATTCAGCTATGGTCCTGCGGTTTCTGTTCTTGATCTGGACCTTCTTGGCGCGGTCAGTCATCTGGATCCCGTTGTCTCCGCTGGTCATGCTGTGGAGAATGTAATAGAGATCGATGCCTTCGTAGGTCCGCTCGATATCGCTTCCTTCCCTCTTATCGGTATAGTTGGCTCTGACTGCGCCGGCATTTCTGCCTTCAAGGTCGCGGACAGAGACCGGAACACTTGTCTTGACGCCGGGGCCTTCGACCGTCAGGGTCGCCCCTGTGATGGCGTCGATGTTGTAGGGACCGGTTCCCTCCTGTCCCCCGTTAGTGATGTGCTTATAGGGGCTCTTGGAGAAGTCGATCCCGGCAGCGGATGTGATGGTGATCTTGTTGACCAGCTTGGCCGGCTTGCCGTTGGCGTCGCTTCCGTAGAGGCGGAAGAAGCCGTACTTGGTCTGGTCCTTCTTGGCAGTCTCGTAGATCCCTGCAAGATCCGACGGACCGGTTCCCGTCTCATAGGCCAGCATGTAATCGTTATCGACCAGCTCTTTGACCGTATAGCCGCTTGCTGTCACGGGATATCCGTCGGCCGCTTCAAAGGTCACGACATCAGTGTCATCGTATCCGTCCAGCAGGACAGACATGGGAACGCCCCGGACATAATCTGTCGCTTCTCCGCTGCTTGTGGAATAGGTGTAGCTGTTCTCCGCATAGTCCAGGAGCAGAACATCCGCTCTGGTATATTCCTCTGAGCCGATGGTCAGGGCCGTCTCGTCGATATAGTCGCCGGCGACTACCTGATTGACCGGGTCAGTGGACTTGCCGTTGTACATGGAGTAGTTCATGTCCTCCGGGCTTCCGTACTGACCCACGATCAGACGGAGCCAGCCTTTGTCCTTCACTTCCTGCGGGAAGGAGGACGGGACCTCCGCCCCTTCGCCGGTCTCGTCATTTGCCCAGCTCAGGATGGCAGGCACTTCCGTTCCTTTGGCGGGGTCAAAGCCCTCATAGTAGTAACGGCCGCCCAGAAATCCGGGTCTTCCTTCTGTCCCGCCGTCATTGGCATATTCCGCTGTCTCGTCAAATGACGTGGTATAACCGCTCGGCGCAACGATGGATACCGGGTCGGTGATCGCCTGCGGGTTGCCCAGCAGGGTGGATACTTTCACCCCGTCAGCCAGGACATACATCTTGCTGTAGGGCTCTTGTCTTTTTACCCCTGAATACAGCTGTCCTGTGACATCCTGCATCGCCTTCAGTTCTTCCAGCGAATAGGATTTCTCCAGGGACACGTTGTCCGCCGTATAATCGGCGCCCCCGAGGAGTCCCTGTCCCGTCACCACCACGGCCGGTGTCTGTACTGTCAGGCTGTTCTCAGCGGCCCGGGCCACACCGCCCCCGCTGAGCGGCATCATGGTGAATACCAGTGCCACTGCCAGCACAGCTACCAGAAGACGTGATGCTGCGGTCTTGGCTTGCTTTACCGTATGCATTTTCATCCTCCTTCTGCTTGCTAAAAGATAATGATTTTATTTGACTTTTTTATATTTCACAGCGGAGAAA
>ODAI010127241.1_pt1 | contig 11277 bp, 10 predicted proteins | sample 1539321 | NCBI WGS metagenome assembly ODAI01 (sample SAMN02144231, study PRJEB22623) | gut metagenome | biome: sheep rumen | host: Ovis aries | place: New Zealand
AGGACAGGGGTTCATCGAGGCTATGAGCATGAATGAACAGGGATACTCTACGTTGTACTTGGCGCGACTGATAGTGATCTTACGGTCCTCCAAAGGTTGGCGCAGCACTTCAAGGACAGCGCGCGACAGTTCGGGCATTTCATCCAAATGGAAATACTTGCACCTTTGTTCGTTTGCATATAACCCATTGAAACACAGAGTGAAAACAGTCAGAATTACCCATCTGAAGTATAGGTGTATTCTTCTATTATCGTGATTTATATATGTCTGCTCTTCTTGCATGGGGCATTATTTAACGCAATACGGTTGCAAAGATAGGGAATTAATCTCACTAATATGTAATACTTTGTGAATTTATAAGAAAGATTAAGAGATACCAGAGTTGGATTAGACGAATATACAGACGAAGCAATAATTACCCTCTGAAACGAAGTTCTTCTGTATTTTGCTGAAGTTGTACCTAATTTCTATTACCTATTTGTTTTTATACCTTACCGGGAGACATTCATACCATAATAATAACCAACAATTCATTTATTCATCATTTGGCGTATATTTGCGTCAGAATCCAATTTGAATATATGAATAGAGATACTTTGTTTTTTGAAAAGGGTGAACGCTTATTTTTCACTGGGGATCAACACTGGCATCATGCACGTATTATTGAGTATTGCCAACGTCCTTTCGCTAATGTCGATGAAATGGATGAGAAACTTATTACCAACTGGAATAACGTCGTTGGGGATGATGACATAGTATTTCATCTGGGTGACTTCGCAAAAGGGGGCTCGTCAGAATGGAGTCGTCTACTAAAAAGGCTAAAGGGAAAGATTTATCTAATACTGGGGAATCACGACCTCAAGACAATAGGTGCAGGTTTTTCGAGATTGGAAGGTATCGCTATGCAAATGATTATTAATGTGGAGGGCCAGATAATCTATCTTAACCATTATCCCTTCCTATGTTACGGCGGAGCCTACCGAAACACCTGGCAACTGTTTGCTCACGTTCATACGTGTCCTACACAAGCGGGAAAAGACTTTTCAAGACTCTCAATGCTGTTTCCGTCGCAATACGATGTGGGAGTTGACAACAACAACTTTACACCGGTCTCATACGAGCAGATTAAGGCAATCATCAGAATGCAGTTTGAAAATGCGAAGTTTATATAATAAGTCCTACAACCTACTTGTTTCAGAGTTAGACACCAGCACGGGCTCCAACTCAAAAGCAATCAAATCGCTTGGCTCTTCAAACGGAAATTGTTGGTTTCGATCGAACCAATCTCTTAATTCCTGGTCTTCCGCCTTTATAGATAAATTTTTATCAGACTCTCTCTTCATAGTAACTATAATACCTCCATGTATTACACCATCAACATATCCCTAACTTCTATCAGCGCAAAGCCAAGAAGATAATCTACTTTTCCCATATGTTACTCATTTTTGTCTTTGACAAATACTAAAAACTCACCAATCTGCTCAAAACCCTCACCAAAACGATTCGAGTCAAACAGCTTATATCCTTTACTCTTATATTCTCTAATTGTCTCGTTTTTGTCATAGTCAACCACACCAGGCTCGACAGTTACAATTGCGGAACTATCAATCTCACGATATTGATGCTCTTGCATACTTCTTAGCATTTCTATATATCTTTTGTCCATTTCAAAGTTTTATTAAATATTCTTCTTGCCATTTATTTAAATTTCTGAACTTCATTTTCGTCAACAGAAAGGATGAGCCGCATATTATATTCGTACTGAATATGATTCATATCCTGTCCTATAAGCGTCCAGTGACTTCCATCGTAACGCAAGCCGACAGGTGTTGTGCGAACATACGACGTGCAAGTACATCCATCTTTGAAAGAGAAATAGATGAACTCTATATCTCTAATTTGATTTAATGCCATTAAGACTTTACGTTCTATTTCATTCTTGAACTCAAATCCCCATGGTGGCCCTTGAACCATGTCAGCGATTTGTGGTGATGGAGTAAGAGAGAATTCTAAACCACGCTTTCCCATCAGTTGTTTTATACTTTTCTGGAATTCTCTCTCATAATCAATATCATCATTTCTCGTCATGGCGAGTACGACTTCGGAGATATTTACTTGCTCTACAATAGAAATACCAGGATATTTGTTAACTAACGGAGCATCACTAGAAAGATAGTGGTACATTTTGTTAAATAGTTCCTGATTTTCTTTATACGTCTTTCCTGCCTGCTTCATACACCAACAAGCGGCTAGATGACTGTTCAGCGTTGGAAGGAGATAACGAGGTGAGTGCAGATTTCTTGTCCTGTCATTTCTTACTATTCGTTCCTCTTCTATTCTTCGTCTTAAGCCATTATACATAGTCTTCCAACGATTGGGATAATAAATGATTCTATTTGCACAATGATCAATAATGACTTCAAGACTGTCTGTCTTTACACCACATTCGTATTGATAAAAATTATTCATCAAGTCCTTTGCTTGGAGTGTTAAACTCATAAATAGGTCTTTCAAGATGACAAATTCTTCTTCAGACAGCCTTCCATTTACGCATTCTTTTTCGCACAATCGCAGGTACAACCACAAAGTGGCATCATATTTTTTTAAGTCTACAGCATTCATAGGCCTCTAGGGTATATTTAATTTTTATCTAAAGTTCCGAATTTCTGTATTCTCAGATGAGTTTCTGCCCAATAGTCGTCGAGTTGAAGGACATCCTGTATAGCATATCCCCAATCTCTACATGCACATGCAGTACAATAATGAATGTAAATGCCATCGAAATTTCCAGGAGTTTCATGAGCCCAAGACATTTCATCATCAAGGTTGCCTGACTGAAGAATGCTTTCCCTGGAATCAGTATATCGGCAGTGTAATTCAATGAAATGAAAAGGATCATCCCCTGTGAGACAGTTATTTGCCGCTATCATAAGGCGATAATCGCTTCCATAAACATTGGCTCCTTCATATGATAACAAGGAATCGTCGCCATTATAACTGAATTTTAGTGTCCCCTCCACTTCGAAATCATCTTCGAAGCAATCTCTTTGGTGGGATACTAGCCATTCACATACATCTGCCATTTTCGCGCGAATGCTATTGACCAATTCATGAATACGGTTATTCACCAACCTCATTCGCATTACTTCTTCATTCGTTTCTCTAAACATCCAATTTAGCAATATCCTTCTCTGATCAAGAAGTAACAGCAAATCCGCCCTTCGCTTGGAAAGAACAGTAAAATCTATGTTATCAGCATCATTACCGATGAGTAACCTTATCTGTTCTTCAATAGCGAGTAGGTCGTCTCTTTTTTTCTCGAAAGATGTATTCTCGTGGTTTTCCAATAACTTAATACAGTTATCGCTTTTCTGTTTCAGAATTTCGTAATCGTCTACCATAAATATGATCTTTTAATTCACCACATCAATTCGCGTCTCAGTTTTTTCTGAGTTTTAGAAATCACATCAAAATCAGGTCCTAGACTATTTTCAAATCGGAACCTTTCAACAGGATTTCTAATAATACATACTTCATCAAAATATGTGCTGACAACTATAGTCTCAAAGCGTGTGACAGTATGTTCTGCGTCTTCATAAAAACCAACCATCACATTATAATATTCTTTAAATCTCAATTCACTTAGCATCTTCTCTAACATGTTACGTTTTGCTGTCTTCTCGTCTATAAGGTCTTGACGAGCGACCCTACAATATTTCTCAAGGAAGAAATCAATTTGCTTTATAATGTGGGACTTCAAGAAGTCAGAATCCGACAAATCCAAAGACGCGATTTCTTCTTCAGGGAATAATGCTGTCACAGCTTCTTTTGCGAGATACTTACACCTTTCTTCAAGCGTTTCTACAACAGGAGTTATCTTTGGGTAATATATATTAGGAGCGGTAAACTCTTCGTTCTCTTTCACTTTCAACTCTTCTTGAGTTAATTCACTCTTCAGGAAAAGACCAATAACGTCTGATTTGTCTATCACGCATCTAAAACCGCTATATGGCCTAACTGTCATAACTAGATATGTGCTGTTGTCAATTACTGATTTGATGAAAGCGACATACTCCGTCTTCCGGAAGTCACTTTCCTTCAAATCGTTATGGCCGAACATTTCATTGAAATGTAATTCCGGCTGATTAGTCATAATGCGAATATAATCTCCTTTACTGTACTTGTTCATAATTCTATATAATTTGAGTACAAAGATAGTGCCTTTATCTTATATGAAGAATAAACAACAAAGAGCTTGGTAAGAAACAAGGATTCCTTGTTATGAATTAGTATCGTTAATACTACTCCTTAGAGATTAGTGTATTTCTATTGTAATCCACCAAGGCACATAGCATGCTTAATTCATAACATGGTAGTGCTAAAAAACTATGGATTGTACCAATGCTTCAATTGTAATATAAAGTCATTTCAATTTTATCACGTCCGACCACCGCGTTGTTGGTGATGGACTCTTGAAATCATGCTTGATGGCATTGGCAAAAACGTCGGCTTTACCCTTGCCGTTCTTCTGGGTGTACTGTTGTGATCCAAGTACAATCGTCTCAGAGCCATGCATTCGGTTAATCCTATCTACCACCTCGTCAAGCCGCTTCATTTTCTGGAACTGCTCTGCGTTGATGTCAAAAAGATCCTGTTGGATTGGCGAATCAGCCCCAATCCCCATGACAATGACCCCTGCTTTTTTATATTGGTAGCCCTGACGATAGATGTTCTGCAGGACTTGGTTAGCGGTCTGGACAATGGTTACAGTGGAACTGGTAGGGGTGATTAGACGCTGCTCCTGGAAGTTCCAATACTGAGGCAGATCCTCCCTAAAGTAATTGGTATTCAGGAATACACCCACTATAGAGGCCACAGTGTTCTGCATCCTCAATTTTTCAGCACATCTGGCTGCATAGTTGGAGACATGGGTACGGATAGCTTCTATATCTGTAATCATGCCATTGAAGGAGCGACTGGTGCAAATGGATTTCTTCTTTGCCAGTTCTTCGTTTGGCACGACATCCTCGCCGTTCAGCTCCTGCCAGGTTCTTTGGATATTGATATTATTGAATGTCAGTCGTACCCAATCACCGTGATGTTGAGCAAAGTCATAAGCCGTCCTTACACCAAGGGCTTGAAGTTTGGCTGCATATCTACGACCGATGCCCCAGACATCTTCGATGGGGTAGAGTTTAAGAGCCTTGATCCGCTTTTCGTCGGTATCTATCATGCAGCAATGCTTATAGCCTTGGTACTTCTTAGCAAAGTGTGAGGCCATCTTCGCTAAAGTCTTATTGGGAGCTATACCTATACTAATAGGCATACCCACATACTGCTTAACCTTCTTATGCAAGTTCTCGCCCCACTGCTTCAAGTCTACGTTCTCCATGCCATCAAGGTACACAAAGCACTCATCGATGGAATAACGGAAGTATGCCGGGGCTTCTTTCCTAATCAGACTAACCACACGGCCAGTAAGTTCGCCGTAAAGTTCATAGTTGGAAGAAAAGACAGCTATCTTGTTATCTGGGAACTGCTGGGCTAACTGGAAATATGGTGTACCTGCCTTGATGCCAAGTGCCTTTGCCTCATTGCTTCGGGCTACTACGCAACCGTCATTGTTCGACAAAACCACAACTGGCTTGTCATTCAGATCAGGACGGAAAACACGCTGGCATGACACATAGCAGTTGTCACAATCGCAGATACCGTAATACTTCATTCTTCTACTATTTCTTCATCATCTTCACCACCGCCCAAAAGGGTAGAGTTATATTCCTCTACCATCTTCTTGAAGAGTTCGGCATCAGCAGGATTGTCCTCGAATCGCTTTGCCACGATATACTTGACGGTCTGATTCTTGACTTTCTTATGAGCCGTTTTAAACCACGAAATGAAGGCTCTTATGTCATGTTCGTCTGTAAGATCATAAGTCTGATTTATCTTGCCGTTTGGATTGATCACAAGTCTCCTGATTTTCTCAATGAGTGCGTTACATTCCTTGACCTTGGCCTTACTTTTTTTAGCCAATTCATGCTGTTCCTCTTGATGTTTCTTATTCCATTCGGTAATTTCTTTCTTATGTTTCTTCTTCTGTTCTTCCAATTCGACCTGATGCTTCCTGTTCAGTTCCTTAATTTGTTTCTCGTACTTCTTGACTTGTTCTTCGTCAACAGGCCAAGCATTACTCTCTATCTTTCCCTGAATAAAGCTATTGTAGAAATGGCAGTATGATTCGAGATAGTCCCCAGCTTCTTCATCGACCGTTATGGAAAGAATAGCATTCTTCATTGAATTGCTTATGGGTATTCTATGTGAAGCGAAGCTCCAGAACACTTGCATCATAGCCCGAATACTGGAGATTTTCTTGAAGCCTATCTTCTTTAGTGCCTTTACATCTTCCTCAGTGACATCTAAGCCCTCAGACAGTTCTCCCATTTCAAGCTCTTCCTTCGGACTCTCTTCAAGAAAAGGCACAATCTCTTCTCCTTCGTAATAAGAGAAGGTGCAATCAAGCCATTCCTTTTTCCGCTTAATCCATGAATATATTGAATTGATGTATCCTTCTGCATCTGGTTTTCCTTGGCAGAACTCTTCAACGTAAGCGGTCTCTAACTCGAAAACAGCCCGATGGAACAATAAACTCAGTTCGTCATCATCAAGTTCAGGGTTCTTGATTTTCGGACTCCTTTTGTTAAGCTCATTCCATGGAAATTCAATCTCGGCTGCTGTCAGTTGTCGCCTGACGAATGTTCTAGCCATCACTTCAACCTCTTCACCGTCCTGCTTAATCTTAACGATAATAGGACGATGGCCATAGATCCGAAGAAGCTCTATGAGGTATAACTTTGCATTCTCAAATCTACTTTCCATTGCCATCAAAAGTTAATATGCGTCTCACCATCCCATGTCGTATCACATGTTATTGTTATACGGAGCGAGGCAGATTTTATATTTGCCTGGATCTTCGGGTACAATGAATGTTCCTTGGATTCGGGGTACTCAGTAGTATAGTCATTAACCTTTGTGGAGAATAACTTAACGCTATCTATAGTCACGGCAGGGAGGCCACATGATTCGATATAGAAGCCTTCCATTTCAGGGTAGCCCTCACCAATCGCTTCTTTCTCACAACCAACTGCCATAAAGCAAATGGCGAACAAGAATAGTATCTTCTTCATATTTTCTCTATTGTTCTTATAATGTGAATCACCGTACCCCAAACTTGGAACTGTTCAGGATCATCAATACGGAATACAGGATAGTCTGGGTTCGCAGGACGTAATTCAATATATCCGTCTTTCCTGTGAGTCAGATCAAGATACTTCATTGTAAAGCCTTCACCAGCCCACCATGCTACGATGATTGAACCATCGTGAGGCTCAACAGCTCTGTCAATGATAACTCGGTCGCCGTCAAAGATGCCAGCGTCCCTCATACTATCCCCCTCGACATCACCGTAGAAAGATGCCTCTGGATGCTTGATATAGTCACGGTTGAAGTCCAGCGTCTCATGCGAATAGTCAATGTTAATTGGGAATCCCGCTGCAACCTCCGCGTGTATCAATTCCAGTTTGGAGTCAAATACACCTTTTACTATTCTAATGTTACCCATTATTTTTCTGTTTCGTTAATTTTCTTTTTCCACATATCTATGTATGACTTGACTAATTCTGTATTTTCATCCTCAATGTCAAGCTCGCTTACTATAAAGTCTACTGTTTCTAACTTGGTTTCACATAAATCTATGTCACCACTGTCAAAACACGTCTTGACTTCTTCTAATATATTAATCGCATCTATTATCGCAGACCTATATGATATTTGTTCTTTGGGAGAAATAACTATTGGTTCTTCTTCCACAGGAGGAGTCGCTGCCTGAATCTCTTTTCGTTTCTGGGATATAATGTATTCGATCTCATTTATTTTCTTATTACATTCAGATCTCATGTTTTTTCTAACATCTTCTCTGGTAGCAACAGTATGACGTAACTCATTCTTCAATTCTTGTGCCTTGGCTATGTTCCCTTCATTTACCTGTATTTGTATTACCTCTATTTCTTTGAGGACTTGCCTCATTAATAGTATTCCCTTTATTACTGGTATTAATGACAACAGTTCTACCGACAGCTGTTCACTAGAAAGGAATTCATTCAAAGCATCATCATCACTCTCTATAAGTTCTTTAATTCTTATTTCTAAATCGTATAAGGCTCCTATCTTTTTAGATAGCAGTAGGTATTTCTCTCTCTTATGCGACGGAAGGCGCAGTAGCACTTTGTGCTTTGTTCTCAAATTCTCAATTTCCTCTCGTAACTGTTCTATTTTTTGAAAATCGCCCTCATACATCATACTTTCGGCCTGAGCGATTTTATTTAATACGCCTGCATAAAACTCATTGAAGTCAAGGTCATCTAGTTTGGTTGAGGTAAATTGCATCAAGAACTCATGTTCTTTCTCATCTAGTCTTTCACCTATCTCAACCGAAGAATTGCTAGTCACATGATACCCACAACAAAATTCACAATAATAGCTTCGGACAGGTGCATATCCTTTTTCTTCAAGTATATTGTCTTTATTATACTTGATGAAATTGTCAGCTTTGGATTTTGTTTCAAAAAACATTTTACTCCTGTGGCAACCGTAGCAAAATCTGATATTGTTTTTGGGCTTCATCTATAATCGTTTTTAATTCTATCTAATCTATTATTATCTATGATTGTCCTTGTATTTCTGCAATTCCTTTTCATAAGAATGGTTGCATTGAGGGCATCCAAACTCTGTGCTCTGAATAATGTCCTCTGATCCATCTTCAAGCCTTACCTTTTGTTCAATAGTTATATTCCCAAGTTGTGTGCCACATTTGGGACAGAAGAAAATATTTTTGTTATTATGTCCTTTACCTTGACTTTCTTGTAGCCTGGCGGGAACCCAACCGTTTCTCCTATGTCTATCTATTAGCCGGTCAAATAAATCGTCATTACAACATGCCAAGCAAGATGGGCAAATCACCCATCCGTTTTCACATTTCTTGCTATCTCTGCTGTCAATCTGTCCTGTCTTGCAGTGATTACACTGGCTGAGATAAATCTCTTTTCTGTATTGAGGACACATACTATTGGCACAAGCAAAAAAGCGGCTACCATTTAACAAAGTGCCTCTCGTCGAGAAAATCATGTGGCCACAGTTCCGACAAATAAGACGTGCATATAGTTTCTCTGCTTGTCGGACTTCACCTGCAAAGTTTGATACTGCTTCAACGGGGACATTGCCTTCTTCCGTAACTTCTATTAGTTTATATCCTAGTATTTCGGCAGCATGATACAAAGTATATTTGCACCAATCACTTTGTTTGTCCAAAGTTTGGTCATCCAACATATTGCAGAAACATTCATCGCTTCTGCACCAGAAGAAAGGCAGATTAGAAACCTTTTCTCTGGAATCAGCAACTTTAGGAGTACAATAGAAAACACCTTGGATGTTCCTTGGCGAAAGGAATTCCCTGTTCCAATATGGCGTTTCTGAATAGCCCTTTTCTGGATCAAAAACGTGTTGACGGTAATGGTAATAAGCAGTTATTTTATTCAGTTCAGCACCATCAAAAGGCAACTTAATGTAATCTTTCCCAATCTCTGCATTTGGGAACATGTTTTTTAGAGACTCGAAAGTATTAGCATATATAATGGGGGATTCGGCTCTTTCTGCCTCTACCTCTGGTTTTTGGTTAGAAGACATAGCATTATTATCCCATGCTCTCAGCAAGCTTTTCTTCCTTGAATAGAACATGCCACTATTGGGGTATATTTCCATTGTTGATGGACTGTAGTATGTTAAAACGATATGGCAGGCTACATCCTTTTTCCTGAGACTTTCCGGGATACTATTGTTAATAAAGGAGAATGTTTTATATCTTGTTCCCCACCTTATCAGTGAGTTCTTTAGCCGTTCTATTTGTAGATCCTCTACTCTAATAAACTCTTTGTCTTCAACTCTATCAACGAAAAGGCTTAAGATTGCATCTGACGGGCCTGGCTGCCTCTTCCAAATATAAGGTTTGATTGGCTCGTGCAGTATGCAAGGACATTGGGTTCTTTTTTTTACTTTTTTCCATTGTCCATTTTCGTTTACTGTGTTATACGTCCTTATCACGGTTCTACATTTTGACAATTCGTCAGGAGATAACTCCTTGTTGTTATCTGCTGTGCAACAATCGTGATACTGGAGGGTAGCATATTTGTTAATCAGATATGTTATAGTCTGTTTTAAATTATCGTCTGTGAGTTTGGACTCGTCGAAGGTATATTGGAGCGAATAATGAATAAATCCGTAGAATGAAGAATTGTGCATTAACCCGCCATCACAGATTGGAACAAAATGTTTTATTCCCAAGTCTATCCTCGGATATGCTCTATTGCTATGACTCACGGCAAAGTCTAGAATACCATTGAAATCCTGTATCTTCTTTCCCTCACTTTTCTTCAATGTTAGCAAGGTGTCACAAAACATTGGTGCAACCACATCCATGTTGTCACCGGGGATGGTTATAAAATACCTTATGTCAACATAAGCCTGATACCTAAAGTCTCTCATCTTCTGTAATAGCGTGAAATCAACATCAATGAGCTTAATGCGGACATCATGCAGGTATCGCTTTACTATTGACAGTTGTCTCAGAGGCGAGACATAAGAGTATATGACCTCCAGATAGTCGTAGTTGAAGAATTTATTCCCTATATGGTCAAGCCAATACTTGAAATAAATAAATCCATTTCGTGACGTTGTATATAGTTTTTGCAAATGCTCGCGTTCATCGGGCTGTGCTCCATATCCTAATATAAAATCAACTTTCCCAAAGAATCCATAATTACTAAAGTCTTTGGAAGGGGCCAATTCTTTAAGGGCATTTTCGACATCAGCAATACCTAGGGGTTGGAGGTTTGGATTCTTCTCTTTTAGCAAATCGATTAAGATATACTGTTTGCTCAATGAGAATGCAAATATATTAGCACTGATATACGAAAATGAAATCTGGGCTGATTCCGAAGGAATCTGCGTTAATGCCTTAGCAATAACGTCCTTTTTCCATGAAGTTGTGTATAATGCCCAAAATAGGGTCATGTGGCAGTGCCTGGTGTTTCCGCTCTTAAAGTTATACAGGCAGTCATTAAAGACGTATCGCCAATCTGAAATCTTATCAGTATTAAATTCTACTATCTCAAATTTTACATCATCTTGATCTTCTTTCTTTTCATCTACCTTGCCATTAGGAGTTTC
>ODAI010463062.1_pt1 | contig 11277 bp, 11 predicted proteins | sample 1539321 | NCBI WGS metagenome assembly ODAI01 (sample SAMN02144231, study PRJEB22623) | gut metagenome | biome: sheep rumen | host: Ovis aries | place: New Zealand
ATATTATATAAAGCATAAATATACTTTAATACTTTAATATCTATCTCACTTAATGAATAAGTTGTATGTTTTAATAATTTATCAATATTACTATTATTAGGATTAGATTTAGATAAACCTCTTAAATATCTAGCTAATGGATGTCTACCTTTACCAGGAACATTTTGATTTACTATTATTTCTCTAGATATTAAATCCTCAGGATTAATATTATGTACATCACCAGTAGCTACTACTAATTTATCTATCTTTTTCGCACATCTAATTATTTTTTTAATTGCGTTTTCTAAACATCCCTCATTATTAACATCATGACCTCTTAATAAATGTCTATAGTTTTCTATTGGTTGTACTTCAATATAATCATAGAATTCCATAGCCTTACACAAATCTTCTTCAGTTCTTGTTAACGCAGTATTAAATATTTCACCATTTAAACAAGCTGAACCAATAAGTAAACCTTCCCTATTTTCCTCTATTAATCTTCGAGGTATTCTAGCGTTTCTTTCTAAGAAATTACTATTCGCATAACTTATAATTTTAAATAAGTTTTTTAAGCCAACCGCGTTTTTAGCAATCATAGTAAAATGATATCCTCTAGAATACATATTAGCGGTATTTTCATTATAAGTTTTAGAAGGAATGTTTTCATACATTTGTAAATTATTATCATATGAACATGGATATTTCCATACAAACTTCTTATTATTAAATTTTAAGAAAGGATATCTACTATCATCATCAGGTCCAACTTCATCTTCACCTAATGGTCTTATATAATTTTTATATGTACACAATGTATCTATTTTATCTTGTAATTTTCTATCATTAGTAAATACAATATCTTCTAATAATCCTAAATTATTTAAATCAGATAATTTTTTAACACCATTAATTTGTTTTAACATTCTAACAAATATATAACCTGTGTTTTCTGAATCGACATCAGCACCATGGTGTACTCCGACATAAATATTAAATTTAATACTATCTAAAGTACTATAATCGATACTAACTTCATTCATTGCTGGATGTAAATCAACTTCTTTATTAATATCTTCTCCATCATATAGTTTAATTACTACATTAGCTATTTCACTCTTACTAGCCATATGTTTCATCTTTAAATAAGTATCATTATCAACTATAGATAATATAGATTCACCATTAACTAAAACATCTTTAATACTATTTTTAGCAGTACTATCTAATTTAATATCATTATTACTTGTAGTACCTTCATCTTCTTCATCAGCTTCACCAGTATCTACACCATAAAATTTACCTAAAGCTTTTAAACTATGTTTCTTTAAATCTCTATTAATTACTCTAGATAGCATTAATGTATCTATTATAGGATTTTCTAATTTACCTAAATCATATTTATAATATGCCATATCTAACATATTTTTATCGAATCTCGCATTATGCGCTACTAAAGGTAAATCACCAATCCATTCTTTAAACATCTTAGTAACTTCTTCTTCATTTTTTGCATCTTTTACATCATCATCTGATATTTCAGTTACAGCTGTAATAGCTTCATCAATATGATGACCAGGATTAATTAATTCATCAAAACGATCTAGTATTTCACCATCTCTAATCTTAACAGCACCTATTTCAATCATTGAATCTCCTAATCCAGGATTAAAACCAGTTGTTTCAGTATCGAATATAACATAAGTATTACCATCTACTTTATCATCATTCGCATTATAGCATACATCTAAAGTAGACTCTGACATTTCTATTTCAGATCCATATAAAGCTTTAAATGGTTTAAAGTTATTTAATTCTTCCTTAGCTTTATTAAGTTCTTTTTCTACTTCACTATCTTTAGTTTCTTCAAATTTAGCTTCTAATTCCTCTATCTTAGCCTTTAAAGATTTTTTAATACCTTTATTATATCCAGTTACTTCACCAAATACATGCGGAAATGCTTGGCAACAATCATGATCAGTAATAGCAATACCAGGTTGTCCAAACGCGATTGCTTGCTTAACTAAAGCAACTTCATCACATACACCATCCATTTGACTCATCATTGTATGAGCGTGTAACTCTACTCTTTTTTCTTTTTCATCATCAGTTCTTTTAGGTAATTCTTTTTCTATCTCTTCCATATCAACAGGCATAAATGTTAATTCATGAGCATAATCATCATTTTGAATATATCCTCTTAATCTATACCATTTACCCTTTTTAACTTTAAGTATTCTTTCATATTCACTATCTTCCTTAGCAAACATTTTCGCATAAATACTATCAGTATAATCAGTCAATTTTAATGTCGCGATTTTATATCCACTTCTAGTTTCAATAACTTCCATATCAAATACTGTAGCTTCGATTGTCACATTACTATCTTCATCTATAATACTACTAATAGGTTCTACATGATCTTCAATATGTCTACCTAATATACATCCGTCTTCAATTTTCTTTCTTTTCATCATAGGAGGACGCTTTTTTTCTACCTCTACAGTTTCTGGTAATGGTTCTAATTTAATATCTAAAGATTTTTGAATTTCTTCTTCAATCTTCTTTTTATTTTCTTCATTAATTAATATATTTACTTTAATCTTACCAAATCCAATATGCAATAATTCCTTTTCTAATGTAGGAACTATAGTTTCTAACTTGTTTTTTTCAGCTTTACTATCTACATCAATAGATAACACACCATCATTATATTCTAATTTATTATCACTAAATAAATCTATTAACATAAATCTATCACTATACTTAGATAAAATATATTTATAATATTCATTTATCAAAGAATTATCAATATCACTTACTTTAAATGATGCAATTACACTATTATATTCACTATAAGCATTAGATAAACTATTCATAAATTTATCATATATATCTACAGGTATAATATTATTAATTTCAATTACAAAACAATATTTATTATCAGTTTTATTACATAAAATTTTGGATAATTTTGCATTAGAAAAATAACTTTTTATATCTTCTTCTAATTCTAATTTATTAAGTAATTTTTCCATGTTTTTATCCATTTTTATCACCTTATACTATAATAACATAACTAAAATTCAAATTCAATCGAACAAACAAAAAAAGAGTTAAAAAACTCTTATAAACAAATAGAATCACTCTTACCCACTAACGCGAGTAAAATCTTAATTATATAAGGTAAAATTAATAATAATACAGTTGCTACTAATCTACCTTTTAGTTTCTTAATAGCTTTCTTCTTATCATCATCTTCACCTTTTGCCATTGCCATAAATAAATCATACATACCTAAAACCAATGCGATGATAGGACCAACTATCATAATTAAAGTTAATATTAATTGTAAAAACGCTAATACATTAGGTCCAATTAATCCTTCGCAATCATATACAGCTGTTTCATTATTTGTTTCTGATGAACTAGATGAATTGTTAATTTGATCTGCATTAGTTGTATCAGTAGGAGTCACATCATTAGTAAATCCACTATGTGCATCTTTTCTTAAAGAGCAATTATTACCACCTCTAGTTGTACAAGTTAAATAAGCTAAAGGACATCCTCCTTGAAAATCATCAACAGTATAATCAGTATAAGTAACACTATAATTACCACTATTATATTTTAATGATGTTTTAGTATACTCTACTTCAATAGATACACCGCTATTATTATCTTTATATGTACAAGAATGTAATTCCGTACCACTTGGTGTAACTTTTTTCTCATTATTATAAGATTCACTTAATGATACACTACCATTTAACGTTACATTTGACCATTTAGTTTCAGTAAAAGATACATAATAAGTAACACTTCTACCACCAGATACCATACCTGTTTTTAAAGTAGATGGACATGATAATTTATCTTGTGATTTACTATAAAAATTATTAGATGCAACATTAGCAGAATTAACAGTAACAGATGCATTACCAGTTTTACTTTCATCCAAATTTAAAATACCATTTATAGCCTTTACTTTATATGTTATTTTAGTATTTGTACCTGCATTTATTATATATTCACAAATCGCACAAGCATCAGTATCACTAGAACAATAACTAGTATCTAATGCTTTTACATTAAAACCAATAAATATAATTAATAGAAATAACAAATATTTAGATATTTTTTTCATTATTTCACTTCCTAACAAAGAGATTATAACATAAAAAGATAAAATAAAAAAGAGTATTTCTACTCTTATTCTGCTTTATTATAAGCATCAAGAACTTTGTCCTCAAACATTTTTCTTGTTTCAGGATTAATTGGATGAGCTATATCTCTATATTCACCAACACTAGTTTTTCTACTTGGCATTGCAACAAATAGACCATTATCTCCTTCGATAATTCTAATGTCATGAATAGCAAAACAGTCATCTAATAATACTGATGCAATTCCTCTCATTCTTGAATCTTCTTTTTCAACCTTTCTGATTGTAACTGATGTAATTTCCATCGCCATCTCTCCTTCCGTAGTATAACTTAAGTATACTACATTATTTTTCCGATTTCAAGTCCTAGTATGTTATCTTAACCATATGTGTCATAACATCAGTATAAGTAAAAGTTTTAATCTCTTCTCTATTCTTTAATTTCACTAAAAAAACATGTTCATATGTTTTCTCTATTTTAACTTCATAAGATTCATATTTATTCCTACCTAGATTATACTTTATTACTGCATCATCTCCAATATGATTAGTTAATTCTTTTCTAATTTTAGCTATAAACATTTTATCTCCTATCTAGGATACCCTATATACATAGTACCCTTTGTTTTAACACCACCAATACCAGAAGAACCATACTTAGTACTTTCCAATATAGATTTTAGATCAATATCTTTTGATGCCTCACTTAAACTCATTTTAGATGCAATAATAGCAGGATCTAATGCATGAATATTTATTCTTTTAGGACTAGATGCGAAATTAGCGCCTGCTTTTATAAGTTCCTCATAATCAGATTGGCAAGCACCTGCAATTATAATTAATTTATCATGACTCTTTTCTACCTTTCTTGCTTCCTTAATTGCATCTATAAAATAAGCACTATTCTTATATGCATTAATATCATCAATACTACCCTTCTTTTTATAATAAGCATCATGTCCTGTAATAACAACAATACTAGGATTATATTCCTTTATCCATTCCTTAATATGTAGTTTAATATTTGCTTCATCTTCCCTTATTCCTAGTGCCATTATATTCATCTTTTCATAATAATTTAAACACCTTTTAAGATAATCTTCTGATGCATCTATATGTAATATCTTACCTGGTAAATAAAAATAATCATTTCTATCCAAAGAAGGTGGTAATAATCTTTCTTCAAACTCTTTTTCTTCTTTAAAATCACCATTATATAAAACTAAATCAGATATATCCGAATCTGCTTCTAGCCTTATGTTAACACCTTTTAAATAAACAATATTGTTTTGAATACTAATAACTTCAAATACTAAATCATTATTATGTGATTTTCTTGTAACAAAGTCACCTATATTCATATCATCACCAATTAATTATATGCACAAAAAAAAGATATATTTCTATATCTTATCCTCTTCTTGCTTGATTTGTTCTTGCTTGCGCATTTACATATATTATGCTTTTACCTGCTTTTTCAATATCCTTTTCTTTTACAGAAAAACTTTGACCAGGATTAGTAAGTTTAAGTTCACTTCCTAGCTTAGATTCAGTTTTATTAGATTCTTTAGATTTTTCTGATTGGTTTTTCTTTTTAGCTATATATTTATCTAATGATTGAGCGTACATAGCAGCATAAATACTCATACTCATACTTTTCTCCCCCTTTTATACATTTATATTTTATTTAACTATAGGTAAAATAATTTCTATTTCCCTACCTTGTTTATTTCTTATTTTTTCAAATGCATGACGATAACTTGTTCTCTTATAAGATTCCATAAGTGGTGTCAACATTTCAATTTTTGTTTCCATATTAATTGGTATTAATTCATCAGCAACTAAACCAAATTCACTAATTGATTTAATTTCATCATATTTTTTATTTTCTTTTAATATATCAAATTCCATTCTCTTAGTAATTTCCGTACCAGTTATAAAATCAGTATATCTTCCATTTTGTAATGTCGCGATCATATATATATCATTATGTTCTTTTGTATTATTATCGCGTATATCTACAGTATATGTCATAGAACCATTAATATTACATCCAACAACAAAATACTTTGGTGTCTCAGATATTTCCTTTTCCTTTAATGTATCAATTACATCATCAACAGTTAAACCACGTTTATGTAATTCATCAATAAATTTATCCGGATTTGGTCCTAAATAACGTTCTAATTCTTCATATTTCATAGTATTACCCCCTGAAAACATTAATTATTATACTAAAATAATAAAAAAAGTCAAATTAAAAGATATATTTCTATATCTTTAAATATTTTCTAACTGATCTAACTGATCCAAACATACCAACTACCATACCTATTAATATCAATAATCCTGATATTTGATATATAAATGGTTCAGGAATAATTAGTTTAATTATTGATGAGAATAGTTGTCCATGTAGTCTTGTATAAAGTGCGACATAACCATAACATGTAACTATTATTGGAATTATAGAACCTATAACACCTAATAATAATCCTTCAAATATAAATGGTATTCTAATATTTAAATTAGACGCACCTACAAGTCTCATAATTTCAATTTCTCTTTTTCTTGAATCAATAGTTATCTTAATTGTATTCGCAATTAAGAATGCAGTTACTAATACAAGAGCAATTACTATACCAATAGTAACATTTTTTATAATATCAAATATTGATACTAACTCTTCTACCATACCTTCACCATATTTAACTATAGATACATTATTGATATGACTAATTTCCTTTGCTACTGAAGCAATTCTATCAATATCACTAACTTTAACTAAATATGTATCTTGTAAAGGATTATCTTCATGAGTCCAACTAGACATAATACTATTATAAGTATCACTAGATTTCATCATTTCTCCTGCTATTTCATCTTTACCTTTGAAATCAATTGATTCAACATATTCCAATTTATTTATTTCACTCTTAACAGTTTTTATATCATCTTCATCTATGTTTTGATTTAAGAAAACAACTATAGTTACATCCTTCTCAATTTGAGATGTAAAATTATTAACATTTGCAGATAAAATCATCGCGATAGAAACGACAAGTAAAGTTATTGTAATACAAGAAATAGACGCTAGGGATAAAGATAAATTTCTCCAAACACCTCTAAATGAATCTCTTATATTTCTTCCTAATATTCTAAAATATTTCACTTTTTATATTCTCCTTCAGCAAAATCCTTTAATACTCTACCTGCATTTAATACTATCGTTCTTTTCTTATACTTATCTACAATATCAATATCATGTGTAACCATGATAATAGTTGTTCCTAATTTATTAATTTCATCTAAAACATTCATTACTTCTAAACTTGTTCTTGGATCCAAGTTACCTGTTGGTTCATCACATATTAATAATTTAGGTCCATTTACAATAGCTCTCGCGATTGCAACTCTTTGTTGTTCACCACCAGATAATTCTCTTGGATACATTTTAATTTTATTCTTTAAACCTACTAAATCTAAAGATTTAACTACTTTTTCATGTATTTCATCTTTTGGTAAACCAAATATTTCCAATGCAAACGCAACATTTTCATAAACTGTTAACTTATCTAATAATTTATAATCTTGGAATACTACACCAATTTTTCTTCTTATTTTGTAAACTTTTCTATTAGGTAGTTTATCTACATTAACTCCACCAACAATAATACTACCTTTTGTTGGTTTTAATTCTCTATATAATAATTTGCCTAATGTTGATTTACCACATCCAGTAGAACCAATAATAAAGACAAATTCACCTTTAGATATTGACAAATCTAAATCATACAACGCAGTTACACCTGATTTGTATGTATGGGTTACACCACTAACTCTTATTTGTTCCATACCCACCATCCTATCTTTTATAATTATACACTAAAAATTAATTTTTTGAAACTTTTTTCTTATATTTAATCAATGATATAAGAACAACAATTATATCAATAATTGATACTACTAAACCTACATATGCACAATAATGAATATCGTAAATTATCTCTAATGACATAGCAACTATAATTGCGTATTTAATTTTAACAATATCTTTATTATATATTGCAATGGTATATATAATAACCATAAGTGTTGGTAATAATGATATTAATCCGTCATAAGTTGGAATAGCAAGCAAACATATAAATACTAGATATATTATTAAAGTAACAATTGGTTTTTTATTACCACTTTTATAGAATATAATATTTCTTAAAATAGCAGCCATAGAACTAACCGCGCCTGATATCGCACCTAACAAATAATATTGAACAGACGATAAAAAATTACTTATACCATTAAATACATATATTTTCTTAGTATCAGATGATCTATCAGCCATTATTCCAAAAACTGCACTTAAAAGCCTAAATATTTGAGCTGCTATAAACATATATTAACCCCTTTTCAAATTATCATTTATAAACTTATCAATATCACCATCTAATACTCTATTTACATCAGTAACTTCTGTATTAGTACGATGATCTTTCACAAGCGTATAAGGACACATCGTATAAGTTCTTATCTGTGAACCAAAATTTATATCCGTATTTATTCCTTTAATCTTATTTAATTCTTCTTCTTTCTTCTCTACTTCTAATTCATATAATTTATTTTTAAGAACTTCCATAGCTCTTTCTTTATTTTGAATTTGACTTCTTTCATTTTGACATGTAACAACTATCTTAGTTGGAATATGAGTAATTCTAACAGCTGAATCAGTTGTATTAACACCTTGTCCACCTTTACCAGAAGATCTATATACATCTACTCTTATATCATCAGGATTAATAGTAATATCTATATCACTAGTATCATAAACAGGAGTTACTAATACAGCTGCAAAAGAAGTATGTCTTCTACTATTAGAATCAAAAGGTGATATTCTAATCAATCTATGTACACCTTTTTCACTTTTTAAATATCCATATACATAAGTACCATGAATCATCATAGATAAACTCTTAATACCTGCTTCATCACCATCTTCATAGTTTAATACTTCATATTTAAAACCATGTTTTTCACACCATCTTGTATACATTCTATATAACATAGATGCCCAATCACAAGATTCAGTACCACCCGCACCTGGATGTATTTCTAGTATCGCATCACAATTATCATATTTACCATTCAATAATTCCAAAGTTTCAATATCATCTAATTCATTTTTAATACTTTCACTTTCTTCTTTTATTAATGCATATAATTCACTATCCATATCAGTTTTTAAATTATCAATTATAGATAAATTGTCTTCAATACGTTTTTTAATATTACTAGTATTTTCATACTTTGTCTTTAAAGAATTCAACTCTTTAATTACTTCTTCTGATTCTTTCTTAGAATCCCAAAAACCAGGTTCATTCATAATTTTTTCTAATTCTTTAATTCTATTTAAAGTATTATCAGGGTCAAAGTAACCTCCATAAATCATCTACCCTAGTTTTAAAACTATTATATATATTTAAAAGTTCTGTTATTTCCATAATATCACCATATTAATTATAACATAAAAAGTAGGTTTTTAACCTACTTCTATGTCTTATTTACCATTTTCTCAACTAACATTGTACTAGCTACATCGCCACATGCATTTAACATAGTAGCTGGTGGATCAATTAAAATACCAATAGTAGCTATAATAGGAAATGCACTAGTAGGTAAACCATATAAACTTACAATTAATGATTCACCTATTAAACCACCACCAGGAACACCAGCCATTACTACTGCAGATAAGGTAGCTATAACTAAAGCAGTAACAACATTACCTATACCTATAAATGGTCTACCTAATATAGCAAATACAAACATTATTTTAAGAATCGCGCCCATACTAGAACCTTCCATATGCATAGTTGAACCTAATGATAACGTAACTTTAGATACATCTTTAGATATATTCATATCATCAGTAACATCCATATTAACAGGTAATGTTGCTAAAGATGATTGAGTAGCTAATGAAGTAATTATTGATGGAATAATATTTTTCCAAAACTTAGTAACACCCTTTTTCTTACCTGCAATATATGCATATATAGTATAAAATACTAGTAAATATATAATTGATACCAAATAATAAATTAGAATTGACTTTGCATAACTAATAGTAATACTAGGACCATATTCACCCACTAAAGCTGCAAAATACGCACATAATCCTATTGGTGCATAATACATAACTAATTTTACAATTTTCATCATAACACCAGATAATGTATTAAGTTTTTCAGTTATTGCTTTACCTCTATCACCAACTAATGATAATGATATACCAAATAGTATTGAGAATATTATTAATGGTAAAATATTATTCTTAGATAATAACATCGAAAAATCATTTACAGTAATAGCCTTAACTACTTGTTCACCAAATGGTAATACTTCTACTACACTATCTTCTAATACTATATTAGTATTTAAATTAACAAATTTTAATGTCACAAACATTAATATAGCAGATATCAAACTTGTTATAACAAATACTAACAGTATCGATTTCATTATTTTACCTAATTTTTTTAAATTATCCATACTTGCAATAGAAGATGTTACAGTGAAAAATATAAGTGGTACAACCAAAGTAAACATTAGATTTAAAAATATATCACCTAATGGTTTTAGAAATACTACATCAGATTTAAATACTAAACCTAATATAGTACCTAATAATATAGAACACATTAATATAATAAGTGATCTATAATTCTTCATTTTTTTCATTTCATCACCCATTAAATAATATGCAATAAAAAAAGAAGAATTACTTTTCTTCTTTCTTATCTTCTTTTTTAGAATTTTCTAATTTTTTTAGTACTTTTTTAGTTACTTTAATAGCTTCTTCTCTTAAGTTTTCAGTCATTTCTTGTAATACTGGAGTACCTTTTTCTTTTGCATAAATTGCTAATTCTTTAGATTTTTCTTGAATATCTTTAGCCTTCTTTTGAGCAATATCCTTAACTTTTTCTTTATCCAAATCAGCTAATTCATTTTTAATTTCAGTTACTTTCTTTTCGATATTATCTTTAACATCATCAACATCTACATCTTTTGCTTTATTAATAATATCTTCACATAATTTAGATATTTTTACTTGATATTCTTTTCCTTTTTCA
>ODAI010646169.1_pt1 | contig 11276 bp, 9 predicted proteins | sample 1539321 | NCBI WGS metagenome assembly ODAI01 (sample SAMN02144231, study PRJEB22623) | gut metagenome | biome: sheep rumen | host: Ovis aries | place: New Zealand
TCTGCAGGAGCACAGACAGCATGCCAGAAGCAGGCAGATCAGAATCATTTTGATCTTCTGCATAGCTTTTACCTCCGTTTCCCATTATTATAAACAATCCTTTCATAAAACTCCACCTCTTCTTGCACATCACGGCGGCTGCAGGATGCGGCAGGATGACGTTCTGCGTCGAATGTCTCCTGGGATGATCCGGTAAGTGCGGCCATGAAAGCAGTAAAAAGGAACGGATTTCTCTGCTCCTTTTTACTCCTCTTCCGGGGGCCGGATCGTCATGGAAGACGGGCTTCCGGTAACCACGAAAGACAATCGTTCCTGCCACGGCTTCGGCACCAGATCCATCCAGCGGATCACGGAAAAATATCAGGGCCTCATGTCTATTCATACAGACGGGGATATCTTTTATCTGGATATTGTGATTCCCATACCATTAGGTTCCTGACAGGATCTGCCTGCTGCCTTTTTACTTTCAGTATTTTTACACACAGAGAAAGCCCTCTGCCGTTTCGGGCAGAGGGCTTTCTCTGTATTCTTTATACCGCAGGCCGCAGGATCTCTGCAGCTCATATGCGGATCACTCTTCTGTTATTCGATGGCGATGAAGTGGTTCTCTTCTACCTTCTGCTGCTGCTCCTTCTTGGGAAGGCTGATGTTCAGGACGCCGTCTTCGAACTTCGCCTTGATGTCTTCCTGCTTCATATCCTCGCCTACGAAGTAGCTTCTGGACATGCTGCCGGAATAACGTTCTCTGCGGAGGTACTTGCCGGTCTTCTTGTCCTTCTCATTCTCTTCCAGGCCCTTGGCTGCGGATACGGTCAGGTAACCGTCCTTGAGCTCCACTTTGATCTCGTCTTTCTTGAAGCCGGGCAGATCGACTGCGATCTCATATCCTGTCTCATGTTCCCTTACGTCTGTCTTCATGATGCGGCCGGCATGTCCGCCGTAAAGTTTCTTTTCCACGTTGGAAGTGGTGGGAACTTCGAATGCGGGATAGAAGAAGTTATCAAAAGTATCAAATAAATCATTGCCGAAAATGCTGGGAAGTAACATGGTATATATCTCCTTTCAAATCATTGAATAATTTTTTTCTTCGGACGCAGGGTCCGGATCATTCATCCTCTGTGGGTCCTGGTGGGCCTCCTTTCGGTTGCCATCCGTTCTATCCGTTCCCCTTGTTCTACATGTAATATAGCACGCATTATTAGCACTGTCAATAGGTGAGTGCTAATAATTTTCAAAAAAATTTCCCTGCATCATAAAAGGGCCCCTGCCTTCCTGCAGGGGCCCCTTATGTAGGGTAACTTCCTTATTATCTTTTATCCCAGAAGCTTTCCGATCAGGGAGTTCTTTCTCTTCTCCTGTGCTTCCAGATACTTTTTGTTCTCTTCCTCGAAGTCCAGACCTTCCTTCCGGCATCTTGCCTTCAGTTCTTGGATGCGCTCCTCCTCGGCTTCGCGGTCGGCCTTTTCCTGCTCCAGTCTTTCTCTTTCCTCGGGATCGGTCCAGACACCGCCCTCTGCCAGGACCGCTGCCTTCTGGCGTTCCAGGATAGTCTGCTTGTCTTCTTCCAGATACTTCTCCACGTTCATGCCCCAGAGAGCGGCAATGGAGATCACAAAGCCGATCATATCCATGCAGAGATAGACGATGACCATGCCGGTCTGGGCGCTGCCGGGCTGGACTGTCAGGGAAGCGTCATAGCCCATGGAACCCAGGAAGATGTTGACGATGCCCATGGACAGAACGGCCAGGCCCACCATGGTGGCACCGTAGATGGACATGGTAAAGCCGTCGCTCCTGAATCCGTTCTTTGCTTCCAGATGGTCCAGGACGTCGGAAAGGATGGCCACCATGACATACTGGGAGGGAATGATGCCGACGGCCTTCAGGACGACGCCGAAGGTCACGATGGGGAAGCTGTGTACATTGATAAAGGAAACAAGGCCGCCTGCCAGAGACAGGATCAGGCCCAGAAGGACCGCTCTTTTCTTGCCCAGCTTTGCCGCCAGGGGCCATGCGATGACCATGCCCACTGCGGAGGGCAGGCCGCCCACCAGGCCCAGGGTAGACATGAGGGCGCCGGACTGGGCTTCGGGATTGGAAGAAGCCAGAACCGAGTCGAACATCCAGCGGACATAGAAGCTCATGGACGTATTCTTGACCAGCTGGCCCATCTGGAAGAAGAGGATGTAGATGACCACCATCCACCAGAACTTCTCCCTGGTGCAGGCCTCTATGTGCTTCTTCATGGGGATCTTGTCTTCCTTAATGCCCAGAGCCATGGTCTCTTCCGTGATGCGCTCCCGGGTGAAGAAATATTCCAGGGCAATGCCCAGGCCCGTCACCACGGCCAGAACGATGCCGATCATGCGCCAGTTGTTATAGGAAGCAGCACGGTCGATGACGCCGCCTTCGCCGGTCACGAACATGACGGGCTGCAGAAGGACCGGCACCAGGATGGATGCGCCCACGCCCGCTGCCGCCACCATGGAGGCGTTGGACAGCGTGGCCAGAAGGCCTCTCTGGCTGCCGTTCCTGGTGGACAGGGCCACCATGGAGCTGTGGGCCGTATAGAAGCAGGGATAACCCACCGCATAGAAGAGGTTAAAGGATACCGCGATCCAGATCATCTTCATAAGATAGTTGGTGGACTCGATGTTATCGCCGCCGGGAGTCATGAAAAGCAGAATGATGGCTATGGCCATGACCGGGACCGACAGCAGCAGGTAGGGCCTTGCCTTGCCCGCCGGCGTACGGGTGTTGTCGATCAGCTGGCCCACCAGAAGGTTGCCTGCGATGACAAAGACTGTGGAAACGATGGGCAGCATCATGGAAAAGATGCCGAACTGCTTATCGGTCAGACCGATGACGTCCGCATAGTAGCGGGTAAGATAGGCGCTGAAAATAGAGTTGGCCAGCATGGCGCACAGAGGCGCCAGAAAATAGCCGATCAGCATCTCCTGGAGTTTTACCTGGGAAGAAGTGATCTTTGTCTTCAGTGCCGGGTTTTCAAAAAATCTGTCCATAATTAATCCCCTCCTTCTGCAGATGCCTGCGGAAAGTCCGGCCCTGCGCCTTCCTTTCCGGGAACAGAAAATCCGATACTTTATTATATTCCCTTTAAGTGAAAAAGGGCCTTCTTCTTCCGCAACCTGTCTTTTTTCCGGCACGAACAGAAAAATATCTCTTTTCAGACGCCGGATTCCGCCGTCAGAACTTCCCCGCCCGTTTCCCGGCAGATCCCGATCAGATCCTTCATGGTCCCGGAAAGATATTTGCTGCTGTGCCAGACTACATAGTTTTTCCGCACAAGCTTTTCCGACTCCGGCGCATGGGCCGAAACATAGCCGGACAAGATCTGCTGCCTGACCAGGTTCCTGGGCAGCATGGACAGGCCGATCCCGGCGTGGACCGCCTCGATCACCGCCGGGATGCTCTCGCTCTCCATGACCGGCTCAAAGGGCATGCCGTGAAGGGAATAAAGATTCTCCATAAAGGTCCTGGATGCGGATTCCTTGCCGTAGACGACGATGCGCTCTCCCGAAAGGTCCTCCACCTTCAGATGCTTCTTTTTTAACAGGGGGTGGTCCGGCGCCAGCAGAAGGGCCATCCGGTCATATCCTATGGTCTCTGCCTCCAGGGACTTTTCCAGCCCGGCCCCTTCCACCAGGGCCAGATCCAGTTCGTTGCGCATGAGCCTGTCCAGGACCACGTGCCGGTCCGAAACATAGGAATAGATCTGGAGATCCGGGTATTTCTTCACAAAGGCCGTCAGGACCCGGGGAAGGACAACGCTGCCCAGGGTGGTGCCGGCTCCGATCCGGATCGTTCCCTTCTGCTCCCACTCCTCCATGGAGGCCTCCATGCGGTCCATGGTGGTGACCACGTGGATGGCCTGATCGTAAAGCCGTTTCCCCGCTTCCGTAATATAGAGCCGTCTGTGGATCCGCTCGAAAAGTGCGATGCCGTAATAATCCTCCAGCTCCTGCACGGCCCTGGTGACCGTGGGCTGGGTCATGTGAAGACTCCTGGCCGCCCCGGTCACGCCCTGATTCCGGCAGACCGCTATGAAGATCCTGAGATGTCTGATGGTCATTTTTATCCTCCTAATTTCATGCCCTTTTAGGCATGAAACATATTTGATAATACAATTTTACTTATTAAGCTTCAAGTCATATAATGCGCACTGTTGGAAATCGATTTGACAGATTTTTCGTATATGTGCGCAAAAGAGGATATGAATCATGACTGTATTTCTTTCTGTGGCCGTCGCCCTGTTCGCCGGCCTGATGCTGACACGTGTGTTTAAAAAGCTGGGCTTTAACTTCCCCGACGTCACCGCCTACCTGATCGCAGGCCTGATCATCGGCCCCTACGGTCTGGGAAGACTGGGCGTGGAAGGACTGGGCTTTGTTTCTTCCGAAAGCGTGGAGGCGGTTTCCATGATCAACACCGCCGCCCTGGGCTTTATCGCCTTCTCCATCGGCAGCGAATTCCGGCTCTCCAGTTTAAAGAATACCGGCAGGGCCGCCGTGGTGATCGGCATCTTCCAGGCCCTGGCCGCCACTCTTTTAGTGGACGGAGCACTCCTGGTCCTCCACTTTATTATGGGGGAAGAGATCCTTCCCATGCCCGTTGTCCTGACCCTGGGCGCCATCGCCTCCGCAACGGCGCCGGCCGCCACCCTGATGGTGGTCCGTCAGTATAAGGCCCACGGCCCTCTGACCAGTCTTCTGCTGCCCATCGTCGCTCTGGACGATGCGGTGGGCCTTGTGGTCTTCTCCGTCTCCTTCGGCATTGCCAGAGCCATGCTGGGCGGAAGCCTGGACGTGATCTCCATCGTGATCAACCCCATGCTGGAGATCGTCTTTTCCCTGATCCTGGGCAGCCTTCTGGGCTTTGTCCTTTCCCAGGTGGAAAAGCTCTTCTTCTCCAATACCAACCGTCTGTCCATGACCATTACCTTCGTCTTTCTGACCATCGCCCTTTCCGACTTGGAGATCCCCGTGGGGCCCGCCACCATCTCCTTCTCCTCCCTTCTGGTCTGCATGATGCTGGGCACGGTCTTCTGCAACATGTCCGAATTCTCGGAGGATGTCATGAACCGGTCAGAAAAGTGGACGGCCCCTCTGAACGCCGCCTTCTTCGTCCTGAGCGGCGCGGCCCTGGACCTGGGTGTCTTCTCCCACCTGCAGTACGTCCTGGTGGGCATCGTCTACATACTGGCCCGTTCCCTGGGCAAATATCTGGGCGCCATGGTCAGCTCCACGGCCATGGGATGCGACGGGAATGTCCGCAGGTATCTGGGCATCACTCTGCTGCCCCAGGCCGGTGTCGCTCTGGGCATGTGCGTCCAGGCCATGGCCCTGGGTGAATTCGAGGGCTCCGTCATCCGCAACGTTACCCTTTTCGGCGTTCTGATCTATGAGCTGGCAGGTCCTCTCATGACCAGGGACGCTCTGCAGAAGGCAGGCGAGATCACCGAAAAGCCCAAGGAAAAGCAGAGCCGCGAACGTTTCAGGAAATCCGCCTGAAAGACTGCCTGAGAGAATTATCAGCCGGCTGCACGGCACGTCAAAAGCTCCGGTCCACCGCGTGGACCGGAGCTTTTCTGCTGTCTTTATATGTCGGAGCTTTTCTGCTCTCCCGGCTCTGGAGCCGGCGGTCTTTTATTCCGCAGCCCTGATCAGACCGGATCTTTCATGGAATGCTCGAGAGCGTCCACGATGGTGGGCACCACGTAGGTGGCAGCCTCCTGGACTTCCTTGGGAGCATAGGGGAAGGTGTAGGAAATATCGGACTCGATCAGCAGAGGCATGTCGTTGATGGAATCGCCGATGCCGTAGAGCTTGATGCCGTCGTACTTGTCGGCGTAGAACTTGCGCAGTCTCTCCACGCCCTTGCCCTTGGTGCAGCCCTTGGGAGCGATGTCGACTTCGACCACGTTCTGGAAAGCATTGATATAGTCGCCGAACTTTTCGTTGATGGCCTTGGCCAGGGCCGCGGCCTCCTCGAAAGTCTCGTTGTGGACGCCCAGCTGATGGACCAGTCCGGGCATGGCGTCCTTCATGCCTGTAATGACATGATACTCACCGGGATAATCCATCTCAGCAAAGACGTTGATCACGCCGTTGATGTCGATGGAGATCCTGTGCTCATTGGGGTCTGTGGGGTTGACGAACTTGCAGATGGCGTCTACCACGTCCCTGTCGATGCCTCTGCGGAAGATGTCATTGAAATCCCCGTCGACGATGTTGGCGCCCGTGGAGGTGATATAGAAGTCGGGCTTGATGATCCCGCCGATAAAGGGAGTCAGACCTCCTACCTGTCTGCCGGTGCAGAGACCGAAAAGACCGCCTGCCGCCTGGTACTCCTTGATCTTCTCGACATTTTCCGGAGGAAGCTTGACTTCCGCCTTATAGAAATAGAGTGTTCCGTCAAAATCACTGGCGAATACTTTCTTCATGCCTGTCATCCTTTCTGTTTTTTTTATTTGTGCACTTCTCATGAAGTGCCGTCCCTACTCTCAATCATACCATGAATTCGCCCATATTTTTCATTATTCTTGCTTTTATTTTGTGAATCTCATACAATAATAGTGTTAAGTTCCGTACCATATCAGCCAGCACTTTTTAAATAATCGGAGGTATCATTTTGAGAGAATGGACTCGTGAAGAACGCTACCGCGTACTGCACAGCGCAGACGAAATTATTGACCTGCACGACAAGATCGTTTCCTCTGACTACCGTCAGAAATTCCATGTACAGCCCATCACCGGTCTGTCCAGTGATCCCAACGGCTTCGGATATCACAACGGGATCTGGCATCTCTATTATCAGTGGTGCCCCTGGGGAGCCGTCCACGGCCTGAAATACTGGTATCATGCCACCAGCACGGACCTGATCCACTGGACCAACGCAGGCGTCGGCCTCTGGCCCGACACCGTCTATGACAACAGAGGGACCCACTCCGGTTCCGCCTTCTCCAAGGGTGACGACCTGTATCTCTTCTATACAGGCAACCACAGAGACGAAGACTGGACCCGCACTCCCTACACCTGCGCCGCCAAGCTGGGAGAGGACGGCAAGCCCGTCAAGCTTCCCAAGCCCCTCTTCGGCCCCCGTCCGGATTACAGCGAACACCAGAGAGACCCCAAGATCGTCTATGTGCCCTCCAAGGATAAGTACTTTATCTTTATCGGCGCCCAGAACCTGGATCTCAAGGGCAGAGCCCTGATCTACGAATCCGACTCTCTTCTGGAGGGCTGGAAGTTCGCGGGCGAGCTCAAGGTCCCCGGCTTCGAGGACTTCGGCGGCATGTGGGAATGCCCCTGCATCGTAAACATTTCCGGCAAGGATGTCCTGATCTTCTCTCCTCAGTACACAAAGCTTCCCGGCCGTGCAGAGAGCACCAACCACAATATCTATCTGATCGGAAAGATGGACTATGATACCCTGACCTTCACTCCCGAAGGCGACTATCGTTTCCTGGACTTCGGCTTCGACTTCTATGCGGCCCAGTTCGCGGCAAACGTCTCCGATCCCGACAAGGCCATCCTGATCGGCTGGATCGGCCTGCCCGACAACCACTATCCCACCGAGGAAGAGGACTGGGAAGGCTCCATGTCCGTAGTCAGAGAGCTGCGCCTGGGAGACGGACAGCTGATCGCATCTCCCGTAGAAGGCTTTGAACAGCTCCGCGACAAAGAGCTTCCCGCAGACGGCACCCTTCCCGCTTTCGGAGAATTCCTCCTGAAGGCCGGTGCCGGCGACATGGATCTGAACCTCTTCACAAAGGCAGACGGCACGGGCGGCCTGAAGATCCACTATGACGACGCCGCAAAGACCCTGACCGTGGACAAGAGGGGCATGGAAAAGCGCTTCAACCAGAACGTGGGCGAGGTCCTGGAGGTCCCGCTGGGCAGAGCCCTTTCCGACATCCGCGTCCTCATCGACCGCTGCTCCGTGGAAATGTTCATCAACGGCGGCGAAGCCACCTTCACGGCCCACGTCTATCCCACAAAGGATGAGCACAACTACACCGTCACAGAAGGCGCATGCGTCACCATCTACAGCCTGAAGCCTTCCGTAAAAGACGACTTCGTTTTCTGATCAGGAAAAGCCATTAACAAAATTTAGTTTGTTCTCCAAATGAATGCGCTGTATACTTTTCTGTACAGCGCATTCTTTTTATGCGTGAAGAAACCGCCCCCTCCGGCGGAAGAAAGGAAACATTAAGCATATGTTGGCAAATATCCCTTACAGACTCTCTCTGGCCGCCGCCGATACCCTGGAGACCGTGGCCGAAGAGGTCTCCGGCGCGGACTCTCTGACGGAACTGTTAAAGACCCTTCAGCCCTACGCGCTTTCCCTGGGACTCAAGCTCCTGGAGCTGGCGGTCATCTACTTCGTGGGATCCCGCCTGATCCGTTTCTTCATTACTCTGCTGGATCACACCTTCAGCAGGATCGGTTCCAACGAGACCCTCCGGAAGTTCATGCGGTCCTTTATCCATATCGGCCTTTACGCCGTCCTGGTCTTTATCATGGCGGGCGAGATCGGCATCAATATGGGCACCCTGGCGGCCCTTCTGGGCTCGGGCGCCGTGGCCATAGGCCTGGCCCTGCAGGATGACCTGTCCCACTTTGCGGGCGGCGTATTCATCCTGCTGATGCATCCCTTCCAGGTGGGAAATTATATCACCACATCCGAAGGCGACGGCACAGTCCAGGAGATCGGCCTTGTCTATACAAAGCTGAAGACTCCCGACAACCGGGTCATCATCATTCCCAACGGCAAGCTGGCCAGTATTACCGTCACCAACAACTCTCTCATGCCCATCCGCCGCATGGATATTTCCTGCGGCATCAGCTACGGAGCGGATATACAGAAGGCCAAGGCCATTATGGAAAAGGTCATCCGCAGCTGCGATACCGTCCTCCAGGAAGAGCCTGTCACTGTATTTGTGGATTCCCTTGGCGACTCCTCCGTGACCATTGCCTCCTGGTGCTGGTGCAACGGATCCGATTACCTGACCACAAAACACTGGCTTCTGGAAAACGTCAAGCTGGCCTATGACGAAGGCGGCGTGGAGATCCCCTTCCCTCAGGTGGACGTCCACATCCGGGACCAGGCCTGATCCCATCTTTATCGGAAAGAAAAAGATCCCCTCCGGGGCTTTATGCAGGCTTATGCCGCGGAAAGCTCCCGGAGGGGACTGTTTTTTTGTCATATTCAGAAAGGGCCGCTTCTGCCCTGGCTTTCCTTCCCTGTTTTTCAGAGCAGGGCTTCGAATTCCCTGAGTTTTTTCTTTGCTTCTTCGCTCAGGTTCCTGGGCACCTCCACCTCCACGGTCACGTACTGATCGCCCCTGGCGGAAGGAGCGTTCATGGAAGGAATGCCCTTGCCCTTCAGGCGGATCCGGGATCCGGACTGGGTTCCCGGCCTGACCTTGCAGGCCACCCTCCCGTCCAGAGTCTCCACCATGGCTTCGCCTCCCAGGGCCGCCGTGGAAAAAGGTACGTGGACGGTTGTATAGACGTCCTGGCCCTTTCTTTCCCAGCCGGGCTTTGAAAGGACGTTGACTTCCAGCATCAGGTCTCCCGTTCTTCCTCCATTGCTGCCGGGCGCTCCCTTGCCGGCGATCCGGATCTTCTTGCCTGTATCAATGCCGGCCGGGATCTTTACCCGGACGCTTTTGACAGCCCCCTGGCCGTCCCGGAAGCTGAAAGTCTTTTCGCACCCTCTTGCCGCTTCCTCGAAGGTGACATTGATCGAAGCCGTCGTATTGGCTCCGTTCCTGGGCATGGAAGCGCCGTAAGAACCGGTGCGGCCTCCGAAGCCGCCTGTGCCGAAACCTCCGCCAAAGCCCCCGCCGCCGAAGCCGAAGTTCCTGAGGATGTCATCAAACCCTCCTGCTCCGCCGGATGAAAAGTGCATATCCTGGTATCCGCCGAAGCCTCCGTTTCCGAAGCCTCCGCCGAAGCCCCTGAAGGGTTCCCGCCAGGTGCCGGTGCCTTCGTCGTAGGCGTCAAATCCGTACTTGTCATAGAGCTTCTTCTTTTCCTCGTCGCTCAGTACATTATATGCTTCCTGGACCTCCTTGAAGCGGTTCTCCGCCTCCGCGTTGCCGGCGTTGGTGTCCGGATGGTATTTCTTGGCCAGTTTTCTGTATGCCTTCTTGATCGCAGCCGGATCTGCGGTCTTTGTCAGCCCAAGTACGGCATAGTAATCTTTCTTTCCGCCCATTTCCGCTGCCTCCTTTCACTGCACCGCCTCTGCTCTGCCGCTGCCTTTGCAGCTGCTTCATAACAAAAGCTGCATCTCCCGCCTTGGGGATGTGCAGCCTTTCCGTGCGGGCATTTATTGTTCTACTTGTTATATAACACTCTTTCAAGCATAAGTCAAGGCTTATCTGCAGACAAATGTCAGAAAGAAATAAACAGGGGACAGCGGGGAATTACAGGGAAAAAATGCCGCAGATCCCCCGCAGGAAGCTGCCCGCGATATAACAAAAGGACAGCCGCCAGATGGCGGCTGTCCCCTGTATGGATCAGTCTCTTTAAAAACGCTCCTGCCTATGCCAGGACCGCCACGGCCTCGAAAGGACGCAGAGCCTTTACGCAGCCTTCCGAATCCGGATAGTTGCAGGCCAGGACCTTCTTGCCCTCCAGACAGAAGGCTTCCCCGAGAGGGGTCTCCTGTCCCTTGAGGTTGCAGAAGACGCTGAGCTTTGCTCCGTCCAGCTCTCTCTCGTAGCTGATGATGTCTTCACTTCCGGCATCGGTGATCTTAATGGTGCCGTCGGCAATGATCTCGTACTCTTTTCTGAGGGCCACCAGCTTCTTGTAGAAAGCCAGGATGGAATCGGGATCCTTTTCCTCCGACTCCACGTTGATGTAGGTATGGTTGGCGGGAATGCCCAGCCAGGGGGTCCCGGTGGTAAAGCCCGCGCCTTCCTCCGGCGTCCACTGCATGGGAGTCCTTCCGTTGTCTCTGGACCTGGCTGCAATGATCTCCAGGGCCTCTTCGGGGCTCTTGCCCTCATCCAGAAGGATCTGATAGTAGTTGGTGCTTTCCACGTCCTGATACTGGGAAATGTCGGTATAGTCCGCGTTGGTCATGCCCAGCTCCTCTCCTTCGTAAATGTAGGGGGTGCCCCGCATCATGTGGATCATCATGGCCAGCATCTTTGCGGACTCTTTCCAGTACTTTTTGTCGTCGCCGAAGCGGCTGACAGCCCTGGGCTGGTCGTGGTTGCACCAGAAGACCGCATTCCA
>ODAI014087636.1_pt1 | contig 11276 bp, 6 predicted proteins | sample 1539321 | NCBI WGS metagenome assembly ODAI01 (sample SAMN02144231, study PRJEB22623) | gut metagenome | biome: sheep rumen | host: Ovis aries | place: New Zealand
CACTTGACATAACGAAGAGAGTATCCTCATCCTTTACCCAGATATCATAGTTGTTGAAATAAGGGAATTTGTCCAAAACCCTTATCTTGTTATCTTTATCCAGATAGCAAAGACTGTTACTTGTGACTACAAATACGCCTTCGGTTTTGGGATCCTTTATGGTTCTGAGGATTACTCCGCTGCTTAGCCCGTCATCGCGGGTAAGCATATCCTGAACAGCGCCGTCTTTAAGAATTGCAATTCCATCTCCGTCGGTTCCGGCAAGAATTGTGCCGTCAGACCTTTCCGTCAGGGTCAGGATCATGGAATTGATCAGTCCGTCTTCATTATTTATGGTTTTTTGGATCTTATGATCTTTTATATAGCTGATACCTGTATCTCCGGCGGCAAGAATTGTGCCATCGGATAGTCCCATAACAACTCTGGCGCGGTTGCCAAAGCTTCCGTTATCAGCATTGTAGGACCATTTCTCACCATCCGGTGCAAACTCCATAAGACCGTTTCCGTAGGTGCATACCCATAAATGGCTTTTGGCATCTACATACATGCAACGGATTCGCTTGCCCTCAAGTTCGCTTGTAAAGTCGTTGGTAATCTGAATCCGACAATCTTTATCTACTATATCCAGCCCGGTATCGGTTCCTATGTAATAGCTGTCATTCCAAAAGACAATTGCGTTGACAACCTGGCGATCCATGCCGATAGCACCATAGATATCTTTAAAAGGAGACTTTGCAAGGCGAAGAAGCCCAAGTCTTGAGGAAGTAAACCAAAGGTTTCCCTGATAATCGTAGAGCATATTGTCTATAGAATTGTTAAAGTCGTTTGTGTTGAGCTTGTGATAGCCAACAGAGTCGATATAGGATATACCATTATCAGAAGAAACAAAAAGTGTTCCGTCATCTAAGTAGTTGAGGTTATTTATGTTGTTGATATCATCGCAGGAGACGAGCTTTCTAAGTTTAAAGTAGTCATTTTTGATATTGTAGCTGTAAATGTGATTGGTGCTAGTTCCAATCATCAGTGTTCCGTCAGGTGCAAAAGCACAGCAGTTAAAGAGCTCATCCTCTTTTTCGAGCAAAATGGAAGAGAGAATTTTACCTTCTCTCATGAGAAAGACCTTTCCGCTTGAGTCAACAGCTGCTACATGACCTTCATCGTCAGCAGCCAGGCTCTCTACAAAGTTTATTTCAGGAAGAGTATTGGCAACCTTTAAGCCGTTATTCATTACCAGTGTCTGCAGATTGCTGCTGGTGCCGACATAGTAGTAGCCATCAGAAGACTGGATGATACTGCGGACTGAGTTGGAGGGAAGACCACTGGACTGATCGATAACATTTACTACTTTTTCCCTGATGACAATTGAGAGTCCATTGTCATTGGTTCCTATCCACAGACGTCCCTCTTCATCTACATACAGGCAATTTACATTTTTTACGGAGTCATAGTTATCAACCCATCTGAATTCACGGCCATTGTAGCGATAGAGCCCCGCGTAAGTTCCTATCCACAGAACTCCATCATTGGTCTGGACTATATCATTGGCTTCTCCGCAGGGAAGACCGTTGTTGCTGCTGTATATGCTCTGCACATAATCGTTGAAATCTGTATTGGAAGGAATAGGAGCAGCGCTTGCCTTTACAGGAAACAGCATGGACATGCCAACTGCTAAAAGAACTGCCATGGAAGACAAACCATCACTTCCTCTGCTGACAATTTTATCCTTGAACTGCTCATCCTTTGTATTGGAGGAACGCTGAATAAGGAAGGCTATATAAAGCGCTGAAATAGTGAGAAGCTTATCTGCAAATTCCAGGGCAAGTTGTCCCAGAATGTAGCACAGAAACGGCGGAAACTCCCTTCCCAGAAGATAATCTACGACACCGTTTCCCCATTTATTACCGGTGTATCCATTATTTAGCATTATATTAAGTGGAACAGAGACAACCAGTGCTGTAAGCATGGCTAATGAAGCGGCTTTCATAAAGCCGTAGAATTGATCAAACCATTTCTTTTGTGCTGCTATACCGACGATGATGCCAAGGGCAATACTGGTAATAGAATAGGCAGCAGAGATATTGTTTATCATACTAAAGGCCAGGTTTCCGGTAAGTCCTACCATGGCGCCACAGACCGGTCCGGCTACATATGCGCACAGCGCAGTGCCAAAAGAATCTGCCCACAGGGGCAGTTCCAGTTTCATGGACAGAAGCCTTCCTCCAATGTTCAGACATACACACATTGCTGTAAAAAGAACAATCTGCCAAGCTTTAAATTTTTTCATACCCATCAATCTCCTCACAAAATATGCGGGATAATTGTCCCCAAATGATACTATAAACTTGAAATATTCACTTATGATGCTTAATTTTAGCACAATTGCACCTATCATTAAAGCACATTAAATGCGACAAAAAAACACCCTTATGCAGGCATGAGGCTTCCTTTCGCATAAGGGTGTCTTTTGTTTAGTCAAGGCGGAAGACTTCGGTGAGCTTTTTCTGGGCGCCGGTACTTGGATCTTTTTCCAGGATAAGGATTCCCTGCATGCTTTCGTCCCAGCGATCTACTACTTCGCTTTCAGCCTGATATTTGCCGGCATAGTCGATGCCTTTTTCACACTCGTAGTAACCGAAAACATCTCCATCATAGGTGTCGTCAGGATCATCGTAGAAGTAGATGCTGTAGTTGCAGATTCCTGCGTCCTTAAGAACAGTTACCATTTCAGGCCAGATTTCGTTGTGTCTCTTTATGTATTCAGCTTTTTTGCCCTTTAATACTTTGCCTTTCCATGCATATCTTTCCATTGTTCAAAGCCTCCTTATACTTTTCATGTTTATAAATGAAACACCCTCGCTGTATTCCATATGAATGCTGTCGCATCCTTCGGCGGGATTTTCCATTTCTATATCTTTGAATGAAATGTTTTTTAGCTGATGACCTTCTTCATCAAATCCGCAAAGCAGGATAGAAGGGCAGTCATGCCACTCATTTTTGCCTGCGTTATTGTCCAGGTAGCGGCCCAAAAGATGCATACGCTCAAAGTGGCAGTTCTCTATGAAGGGAGGAATTTTAGAGCCTTCTCCGTCATCGTTGTAGCCCACTGAATGAATCATGACATGGGAAGCAGTTATATCCCGGACATCAATATCTTTCACATATCCACCGCGCTTTTTTGTGGCTTTGATCTCGATTCCTGACCAGGTGGGACCCATATCGCAGTCCCAAAGTCGCACGTCTTCCACGCCTCCGGACATCTCACTGCCGATGCACAGACCGTGGCCAAAGTGACAAATGCAGTCAAATACTCTGATGTGCTTCGTAGGCTTATTTATAACGTTGCCCTCAGGATTCTTTCCGGATTTAATGGCAACGGAGTCGTCCTCTGTGTAGAAATCACAGGCAAAAATAGTGGAGTTTGTTGAGGAGTCAGGATCCCATCCGTCGCCGTTCCAGACACCCTGTGACTTAATAGTGCAGTGGTCAGTAACCACCTTGTCGGAGTATATAAAATGAAGATTCCAGGAGGGACCAAAACCAAGGGTCAGGTCATGGATCCAGATATTCCTGCAATTACTCATGTTAATGAGCCTTCCTCTGACTCTGTGGGAAATTGTTTCAGGCTTTTCGTATTCCTTTATCTTGTCTCCTAAAGAAGCAATGAAGTCCTTTAACTTTTCTGCCTCTGTTTTAGCCATGGACTTGGCCAGAGCCCAGCCGCCGCCCATGATGGTTCCGCCGCCGCGGATAATGACATTTTCACAGTTGTAACTATCGTCATGGTCGAGTTTACCTAAATTCAGAAGACTTCTGTAGCACTCTCTTTCATAGCCCTCAAAACGGCTTCTGATCTGGGGCAGATAGTCCTCAGGGGTTTCTGTTCCCTGTAAAAGAGCTCCCTTTGAAACATAGAGCTCAGAGTCGGAGTGGACATTGTGGGCACCGGTAAGAAAAGTGCCTTCCGGAATATAGACATAGGAATCTTTGTCACAGTCATCAAGTGCTTTCTGGAGTGCTGCAGTGTTAAGAGTAACACCGTCGCCGATTGCATTGTAAGGCGACTTTGTGACATCGATCTTCTTTTTAGAGGGTGAAGTGCAGATATTGATTTCTCCAAGGCCTTCAGAAGTGCCAAAGTTATTGCTGCTTGAAAAAGTGCTGCGATCAGAATCTGCTGAAAGTTTGTGTATAACTTCAAGTTTGTATACCGACTCTGGAGTAAGATTGGTAAGAGAGTAGTGAGTTTTATTTGTTGTACCAATCGTATCCCCATTCAATATAATTGAATATGTACTGTGACTGTCAGCATCTTCCGGAAGATCCCAGAAAACTTCAGCCTCTGTGTCTGTTGCTCTGTAGTCCATTAGAAATTCACGCTTCAAAATAAATGCTCCTTTTCTGAATATCTTTTGCGATATCAATCAGTTTTGTGAGTGTGGTGTAAAACTCACCTCTGGATATGGAGTTTTTGTTTATCTGAAACTCAGGCTTTATGCCATCATTAAATGCAGCTGAGTTATCGGTTACTATATTAATATCATTTTTCTCATTGCTTCTGAGGTCAAGACCAAGATTCTTTGCCCTTACGATACATTCCTTCATGGGAATATCTCTTTTTGTAGGATCGGGCTCTAAGAATCTTATGAGAAAACTGTCGAGCTCATCGTAGGTCAGGTCATCGTCGGGTCTGAAAAAGAGATTATTACCTTCACTTACAGTAGTAGATGGATCAATAAGATTCTCATCTATCATCTTCTGAACATATCCGGAATCCCATTCATCAGCCTTAAGATCCTGATACTTTCCAAGATAAGGCCTTGTGCTTGCCATGCGGAAAGCCTTGAATAGTACCATCAATGACTGGGATCTTGGGATCGGATCATAGGGATGTAAATGCATTACACAGGGATCAGGAAGGCAGTAGTGGTATGCCTTTTTTAGACCTTCCAGGTCAGGATAATCAGCTATGTCCATAAATGGAGGATCAATGGCGAAGAAGTCCGGCTCCGGGTACTGATCCGGAATTACCTTTGTGTCGCTGTCAGGATCTGCAAAGACCGGAGTAAGTCCGTTGTCAAAAGCTCCTGCTGGACATTCCCTAAGCTCTTTTGCTCCTCTTACGGCCTCCATGAACATATCCGATACCAGAAGGCTTCCATACTCATTGGTGTGAGTTACATCCCCGGCCATAAAGAAGTCCTTTGTCCTTGATCCAAACTCAAGCCACTTATTAAAAGTAAGCTCATGCAGGTCTATGAAAAGAGAACCGCTTTCGACGGCAGCTTCTTTAGTAGCTTCTGCGTAGTCCTTAAGCAGTGAGTAGAATCTTTCCATATTTAAAAGCAACTGCTGATTTTTACTTAGTTCCAGTGGAATGCGGCTGATGGGAGAGCAAAGCAGCACACCGGCACCTTTTTCTTTTGCCTCGTTGGCAAAGCGAATCAGATTATCCTTATATTCTTTAAACGGCTTAAGATTCCTTCTTTTCTGGTCGTTGTGACCGAACTGCAGAATAAGAAGGTCTCCCGGTTTTATCATCTCCTGAATTATGGCATAGTGACCATCATCTCTGAAACAGTTGGACGTAAGTCCTGAGTGAGAAACGTTGCACACTGCTGCGCCTTCAATGTATCTTGGCAGTGTCTGGGCCCAGCCGGAAAAGCTCCCATAGAGGAAGTATGGAATTCCGGCATTTTGGTCTGTAACTGTGGAGTCGCCGCCAATCCATATAACCGGAACTGTCTCTTCCTCAATATTTACTTCAAGCTTTAAATTTGAAATATCTAAATCCCGCCAGTTGGGACCTACAGTAGAACACAGATTTTTGCCGCTAAGGCTTATGAATATGTCCTTATCCTCACACCTTTTGTAGGACAGTGCGGGAATAAATGGAGTGACATTTGTATGATATGTTTTTTTATATGTACAAAAGGAGGAAATGCTAGTGTTTCTTGAAATCATAGCTCTTCTTGATGAGAAGAGACTTAAGTCATTTATATCTTTTTTTATAGCTGTTATAGAAACTGTGATTCTGTAGGTGCCAAACCGGGGGACAGATGCCTTGATGATAAGGACTTCTCTATCAGGAATACTTACATCTTCCTTAAAGTGTCGCCTGTTCCAGCCTCCGCTTTTTAGTGCCTCTTCATGGGCGGTGGGAAGAGCAGGGGATATCATTTCAGGTGCAAAGAACCCGAAACCTTTCTCATCTGAAAAGAGATTATCCTTATATGAACCTTGTAGTGTAAAAGACTTACTAAAACTCATTTCAAGCCTCGAAATATGTATTTGTTATATTACCTGTTATAAACTTCCTGAATCAAAGACTCAGGAAGTTTGTTGACATTGGAGATAATTCTTTTAACTGAAGATGCTCTTTTTCTGTATCCACACCTGTGCTCTGAGCCTTATCTGAGTTATTGACAACAACGAGAGTATTGCTGTTCGGGAAAAATGCACATTCAACCAACGGGTTATCAGGAAGATAGTTCTGTGTAAGGCTCTGCCTTGATGCCATCAAAAGGATATTGAGAAGAAGTCTGTTGTTGGCAGGAGAGGTCTCGAAGGTTGAGAGATATATTCCTTTTCCACGGCCAAAGTCGTTTACTGTAAGTAGTGGATGTCCATCATTTGAAAGTATGACCTTTGCATTTCCATCTGTCAGATGCACGTGGCATCTTAATGGAACATTGCTTTCTTTGGGAACAAGCCCGGGAATGTCAGTGTGGTCATAGGTCCACTTTCCATGACAGGATCTTGCCACGGTATCTTCATCCACACCAAGAACGTTTGACATTTTGAAAATACTCCCGCTCCCTGAAACTGCAGAGGGCTCATTGACACCTATAAAGCATCCTCCGTTATTTACCCATTCTGTCAGAGTTTCATATACAGAAAGAGCGTTCCAATTATCACCGCCGCTCCAGGCAGTTCCTGCAGCTCCGGCATTTATGATCACATTGTACTTGGAAAGATCAGATTTTTTAACATCTTCAAAATCAATAAAGCTTACATCTACCGGAAGACCTGAAAGGGCTTCGTTAATGTGGATGAGATCGTGCATATAGGTCTCATGGAAGTGCCCGCTTAAGGTCCAGCTGCGCAGTTTTCCCCAGGAGTGAAGAACAGCAACGCTGATAGGAAGCTTAGAAGGAGCACCTTCTTCATGGAGCCGTTTTATTTCTCTGAATTCATCAGAAATCTGTGCCATATATTCCGTGAAATCCGGGAAATCCTGCACCAGGTGAAGGTATCCGCCAAGTCCGATTCTGTCGATCTTTGTGCGAAGAAGCGCCCTTCTGGTACTTCTCCAATATTTTGCAGCATCCCTGGTGGGATCGCCGCCTTTGGAGAAGGTGGGAAGACCGCCAAGCCCCACAGGGAAAAGATATGGGTGAAACCTGAGCTCATGAACAGGAACATCAGCGCCTGCACAGAGTCTTACCTCGTAGCCGGAAAAGACACATTTTATAAGTCCGTCAAAACCAAAGGATGAAAAGCGCCTGGAGTAGGGCTCTACACCAACCCAGCTGTCATCGTAAAAGACATAAGCTTTTTTGCCATGAGCGTGAACTATATCCACCAGCTCTTTTCCGAAAGATACAACGAACTGGTTCACAAAATCCATATAGTCAAGCTGTGTCTTGGCAGGAGGCATATGAGTGACATGGAAGGATCCCTTGTTTATAAAGTCCTCAGCTGTGAGTTTATAGCCATAGGCTTCTGCAAAATCATCAAGCATCTTTGGACTTACTGTAAAGTCATAGCTGCCCCAATCTGTAAAGAGATTGCGGTTCCTTGGGCTGCTTCCCCACATCCACACAAAGTTGTAGAACATGGAAGTGAAGCGGACGACTGTAGTAGCAGGATGAGTGTTACACCACTCCTCAAGCCATTCTTTCATGTGTTCTCGGGTCTGCGGATAGACAGGGTCTATCTGCATGAGATGTTCTTTATCCCAGTTGTTGGTTATGTGGTTGTACATGGAAATTTCTTCCCAGACTCTGTAGGCCAGAAAGCTTACAGTATACTGATGCCAGGGAATGGCATTGCCAAGAATGACATTCTGGGCTTCCTTTTCATAGGTCCAGAAGCTGCTCTTAACTTCTCTGCCTGTAGTTCTGTCGAATACCTGCCAGTATCTCATGGAATCGGGACTATCATTTACCTGAAACTGCTGATCAAAAAAATCGTCCATGAGATGGAAGGTGAGAAAAGAATCCTCTGCAGTCTTTGGCTGAGTGCACAAAAAAGTCTGCTGGAGTTTGTCCGGGTTTTTCTTTGCCCACTTATTGTGATCTCTGATTATACAGATTGTGGAGTAGATTCCATAACCTGAGTTCAATATTTCATCTGAGAGGGTAGTTCCGTCACTGTCTCTGATTATATCGGCTCCCCATTTTGATGCCATATCCAGAGTCAGATATTCGAACCCTGACTCGCCCGGCAGGGTGAAACTGCCCTCAGTATGAATTAGCTTGTTCTGCATTTTTGTATCCCCCTGACTTTGGCCCTAAGGGGTATCACTTAGGGCCCTTTACTGTTTTCATAACACTTTTTTAAAGAGCTCCGTCACTTCTGATCTTGTCGTAGTTCAAAACCCCTGCAAAGAATGCAAGAGCAAGACCCTGACCCCAGCCCTGAATCCAGTCTCTGGAAATGCCGCGATAACCTTCTCTGTCTTTCATGACAGCGGTACCGCCGGAAACATTAAGTACACGGCCGTCTGAGGAAATGTTCTTAAGAACGCCTGTAATTGACTTGTTGATGTACTTAATGTGAAGTGGATTGCCCTTATTTATCATGGCTGCAGCAATTCCGCAGCTGGCTGATATCTCCTCGTAGGAATCGGGATCATCAAGGATTGTTCTGTAAAGACCGTCCTCAGTCTGAAGAAGCTTTATGGAAGAAAGCTGTTCGTTGAGAGATCCCACAATGTCCAAAAACTTAGGATACAGATAGCACTCAGGAAGAATCCTTCCTACACAGGACATGGTATATGCTGCCCATGCGTTTGCTCTTCCCCAGTAGAATCCTGACATATGGTTACCTGCGATGTTGTCATATCCATGATAGAAAAGACCTGTTGCAGGATCCTGGAGATACTTGATGTGCCAGTAGTACTGGTTCAGCGCATCGTCAATAAGCTTTTCATCCTTTAAAAGAACTCCTGCCCGAAGCAGGAAGAATGCAGCCATAAAGAGTGTGTCAGCCCAGCACTGCTCAGGGAAATCGTTGTTCACTGATACTGTGTGCTGAAGCACGTTGTCACCGAATCTCAGAGCATCATTTTCAAGATAGTCGATCTTGCTTTTTACAATATCGAGATATTTCTCGTCGTTAGTATATTCATATAAGGATAAAAGAGCATGACCCATGGCGCAGGTATTAACAGTGAAAGATGGAATACCGAGCACAATGTACTCATCTATGCGGTCTTTTAAGGTCTCAATGTACTCGGCCTTTCCTGTGGCATTATAAGCTTCGCATACTCCATAGTATGCCACGCCTCCCGGCCAGTCCCAGGTAAGATCCATGCGCATGGTGCGCTTTACGATCATGTCAACTGCGTTTTCGATTTCTTTCTTGTCATAGATAAGATTTGCCATAGTTTTATGTCCCCTTTTGAAATGCATTTGAATTGGGAAAAGCAGAGTTCTCCCGATGTTTATCAAATTATATTTTCAAATGGGTAAAAAATCTATCCATATAGCTATAAAAACTTTGCAATTTCAACTATTTGAGAGTAGAATTGGTTTGTGTCGCTTTTTCGGTAATGAAAATGAATAAAACATGTATAATAAGGAAGAGATATGTCCAAGCCAAAAAAAACAGTAATTGAATACAGAAACTATGAGCTTCCGATTAATTTTCCTGTTCTGGTTCTGACCGGTGACAGATGGTACATTTCCGATGTCAAGTCCGGGAAGCTTCATTTCCACAATTGCCTTGAAATCGGCATTTGTCACAAGGAAACAGGCTTTATAGAGTTTGCAGATAAGCCGGTAGGCTTTAAGGCCGGGGATGTGACATTTATTTCAAGGAATGTTCCGCATACTTCTTACAGCACAAAGGGAGAGGCCAGTCTCTGGTCCTACATCTTTGTGAATCCTGATGAACTTTTTAAAGGAATATTCGGCCCTTCATCTCCCTACAGCGAGATATATTCTGATATGGTTCAGAATCTTCAGATGATTCTGGGGAGGGATGAATACAGGGACATTTATGAGCTTGCGATGCAGATTCTCAATGAGCTTATCAATAAAGAAATGAATTATCAGATATCCGTAAAAGGACTGATGCTTTCGCTGTTTATGAGGCTTATGAGAATTTATGCAAAGAGAAAACAACAGGATATCACAAGGCGTGAAGCCCATGAGAATGACATTGTAATAATGCCGGCACTGGAATATATAAGGGAAAATTACATGCAAAACTTCCCTATAGAGGATCTGGCCAGTATGTGCCATCTCAGCCAGACTCACTTCAGAAGAGTTTTCCATGAGATAATGCAGATAAGCCCCTTGGACTACCTTAATACCACAAGGATCCTTCAAGCCTGCATACTGCTTCGGACCACAGAAGAGTCCATTTTGTCGGTATCTGAGCAGGTGGGATTCAGATCTGTTTCCAGTTTTAACAGACATTTTTCCGACAAAATGGGTGTTCAGCCGGGAGAGTGGAGACGCAAGATGGTCAAGATAGATAACGCCTCAATAATGAAGTATACGGGCTGGACTCAGGCTGAGAAGCTTACAGAACCCGGAAAATGATTTTATTGCAATTAACGCATAATTATTAGAGAAAGAGCTGTGAAAGGCTCTTTCTTTTTTGCGAAAAACAATAACTGGCAGTTGTGCAATATGTACAATTACTCAAACGATTAAGTATAAAAAATAAACATATCGCTGACAAAGTTGAGAAATAAATGGTTGATATTGCATAGCTTTTTCGGCTAAGTGATTAGAACACGGATGTAAATTATTTTAGTATTTACCTAGAAAGTGCAGTATGAAATAAATCAGACAGCACTGGGGAGTTTTCAAGGTGCGGCCGTTGGTTGCATGGCTTGAAATAATAGAAGGGGTAAAACGTATGAAAGCAAAAAAGAACTCTGGGGGAGCCGTCGCAACCAGTTCATCCTGGAAGCATAGTATCAAGCGTGACTGGCAGTTATATCTGCTGCTTCTTATTCCACTACTTCTTGTGATCATATTCAGTTTTGGTGCGTATCCTGGTCTGAGAATGGCCTTTATGGATTACAAACCGGCCAAGGG
>ODAI011779917.1_pt1 | contig 11275 bp, 10 predicted proteins | sample 1539321 | NCBI WGS metagenome assembly ODAI01 (sample SAMN02144231, study PRJEB22623) | gut metagenome | biome: sheep rumen | host: Ovis aries | place: New Zealand
CGCAGCAATCGAAACCCATGTGGCAGATGCCAGAACCTGTTGTTTAAATCCGGCTACATCCACACACCGTCAGATGACGGATGAACAGCTTTTGAAAGCCGGCATTCCTGCAGGACTCGTTCGTATGAGCTGCGGATTGGAAGATAAGGAAGACTTAATTAACGATATTGCACAGGCATTGGATCAGATTTAAAAGCGGTCTTAAAAAGGGAGAAAAAATGGCAAACAATCATATGGAAGAAGTGATGGCAAAGGCGGAAGTCTTAATCGAAGCCCTGCCGTATATTACCAGATTTAATCGAAAAGTTATCGTCGTAAAATACGGCGGTTCCGCCATGGTGGATGAGAATTTAAAAAAGCAGGTCATTCAGGATGTGACGCTTTTGAAACTGGTTGGATTTAAACCCATTATCGTTCACGGCGGCGGAAAGGAAATTTCCCGTTGGGTGGAAAAAGCAGGCATGGAACCGGAGTTTGTAAACGGACTTCGTAAAACCGATGCGCCTACCATGGAAGTGGCGGAAATGGTATTAAACCGGGTAAATAAATCCCTGGTTCAAATGGTTCAGTCTTTGGGAGTAAATGCCATCGGAATTTCCGGAAAAGACGGTGGACTTCTTCACGTTGAAAAGAAGTATTCCGACGGGCAGGATATTGGGTTTGTGGGCGAAATCACAGATGTAAATCCAAAGATTCTTTATGATTTGTTGGAAAAGGATTTTCTTCCCATTGTTTGTCCCATCGGTATGGATGATAACTTTGAGACCTATAATATCAATGCGGATGATGCGGCTTGTGCCATAGCGGAAGCCATGGGTGCGGAAAAGTTGGCATTTCTTACGGATATTGAAGGCGTGTATAAGGATCCGAAGGATTCTTCCACATTGATTTCCGAGCTTACGGTTTCAGAAGCAAACAAACTGATTTCCGATGGTTATATCGGCGGAGGAATGCTTCCGAAGTTAAACAACTGTATTAACGCCATTGAAAAGGGAGTATCCCGTGTCCATATTTTGGACGGACGAATCGCCCACTGCTTGCTTTTGGAAATCTTTACCAACAAAGGTATCGGTACGGCGATTTTAAAGGATGAGGATCAGAGGTTTTATTCGGAGGAATAGGCAATGACAAAAGAAGCATATATGACAGAAGCCGAAGAGCATTTGTTTCATGTTTATAACCGTTTTCCTGTGGTATTTGATCATGGGGAAGGAATGTATTTATATGATACCGACGGAAAGAAGTATTTGGATTTCGGATCCGGAATCGGCGTCATGGCTTTCGGCTATGGAAATAAGGAATATAATGACGCATTAAAATCCCAGGTGGATAAACTTCTTCATACATCGAATTTGTATTACCATAAGCCTCTGATTGATGCGGCAAAGGCACTTACAAGAGTAAGTAAATTGGACTGTGTGTTCTTTACGAATTCCGGTGCGGAAGCCGTTGAGGGTGCTATTAAAACCGCAAAAAAATATGCTTATTTAAGAGACGGGTTTGCGGGACATGAAGTAATCGCCATGGAACACAGCTTTCACGGACGTACCGTGGGAGCCCTTTCCGTAACGGGAACCGACCACTATAGAAAACCGTTTTATCCTTTGATGGACGGAGTAAAGTTTGCAAAGTATAATGACTTAAAAAGCGTAGAAAACCTTGTAAACGAAAAGACCTGTGCTGTTATCATGGAATCCGTTCAGGGAGAGGGCGGTATTTATCCTGCCACAAAAGAATTCATGGAAGGTGTTTATAAACTTTGTCGCGAAAAAGACATCGTCTTTATTTTGGATGAGATTCAGTGCGGCATGGGACGAACCGGAATGATGTTTGCCTATGAACACTATGATGTGAAACCGGATATTTTAACCTGTGCAAAAGCGTTGGGTGCCGGTGTTCCCGTTGGAGCTTTTGTGGTAAGAGAAGAAATTGCAGATGCATCCTTAACTCCTGGAGATCACGGTACTACCTACGGCGGAAATCCGTTGGTGTGTTCCGCTGTGGCAAAATCCATTTCCATGATGGAAGAGATGGAATTGCCGAAGCATGTTGAAGAAACCGCTTCTTATTTGGAAGAAAAACTGGATGAATTAACAAAGAAATATGACTTTGTTTTGGGACATCGGGGAATGGGATTTATGCAGGGACTGATTCTGTCTGTGCCGGTTTCCGAAGTTGTTAAGAAATGTTTACAAAACGGACTCATTGTTTTGTCAGCCGGAAGCGATGTGCTTAGAATGCTTCCACCCCTTGTGGCATCAACGGATGACATTGATGAAGCAATGAAGGTTTTGGATGATGTTTTATCCGACTTTTAAATAATTAAAAATTAATGTAACATTTTTGAAACGCTCTTGTAATATATGTTTTTTTCATATAAAATCAAATTTGTGAACAATCGGACTCCTATAAAAGGAGTACGAAATGAAAAAAACATATATTTCCTTGAGCGTTTTTTGTTGCATTTTATTTCTTTTTTGCGGTTGTAAAAAAACCTCTTATTTTGAATCAAAGGAAGAAATAAAGGAAGAAACAAAGGATGAAACAATAACGGAAGAAATTGATGCGGAAAATAAGGTATCGGATACGCAGGAAGTTGAACCGACATCTACGAATGTGTACGTGTATATTTACCCGAAAGAGGGGTATGAGTCGGTGATTACGAGTGAACCCATTGATGTGACGGATTATGCCGGAAAGATTAACTTAAATACCGCGTCTGCTTCGGATTTAATGACTTTACCGGGAATCGGAGAGGCCAAGGCGGAAGCGATTCTTGCCTATCGCAGTGAACACGGCGGTTTTTATAAAGTGGAAGATTTAATGAATATTCCGGGCATCAAAGAAGGGGTTTATTCAAAAATAAAAGAACAAATTTACGTGAATTGAAAGAGGATGACATGGCAAAAAAAGTACTTGTAGTGGATGATGAAAAGTTAATCGTAAAGGGAATTCGCTTCAGTTTGGAACAGGACGGAATGGAAGTGGATTGTGCCTATGACGGAGAAGAAGCTTTTGAAAAGGCAAAGGCGAATCAATTCGATATGATCCTTTTAGACGTTATGCTTCCGAAGATGGACGGATTTGAAGTTTGTCAGGCAATTCGTGAGTTTTCCGATGTACCGATTATCATGCTTACCGCAAAAGGCGATGACATGGATAAGATTTTGGGCTTGGAATACGGTGCAGACGATTATATTACAAAGCCTTTTAATATCTTAGAGGTAAAGGCGAGAATCAAAGCCATTATGCGTCGTACGGCTCCGACTGCCGGTGAGTCAAAAGCATCCACTCTTTTAAAAAGCGGAGATGTGGAATTGGATTTGGACAGCCGTAAATTAAAGATTAAGAACAAAGATTATAATTTAACATCCAAGGAATTTGATATGATGTATCTTTTTGTATCAAACCCGGGAAAGATTTACAGCCGCGAACTTCTTTTGGAGCAGATTTGGGGCGAGGATTATCCGGGAGATGCACGTACCGTGGATGTTCATATTCGTCGCTTGCGTGAAAAGATAGAACCGAATCCGAGCGATCCAAGATATATTCAAACTCGTTGGGGAGTAGGATATTTTTATCATGAGTAATCTTTTAAAAGCATTTCATTCATTAAAAGTGAAGACTTTTTTTGCGTATCTATTTATCGGAATCGTTCCGGGGATTGTTTTGACGGGATTGTTTTATAACACCGTTCGTTCCAAATCTATTTCCGGAGACGTGACTTCCATGTCTACGCAGGCCTCCTTGGTGGCCGATGAGATTGCCCTAAACGGATTTTTCCAGGGCGAAAACACCGATACAATCGAAAAGGAACTTTCTACCGTAGGTAACGTATTTTCCGGAAGAGTTATGATTATCGATAAGACTCTTACGGTGGTTTATGATACCTATGACATGTATGCCGGAAGAGTGATGGTTTGGTCAAAGGTATTGGAGAGTGCAAACGGAAGTATCGCTTCGGATTATGATACCACCAATCATACCCTTACTGTGACCTATCCAATTTATGATGCAAACAATAACTTTGCGGGAGTGGTTTTAATTACGGAATCCGCGGAGTACATTGAGAATAATTTAAATTATTATTGGTCTCTTTGCGTGCTTTTCCTTTTGGTTTTAACGCTGATTATTTTGGCTCTTTCTTTGTTTGTTTCCGTAAAGACCGCTAAGCCTTTAAATGATATAAAGACGGCTATTGACAATATGTCAAAGGGATTCGGTGATTCCGAACTTCGGGTGAAAACCACCACGGAGACAGAAGCGATTTCAGAGTCTTTTAATTCCTTCCACGCGCAGATGAAACTTTTGGATGAATCCAGACAGGAGTTTGTATCAAACGTATCCCACGAGTTAAAGACACCCCTTACTTCCATGAAAGTATTGGCGGAATCCTTAATCGGAATGGGAGACGGAGTCCCTGTGGAAATGTATCAGGAATTTATGACGGATATCGTGGGCGAAGTGGATCGAGAAACAAAAATCGTAAACGATCTTTTGTCTCTTGTAAAAATGGATAAGACCGATGTGGTTTTGGATATTACGCCTCTTAATATGAATGAGTTAATCGAACTTATTATGAAGCGATTAAAACCCATCGCAGAAAAACAGCAGATTGAAATGGTCTTGGAATCTTTCCGTCCCGTAACCGTAGAAGTTGATGAGGTAAAGATTACGTTGGCGATTTCCAACTTAATTGAAAACGGTATTAAGTACAATAATCCCGGCGGATTTGTACATGTATCCTTAAATGCGGATCATATGTATTGTTATATTCGTATCGAAGATTCGGGACTTGGAATTCCGGAGGAATCCATCGATCATATCTTTGAGAGATTTTATCGTGCAGACAAATCTCACAGTAGGGAAATCGGCGGTACGGGCCTCGGACTTGCCATTACGAAAAATGCCATTCAGTTGCATCACGGTGAGATTAAAGTGGCATCCACACTGGGAGAAGGTACCACCTTTGACGTACGTTTGCCGCTAAACTATATCAAGGAGGGCCAAAACTAATGAGAAAAAGAATCTTGGCGTTTTGTTTGGCGCTTACATTGATATTATCCTTTGGTGCATGTGATAAAAAGACGGTTACTCCGGTAAGCGACGGATTTGTGGTGTATTTCTTTAATAACGACGGATTGGGACTTCAGGCGGTCCCTTATAAGTTAAAGGAAAAGAATAAAACTTCTCAGACCGAGGAATTATTGGAGCTTCTTTCAAAAAGTACGGTGGATGTGGATTACAGAAATCCGATTTCCGATGGGCTTTTGGTTGAAAATTATCAGTTTTCCGAGGATACTTTGGTACTTTATTTTAATAAGGAATACGAAAGTTTATCCGAGATGAATCAAGCTTTACTTCGCGCTGCGGTAGTTAAAACTTTGGTGCAGGTGGAGGGTATTTCCGCAGTAGAGTTTTATGTGGGAGATGAGCCCTTAAAAGATGAAGAAGAGCGTTTGGTTGGTCCTATGACGGGAGACAGTTTTTTGTTTGACTACGGACGCGCGCAGTCTCAGGATGAAACCGCGAAAGTGAAACTTTACTATGCAACGGAAGACGGAAACTACTTAAGTGAGATTTCACGAATTGTACATTACAGCAGTAACGTGCCATTAGAGCAGGTGGTATTAAATTACTTATCCGACAATCCGAAACAGGAGGGAATCAAAAGCCCGATTCCTGAAGGTACAAAGGTACTTTCTGTGGTGATTAACGAAGGAACCTGCTATGTGACTTTAGACTCGGGATTTTTAAATCTGCCGGAGTGGGAGTCCAGAGAAGTGGCGATTTATTCCATTGTAAATACACTTTGCGAACTGGAAAACATTTCAAAAGTTCAGCTAATCGTATCCACGGAGAAGGATGTTTCTTTGGTTGGAAAAGACGAAGTCAGCGGTACATATTCACCGGACTATGAACTTGTTGAAACTGAATAAGAAGAAAGGCGACCTATGGGCGTTTTTTATAAAATGCCCTATCGCCCGATGCTTCTTTTGCTACTTATTTTTTTGTTTGTGTTTCCCTTTCTTTTTTATCAAAGGGCAGAGACATTAAAAGCAGCATCGGATGCATTTGTCGATGGGGATGAGTTTATACTTTACGGTACGCTGTATAAAAAAGAGTTTAAAAACGACAGCGTATATCTATATTTTAAAAAACTTTCTGATTCTGAAAAATCTGTTTTTGGTCGTATGATTCTTATATACGATTCCGATGAGATTCCCTTATATTCAAAAGTGAAAATGAAAGCCTATGTGAAAGAATTCTCCGTGGCGGAAAATGACGGTTCTTTCGATGAAAAATCCTATTATTTTTCGTCGGGGGTTATTTTGCGTGGAAAAGACGGAGTCATCTTAGATTGGTATGTTCCTTTCTATGCAAATGCATTTGATTGGTTTTATCAGGTCAAAAAGAAGATTAAAGATTCCTTTGATTCCTATTTTCCCGGAGAAGAAGCGGGGCTTATGAAAGCCATGTGTCTTGGAGATAAGACGTCCATTGATGAAAGTGCAAAGTCTCTTTTTCGGGATGCGGGATTATCCCATATTCTGGCGGTCTCCGGACTTCATATTTCCATCGTGGGCATGGGACTTTTTCGTTTTCTTCGAAAGATAAAGTGCAATTATCTAATCTCCGGCATGGTTTCGTCCGTGGCTGTCATTCTTTACGGATTTATGGTGGGATACAGTATTTCCGCACTTCGGGCAGTTATTATGTTTTTGATCCTAATGGCAGCAAATATTTTTGGAGAAGCCTATGATATGGCGTCTTCCTGGATGGCGGCGTTTTTGATTGTTCTAATTTTAGAGCCGGTATCGATTTTAAATTCCGGATTTTTATTTTCCTTCGGAGCGGTATTTGGAATTTTTGCGGTAGCAAATCCTTTGGTGAAACGGTACGAAGCACTGTGCGAAGAACGATTCCGACATACCCTTCGTTTTCGTCGGGGAAAAAATTACAGAAAGACCTTTAAGGAGAAGGTGGTTTCTGCAGTTATATTTTCACTTGGAATTCAGCTTTTTACACTTCCCATCGTGGCATCCTATTATTATGTGATTCCCGTGTATGTCATGGGATTAAACCTGGTTTTGATTCCTTTGTTATCGGTTTTGATCGGGGGAGGACTGGTTGGCGGAGTATGTCTTACGCTTTTTGGAAGAGGACAAAGTATCTTGTATTTGTGCCATTTGATTTTATATCTTTATGAGTTTGCATCGGATAAAAGTTTGCATCTTCCGGTGGCACGAATCGTGGTGGGAAAGCCTTCGGTTATAAAGATTCTTTTGTATTACGGCGTGCTTTTATTATTAGTATATTGGAAAAAGATTTCTGCAAACATATCCATTAAAAAATGGGTGGTACGAATGTTATTGATATCTTTTGGACTTCTTTTAATCCTTTGTTTGAAAGGACCGGAAAGGATGGGGATAACCATGTTATCCGTGGGGCAGGGGGACGGAATTTGTGTGACATCAAAGGAAGGTGTTACCTATATGATTGATGGAGGCTCCACCTCAAAAAAGAACATCGGGAAATATATTCTAAAACCATATTTGTCTTATCACGGGATTTTAAAGGTGGATTATTGGCTTATCAGTCATTTGGATGAGGATCATATTTCGGGACTGATTGAACTTTTGGAAGATGGATATTGTATAGATACTGTGGTTTTTACAGAAAGCGTAAAACATGTAACGGAGGAATCTGCAAATGAACACTATGAAAGAATTATGGATTTATGTGAGAAAAACAAAACCGAGGTTTTATATGTAGACACCGGTGATTCCTTTGGAACAAAGTCCTTATCTTTTGTTTGTCTTTCACCGGATGAAAATGAATATACAAAAACCAATGAAAACTCTATGGCGTTAAAAATGTCCTATGGGGATTTTGATATGCTCTTTACCGGGGATATGGGGACAGAGCAGGAGATGGATGTTTTAGAGGAAAGTGGAAGCGTATTGGATGATGTGGAAGTCGTAAAGTCGGCTCACCACGGGTCAAAGAACTCCAACTGTGAAAAATGGCTTTCTGAGATTTCGCCAAATCTAACCCTGATTTCTGCGGGAAAGAACAATCGCTACGGCCATCCGTCAAAGGAAACCATAAAACGGATGGAAGATGAAAAACTGGATTATCTTTGCACCATAGATACGGGGCAAATAACTCTGTATCCAAAGATGAACGGAAAGTTTTGCTGCCGTACCTATTTATGACGAAAAAACCAAAAAATCCCTTGACATTTCGTATACGCTTGTATATTATATCAAAGTACGTTTGCATTGAACTGTCCGTGTCCAGACTTCAATGTGATCTAATATATAGAGAATTAATTATTACACATTACATTGGAGGTGTAGGAATTGGCTAATATTAAATCAGCAAAGAAGAGAGTATTAGTTACAGCTGAAAAGACTGAGAGAAATAAAGCTATCAAGTCTAAGGTTAAGACTTCTATCAAAAAGGTAGAGTCAGCTGTTGCTGAAGGAAACAAGGAAGCTGCAGCAGAAGCATTAAAGAACGCTACTGTTGAAATCGACAAGGCTACCACAAAGGGTGTATATCATAAGAACAATGCATCCCGTAAAGTTTCCCGCCTTGCTAAAGCCGTAAACAAAATGGCTTAAGAAGCACGGACGATTTAAACGAATAAATAAAACCTCCGGTACCGTCAACCGGAGGTTTTTTGTTGCTTATTTTTAAGTTTTAAGAAGCATATTTTAACATCCAAAGTTCTAGCGCCACCTTTTCCGAAAGCTTCCCCGTACGTGTATCGTATTGGGTGGAAGTGGCATCGTTTAAGAGCTCTTCAATCACTTCCGGAGGAAATTTCTCCAAAGTCTTATTTTTTAAAATCTTTTGAACCACAAAAGGAGGTCGCCCGATTTCTGAGGCTGCCTGTGCGGGATTTAATCCGTTATCTAAAAGGGCATGTAGAGATAACATCATTTGAAAATTTCCGATAATCATGGAAAATATTTTCTGGGGCGGAACTTTTTTCCCGCTTAAGAGTTCTTCGTATAAGCGAAGTACTTCTTTTTTGTTTTTATTTCCGATGGCGTCTATCATATCAAAGATATGATTCTGGAAGGTGGGAGAGCAAATAGCACGAATGTCTTCTTCTGTGATTTCGTTTTTATCCAAACAATAGGAAAGAACTTTTTCTATTTCGTTTTCCATGTAGGCCATGTATTCCATGTTTTTCTTGTCCTGATCCTTTTGATTGGAGCAGGTAGCATCATAGAAGGCATCCCAAGCGCCTTTTGTAATGGATTTACCGGCGCTTTTTACTTTTCCGCCAATCCACATCTGAAGATCCCGTTCCCCGGGGAGATTACATTCCATGGTACCGCCTAAAGCATCGATGGCTTTGTAAACACCACATTTTTTATCTGCCTTTTTTTCGTCAAAGATGACGTAGCTGGTTTCCGGAATATTTTTTAAACATTTCGCTAAAACATCGCAGGATGCTGCCGCATACCCGGAGTCTTTTACATAGATGACTCTTTTGTCAGCAAAAAAGGGCATGGCATAAATGCTCTCGACGATTTCTTCCGGAGTGCACGCGTTATCTTTGTAGGAAGTAAAGTTCATATCGTCTTTTGAAATACCAAGGGCTTCGATGAGACGATTTACGTTTAATGAACGAAGATAGCCTTCACTTCCGAAGAGCAAATAGGCATGTTTTATTTGGTTGTTTTTAATATCGTTTGCTACATTTCCCATGTGAGTAATCATACCATAAAATCACTTGACATGCCATGGAAGAAATAGGTAACATAACTATGTATGATTATGTATTTTCAGGTGGCTTTTATATATGAAAAAAATAGTATTTTTAACTACGGATTATAACTCTGAAATCGCACAAAAAATCTATGCGGCTATATATGATGCAGAGAAGATTTTGGATTTTTCCATCGATATCTTTTCTTGCTTCGGTGGCTTGGTGGAAGAAGGAAATGTTATCGGTGAGTATGACGTTTATAAACTGCCGGACTTCAAGAGTTATGACGGCGCGATTATCATGGCTTCTCAGATCCATGCGGATACCGCCAGAGAGCGTGTTATCGCTTTAGCCAGAAATGCAAATATTCCCATTGTAAGTATCAATGTACCTTTGGAAAATACCATTCAGGTGGGTACGGATAACTATCACTCCTTCTGCCAGATGGTGGAACACGTGATAACGGTTCACAATGCCCAAAAGATTTTGTACGTGGACGGTCCGAAAGGATACGAGGCGGATATTCGTAAACAGGCATTTAGCGATGTATGCGGTCGCTATGGTTTATCCGAGTCCATTTCTTTTGAAAAAGGAGATTGGACTATGCGCTCCGGTATCACTGTGGGGGAACGTCTTCTTCGTCATAGCAAAGAACAACTTCCGGATGCTGTTATTTGTGCTAACGACGATATGGCCATCGGTGTAGCTCAGATGTTGGTATCAAACAAAGTTCGTGTGCCGGAGGATGTGATTATTACCGGTTTCGATGACAGTGAAAATTCTCGGATTTTTTCACCTTCCATTACCACGGTTTCCCGTGATTATAATCGTATGATTATGGATGCGCTGGAAAATGTGATTGCGGAAATCGATCATAAGCCTCATCAAAGTGTGCTGTTTTCCGATCATCAGCTTTTGATTCGTGAGTCCTGCGGATGTAAAGCTCATTCCGATGAAGACGTAAAAACCTTCCGCAGAAACTATACCTCCATGTCCATGCATTTGTCTGCGGTGGAAGTGGAATTGGATCGTATGAATACGGAGTTTTTCAGTGCGGAAAAGGTTTATGATTTATTCCAATCCGTAGAAAACTACTTATCCGTTTTTGGTATTGAAAATTTGTATGTATTTGTTCATCATTCCTATTTAACTTCCATGTTGGAGGGAGATCAGGTAATGAGCCATGATTCCATGCATATGGTGGATTTGGTGGTTTGTAACGATAATCGAGTGATGATGGATGAGAAACTTCATATATACCAAAGCTTTGATGCAAAGGAATTGGTGCCGAAGGATATTCATGATTCTGCGCGTATTTGGCTTTTCTATCCCATTCATTTTATGGAAGAGCCCATCGGTTATGTGGCATTAAAGGACTTCCCGCCTTCTGTGGTTCGACGTCAGATACGTCGTCCGTTGGGTTACTATGCCATGGCAATGGATAATTTGCGTAAGAAAATCCGTTTGCAAAAGTTAAATAAAGCTTTAGGTGAAAAAGCGGATCGAGATCCTCTTACGGGGCTTTTCAATCGATACGGATTTACG
>ODAI011950803.1_pt1 | contig 11275 bp, 11 predicted proteins | sample 1539321 | NCBI WGS metagenome assembly ODAI01 (sample SAMN02144231, study PRJEB22623) | gut metagenome | biome: sheep rumen | host: Ovis aries | place: New Zealand
CATCATCCGGGCCACTTCTTCCTGGTCCGTATGGGTTTTCACCGTGATGAGCGAGGTGTCCATAATGCTGTCAATCGTCTGCAGATCGCTGGGGGCCAGCAGCAGGCTCTTGACCGAAACCGTGCCCACCAGCAGCCGGTTGTCCAGCACATAGCAGGTATAGATCGTTTCCTTGTCCACGCCCGTCCGGCGGATGCGCAGGATCGCGTCCCCCACCGTCATCGTCGGGCTCAGCTTGACATATTCCGTCGTCATCACGGAACCGGCGGAGTTCTCCGGATACTGCAGGATTTCATTGATCTCCTTGCGCATCTCCGGATCCGCCTGCGCCAGAATCCGCTGCACCACGTTGGCGGGCATCTCCTCCACGATGTCCACCGCGTCGTCCACGTACAGCTCATCGAGCACCTGGCGCAGCTCGCTGTCGCTGATTCCGCGGATCAGGGCCTCCTGCTGATCGCTTTCCATCTCCACGAAGCTCTCCGCGGCCAGCTCCTTCGGCAGCAGACGGAAAAGCAGAGGCAGCTTTCCCTCCTCCACGCCGGCAAACACCGCCGCGATATCCGCAGGATTCATCGTCACCAGGATATCCCGAATCGTCGTATACTTTTTGTCGCTCAGCAGGGTCTGTAAAGTGTTTTCAACCGTGACAGAATGCTCCGCCATGCTCGCTCCCTCCCATTTTTGCAAGAAATGGTCAAAAGCCGAGAGCACCGTGCCCACAGGGAACACACCCGGCGCGAAAGCCGCCGGTGAACTCCTTCCGCAGGCCGCACCGCGGAGGGCGAAAAGCAAACCAATGGGTTTTTACGGCTGATCAGGAATGTCAGGGGCATCCTGGTCGCCGAAGCTTCGCCCTACCGGTATGCCGCTGCTACTCCCAGCGTCCATGACATTCCCTCCTTAATTTTTCTTTTTCGGGAATTTCTTCCCGGTCTCAATCGGAAATTATACCCGCTTTTGCCGCGTCCGTCAACGCAAAATCCTGCTTCCTTTCCCGGGTCTCCCGGTCCGCCGCGTGCTCCTCCAGATAGCGGCGCAGCTCCTGGATGTAGAGCTCCGCCATCCGGCTGAGGATCATGTTTTTCCGGACAATATATCCGATCTGCATCCGGCCGGCCGGCATATCCGTGCCCGTCGCCTGGAAGGGGATGGCAATATAGTCGGAACCGTTCAGCTCCTCGCAGATGATCCCCGAGCACAGCGTGTAGCCGTTCAGCCCCACCATCAGGTTCAGCATCGTCGCCCGGTCCGTCGCCTTGATGGTGCGGATATAGTCATAGGTGCTCAGGATCTCCTCCGCGAAGTAGAAGGATCCCTTGGCCCCCTGCTCGAAGGACAGGCAGGGATAATCGGCCAGGTCCTCAAAGGTGATGGTCTTCTGCCCGGCCAGGGGGTGTCCCTTCCATAAATATACGAAGCTGTCGCATTCGATCAGCGGGTGAAACTCCAGCTGGTGATTCCGCAGAATCTTCTCAATGGCCTTGCGGTTAAAATCGCTCAGATACAGGATGCCCACCTCGCTGCGCGCCCCGCTGACGTCTTCGATCACGTCCAGCGTTTTGGTCTCGCGGATGGCAAACTCATATTCCTCCGTATCGAACTGCTTCACCATCTCCACAAAGCTCCGGACCGCGAAGGAGTAGTGCTGCGTCGAGATGCCGAACTTCTTCTTCAGCTTGCCGCCCTGCCCGTATTTTTCCATCAGCCGGTCATACTGGTTCACCACCTGGCGCGCGTGCTGAATAAACTCCGCGCCGTCATTGGTCAGCGTCACGCCCTTGCCGCCGCGGTTGAAGATCGTAATGCCCAGCTCCTTCTCCATCTCCTGCAGGGCGCTGGTCAGCGAGGGCTGCGTGATATAAAGCACCTCCGCCGCCCTGTTCAGAGAGCCCATCTCCGAAATCGTAATCATGTACCGCAGCTGCTGAATCGTCATCTCCGGCCTTCTCCTTTTTTTCATCCTGCACGGACGCATTTTCCCCGGGTATCTTACCATCCTCCCCTTTTCCTTCGCAAGCACCCGGTCTGTTTTTCCTGTTTTCCGTCTTCTTGATCTTTTCCGGCCGTTCCGTGTATACTGGGTGTACGGCGCAGGGCTTCCGCCCCTGCGCGGAAAATGATAAGGCAAGGATCGTGCATCGGACCATGAATCTTCATTCCTCTTTTTCGCTTCCAGACGAGGTAATCCATCTGCTCAGCCGGCTCCGTCAGGCCGGCTATGAGGCTTATGCGGTGGGCGGCTGCGTCCGGGACAGCCTCATGGGCCGCGTGCCGCACGACTGGGATCTGTGCACCAGCGCCACGCCGGATCAGATGAAAGCGGTTTTCGCCGGAGAGCACCTGGTGGAAACCGGTCTCCGGCACGGCACACTGACCGTCGTCCTGCATCATCACCCCTATGAAGTCACCACCTTCCGCGTGGAAGGCGGCTATGCGGATCACCGGCATCCGGACCGGGTGGATTTCGTCACCGATGTCCGGGAGGATCTGTCCCGCCGGGACTTTACCGTCAACGCCATGGCCTTTTCCCCGGAAACCGGGCTGGTGGATGCCTTCGGAGGCGTGGAGGATCTGCGCCGGGGCCTTCTCCGCTGCGTCGGCCTGCCGGATGAGCGCTTCCGGGAGGACGCGCTCCGCATCCTGCGGGCCCTGCGCTTCGCCTCGGTCTTTGACTTCGAAATCGAGGCGGAAACGGATCGCGCCCTTCGCGCCCTCGCGCCCAGCCTCCGGAGCATCTCCGCCGAGCGGATCCGGGAGGAGCTGCTCAAGCTGCTCTGCGGCGCCGGCGCCGGGCGCATTCTGCGCACCTATCCCGAGGTGCTCGCGCAGGTCGTGCCGCCCATCGGCCCGATGATCGGCTATGATCAGAACAATCATCATCACCACTACACCCTCTGGGAGCACACCGTGCAGGCCGTCGAGAACGTTCCTCCCGAACCGGATCTCCGCCTGACCATGCTGCTTCATGATACCGGCAAGCCGCAGACGCGCACCACCGATGAGCGCGGGGAAAGCCACTATATCGGCCATCAGGCGGCCTCCGCGGACATCGCGGCCCGGGTCGCGGATGCGCTGCGGCTGGATCGCGCCTCGCAGGACCGGATCGTGCGGCTGGTGGCCCATCATGATATCCCCCTGCGCAATGAGCAGGGCAAGCCCAACACGGACCGCGCCTTTCTGCTCCGCCGCCTGAATCAGTTCGGGGAGGAGGATCTTCGCGCGCTCTTCCGGATCCACCGCGCGGATCGCATCGCCACCGGCTACAGCAGCCGGGAAAAGGAGGACGCCCGCCTCGCGGAACGAATGGCCGCGCTGGATTCCCTGCTGGCGGAGAAGCCGTGCTTCTCTCTCCGGGATCTGGCCATCAACGGCCGCGATCTGACCGCGCTGGGGCTGCATGGGGAAGCTGTCGGGCGCGCCCTGAACGCGGCCCTGGATGCCGTCATGCAGGGGACCGTGCCCAACGAGCGGGAACCCCTGCTGGAACACGTCCGGAGCGGCCTTGAAAAATTTTAAAATCCGGTTGCTTTTCACATTTCCTTGTGATAAACTGTAGCAGTTAGCCCTGGTTTGAGCCGGGCGGCTGCATGCGCCCATCGGCGCATGTTCCGGCGAAAACCATCCGTCTCTTGAAGGCGCCGTCCTGCCGTCCTTCCTACTTACGGCATGACTGCGTTGTTGTGCGTCTGCTTTCACCAGGCCGCAACACAGAGTCGCGTTCCCGGCGCGTGGTTGGGTTGCCGCGCTCCAGAGGGAGCACACTTTTCCCATTTGACCCGCGAGGTCAAACAAAATACGGAGGTGTAACACACACATGGCACGTATTGCAGGTGTTGACCTGCCCAGAGAAAAGCGCGTGGAGATCGGCCTGACCTATATCTATGGCATCGGCCTGACCACTTCGCAGAAGATGCTGGCGGAAGTCGGCGTCAATCCCGATACCCGGGTAAAGGATCTCTCCGAGACCGAAATCAGCAAGCTGCGTGAATACATTGAGCACCATCTGAAGGTCGAGGGCGATCTTCGCCGCGAGGTTTCTCTCAATATCAAGCGTCTGGTCGAAATCGGCTGCTATCGCGGTGTCCGTCATCGCCGGGGCCTCCCCGTCCGCGGTCAGAACACCAAGCAGAACGCCCGCACCCGCAAGGGTCCCAAGAAGACCATTGCCGGCAAGAAGAAAGCGACCAAGTAATTGTTCTGCGTAAAACGCACAATACGCCCGCTTCTCTGCGGGCTACGGAGGGATGAAAATCAATGGCACCTAAAAAGCTGAAGAAGGCCACGCGGAAACGCCGTGAGCGGAAGCTCGTTGAGCGCGGCGCGGCTCATATTCGTTCTTCTTTCAATAACACGATCGTGACCATCACGGACACCCAGGGGAACGCTCTGTCCTGGGCCAGCGCCGGTGGTCTGGGTTTCCGGGGCAGCAAGAAGTCCACGCCCTTCGCCGCGCAGATGGCTGCTGAAACCGCTGCCAAGGCCGCGATGGAATACGGACTCAAGACGGTTGAAGTGTATGTGAAGGGCCCCGGTTCCGGCCGGGAAGCCGCCATCCGTTCCCTGCAGGCCGCGGGTCTGGATGTCAACATGATCAAGGACGTGACGCCTATTCCCCACAACGGTTGCCGTCCGCCCAAGCGCCGTCGCGTGTAAGAAGGAGGACATACAAAAATGGCAGTGAATAAAGAGCCGATCGCCAAGAAGTGCCGGAGTTTCGATATTTCCCCGGCCGTCATGGGCTATGGCAATAAGAAGTCTACCCGCAATCCCGGCGGAAATCGCCGCCGCAAGGTTTCCGAGTACGGCGCCCAGCTGCAGGAAAAGCAGAAGGTTAAGTTCGTTTACGGCGTCCTCGAGAAGCAGTTCCATAAGTATTACCTCAAGGCCGCCAACATGAAGGGCATCACCGGTGACAACCTCATGCGTCTGCTGGAGCTGCGCCTGGATAATGTGGTGTTCCGTCTCGGCCTGGCCAAGACCCGCCGCATGGCCCGTCAGATTGTCGTTCACGGACATATCCGCGTCAACGACCAGAAGGTGGATATCCCCTCCTATCAGGTCAAGGTTGGCGACAAGATCACGCTGCGCAAGCGTTCCGAAGAAATGGAAATGTTCAAGGTTCTGCGCGAAGGCACGACCGTGCTGACGCCCAAGTGGCTGAGCTTCGATGCTCCGAATCTGGCCGGCAGCGTCGTCGCGCTTCCCACCCGTGAGGATATCGACCTGCAGGTGCAGGAGAACATGATCGTCGAGTATTACTCCCGTTAAGGCTGAGCGATTGACCCAACAATGGAGGAGGGTACCACGAAATGATCGTCGAAATCGAAAAAGCTCGCATCGAATGCGTCGAAACCTCGCAGGATGGCTGCTATGGCCGTTTCGTCATAGAGCCTCTGGAGCGCGGCTTCGGGCATACGCTGGGTAACTCCATGCGCCGCGTGCTGATTTCCTCTCTCCCGGGTGCGGCGGTCTCTTCCGTGCACATCGAAGGTGTGCAGCATGAGTTCTCCACCCTGCCCGGCGTGAAGGAAGACGTGACGGAGATCATCCTGAATCTGAAGTCCATGGCCTGCAAGCTCTTCACCGAGGGACCCAAGACGCTGACTGTCGACGTGAAGGGTCCCTGCGAGCTGAAAGCCGGAGACATCCGGACGGATGACGAAGTCGAAATCGTCAATTCGGACCTGCATATCGCCACCCTGAATGAGGACGCTCATCTGCAGATGCAGATGACCCTGGAGCAGGGCCGCGGCTATGTCAGCGCCGATAAGAATAAAACTCCCAGCATGCCCATCGGCGTGATCCCCATCGATTCCATCTTCACCCCGGTGAAGAAAGTGAATTACACCGTGGAGGATACGCGTGTCGGGCAGATCACGGACTATGACCGCCTGACGCTGGAAATCTGGACCAACGGCACCCTGAAGCCGGAGGAAGCCATCTCCAGCGCCGCGCAGATTCTGACGGAGCAGCTGAGCCTGTTCATCACCCTGACGGATCAGGTGATGCCGGTCAGCACGGTGCAGCCGGAAGTGGAAAAGAAGGATAAGGTTCTCGAGATGACGATCGAGGAGCTTGATCTTTCCGTTCGGGCTTATAACTGCCTGAAGCGCGCGGGGATCAACAATGTGTCCGAGCTGGTCACAAAGAATCAGGAAGATATGATGAAGGTTCGCAACCTCGGCCGCAAGAGCCTGGAGGAGGTTGAGCAGAAGCTCAACGCCCTGGGGCTCGGCCTGCGACCCAATGAAGACTAAGAGGAGGAAAATCCCATGGCTAACCAACGCAAGCTGGGTCGCACGGCTGATCAGCGCAAGGCGCTGCTGCGCAATCAGGTGACCAATCTGATCTGGAACGGCCGCATCGAGACCACCGAGGCCAAGGCTAAGGAAGTCCGTCGGATCGCCGATAAAATGATCACCCTGGCTGTGCGCGAATGCGACAACACGGTTACCACCACCAAAGAAACCCATAACGATAAAGGACAGCTGGTCACGCTGGATGTTGTGAACGATGCGCCCTCCAAGCTGCATGCCCGCCGGATCATGATGGCTTACCTGTATGACCTGAAGGAAGCCAAGAAGGGCGACGAGAACAAGGCTGAATACCGCGAGCGCACCAAGGACAACAAGCATCCCGTCGTGGAGAAGCTGTTCCGGGAACTGGGCCCGAAGTACAAGGCCCGCAACGCGGAAAAGAACTGCTCCGGCGGTTATACCCGCATCTACAAGCTCGGACCCCGTCGCGGCGACGCCGCCGAAATGGTCATCCTCGAGCTGGTCTGATTCTGAATAATTCTGCCGCACATCAAGCAAAGACAAACCCCGCCGGTCCGCACAAACCGACGGGGTTTTTTCATGTCTTCATTGTCCGTCCGTCCCCGGCTCCGCGGTCCCTCCCCGTTCTGCCTCCTGCCGGAGCAGCAGGGAAAGCATCGTGTTCCGCCGGGTGACCGCCTGATTGCCGATCGCTGTATGCAGCGCTTTCCGGGTGCCCACCAGCACCAGGATCTTTTTTGCCCGGGTCACCCCGGTATAGATCAGATTCCGCTGCAGCATGACATAGTGGGTCATCAGAATCGGCATCACCACAATCGGATATTCCGATCCCTGGCTTTTGTGGATCGTCACCGCGTAGGCCAGCGTAAGCTCCTCCAGCTCTGACACGTCGTAGGTGATGCTCCGGTCGTCGAAGCGGACCCGCATCTCCCGTTCCGCCAGATCCACCGCCTCCACCAGGCCGATATCCCCGTTAAAGACTTCCTTATCATAGTTATTCCGGATCTGCATCACCTTGTCGCCCGCGTGATACAGGACGCCGGCGCGCCGGAGTCCCTCCTCCCCCGGGTTCAGGGCCGCCTGCAGCACCTGATTGAGGTTCGCCGTGCCCACCACCCCGCGCTGCATGGGCGTCAGCACCTGAATGTCCGTCGCAGGAATATGGTAATGCTCCGGCAGTCTCTTGCGCACCAGGGCCACGATGGTCTCCGCTGCGGCCTCCGGCGTTTCCCGCTCCATGAAGAAAAAGTCCGTTGCAGGGCCGTTGCTCAGATCCGGCATCTCGCCCTGGTTGATCCGGTGCGCATTGGTAATAATCCGGCTCGCCTGCGCCTGGCGGAAAATCCTCGTCAGCCGGACCGTCGGAAATACCTCGCTCGCGATGATGTCCCTCAGCACATTGCCCGCCCCCACGGAGGGCAGCTGATCCACATCCCCCACCAGGATCAGCGTCATGCTGTCCGGCACGGCCTTCAGCAGGCTGTACATGAGAATCGTGTCAATCATGGAGCATTCATCCACAATCAGCACATCCCCCTCCAGGGGATGCTCCGCGTCCCGCTGGTATCCCTCCGGCGGCTTGAATTCCAGCAGGCGGTGGATGGTTTTGGCCTCCAGCCCCGTCGTCTCCGACAGGCGCTTCGCGGCGCGCCCGGTCGGCGCGGCCAGAAGGATCCTGGCCCCGCAGGCCCGGAATGCCCGGATCATGCCCATCGTGGTGGTGGTCTTTCCCGTGCCCGGGCCTCCCGTCAGCACCGTCACCTTGTTCCCCGCGGCGGTGAGAATCGCCTCCCGCTGGATTTCATCATAGTGCATCCCGGTTCCGGCCTCGACCCGCTCCACCAGGCCTTCCTTCGGGACCGTCAGCTTCGCCCCGTTTCGCCGGATCTGCCAGAGCCTTCTGGCGATGCCCAGCTCTGCAAAGAAGAAGGGCGGCAGATAGATGGCCCGCTCCTCCCCCTCCGGCATCCGCAGCGTCCGAAGGTCCTCCGTGCGCAGCATTTCGTCCAGCGTCATGCTCAGCACGTCTTCCTCCGCCTCCAGCAGCTCTCCGGCCGCGTGCAGCAGCTGCTCCCGCAGCGCATAGCAGTGCCCATCCTCCGCCAGCTGGTTCAGCGTATAGAGCAGGCCGCTCCTCAGGCGGACAAACCGGTTTGGGTCAAAGCCCAGCTTCCGTGCAATGGTATCCGCCGTCCGAAAGCCAATCCCCCAGATGTCATCCGCCAGCTGATAGGGGTTTTCCTGAACCACCCGGAGGCTGTCGTTGCCGTAGGTTTTATAGATTTTCGTTGCGTGAGCGGTGCTGACGTCGTGGCTCTGCAGAAAGAGCATGATGTTCTTGATCTCCTTCTGCTCCTCCCAGGACGCCCGAATACGGTCCACCCGCGTATCGCCGATGCCCGGCACCTCCCGGAGGCGATGGGGCTCCTCCTCGATCACCTGAAGCGTCGCCTCTCCAAACTGGCGGACGATGGCCTTCGCGAATTTGGGGCCGATGCCCTTCACCAGTCCGGAGCCCAGATATTTTTCAATGCCGTAGACGGTGGCCGGAAGCGTCTCCTCAAAGGATTCCAGCGCAAACTGCCTTCCGTAGCGGGGATCCATCTTCCAGCTTCCGGTCATGGACAGCACCGCGCCAACATGCACCTCCGGCAGGTTTCCGACCACCGTCACCAGGTCCTGGAACCCCTTTGCCCTGCAGCGGATCACTGAATAACCGTTCGAATCATTCTGATATGTAATTCGCTCCACGATGGCGCGCAGGTGCTCCATGACTCATGTCCTTCCCTTCCCCGGTTTTCCCTTCGCTTCCGCCTCTCAGAATCCCAGCGCGTCGTTCACCAGGATCACGTGAATCCTGCCAGCGTGCCGGGAAAAGCGGGTCACCAGAAACTGGCAGCAGATTGTGTCCGGAGACTTACAGTCCATGCAGGTGCCGGTCTTGGCGCAGGGCGTATTCAGCCCGAAGCGCTGCGCATTGATGGGCGCGGCCACATTTCTCGCGCGCTTCATGGCGCCGTCCAGATCCGAACAGATTTTGTTCATCCCGACGATCAGGATTACCTTCTTCGGCCCCTGCGCCAGCGCCGACACCCGATTGGCATTTCCGTCGATGTTCACCAGGACTCCGTCCTGTGTCATCGCGTTCGCGCTGGCGAGGTACACATCGGCATCGTAGGCCGCCAGCATCCCCTCCCTCGGATCGGCGAAGCTGTTCCGGTCAATGAACTGATAGTTCCCCTTTTTCACCGCGTCCACCAGGCCGATTTCCGCCGCGCTCATGCAGCCGCCCATGGTAATGCTGCTTCCTTCCGGAATCAGCGACAGGGCAATCTCCAGCGCCTTTTCGCGGGTTTCCGCGTAGTATCCGGTCATGTTCCGGGACTGAAGCCCCCGGATGGTCGTCTGGGCAAGCAGCTCATTTCTCCTGGTCACATTGTTCTCCATAGCTGTTCCTCCTTCTGCGTTCTGTCCGCGGATCCGGTCCCGCATGCGGGTCCCGGCCTTCCCGCGATTCTCTCCGTCATTTGCCTTGTTTCCTGCCCCAAAGCATGATAAAATGGGCCGAAAGGAAAGGAGCGCTTCCCCATGAAACCCACAAAAGAAATGCGAAACAGTCTGTTTCTCATCGCCTTTGGTGTCATCCTGTACGTGGTTCTTCAGAATCTGGGCGAAATCTCCTCCGCATTTGGCTGGCTTTCCGCCGCGCTTCGGCCCATTCTTGTGGGCCTTTGCGTTGCTTTCGTCATCAATGTTTTTCTCCGTCGGCTTGAAAAAATCCTGCAGAAGACCCGCCTTTTCAAATCCAGGCCCCGTGCGCTCCGCAGCGTCTCCATTGTCGTCTGCATGGTTCTGACCGTCGGGCTGGTGGGCATCACCGCGATCGTTCTGATCCCAAAGCTGGTGGATGGGGTCCAGCTGATCGTTTCTCTGCTTCCCCAGGCCGGAGAGCATATCAATGAATTTGTCACCGGCTTCATGACGCAGCACGGTATGGAGCCGCAGGTCATCGAAAGCGCGCAGAACTATATCCGATCCATGACCAATCAGCTCCTGGACATCATCCGCAACTCCTCCGCGGATGTCGTTGCCTTCCTGATGTCCTCCGTCATGACCGCGGCCTCCTCCATTTTCTCCCTGGTCACCGGCTTCCTCCTGGCCGTCTATGTGCTCTATCATAAGGAAACCATTCAGCGCTATGCGGAGCGCACCCTGAAGCGCTTCGGCATTCCCCGCTGGAATGAAAAGATTACCCGGTTCACGCATATCAGCTTTTCCATTTTTTCGCACTTTGTGGAAGGTCAGCTCCTCCAGTCCGTGATCCTCGGCCTTGTCTGCTATCTGGGCCTCCTGCTGATCGGAATCCCCTATTCGGAAATCATCGCCCTGATCACCGCGCTCTTCGGCCTGATTCCGATCCTGGGCGGATGGCTCTCCGGCATCGTCTCCGCCCTGCTGGTGGTTGCTGCCAGTCCGGCCCAGATCTGGATCTTCCTGATCTACTTCCTGTCCCTGCAGCAGATTATCGGCAGCTTTGTTTATCCCCGGATCGTCGGAGCCCAGATGGGGCTTCCCAGCCTCCTGGTCGTCTGCGCCATTCTCGTCGGTCAGGCTGTCGCCGGCATGGTCGGTATCATGTTCTTCGTTCCCCTTTCCGCCGTTCTGTTCTGCTTTTTCAAGGAGTCCCTGCAGAAGCCGCCGCGGTTTCCTCAGTCCGCTCCGTAACCCTTCCGACCCTTCGCCCCCGAACAGCGTCCGTCCTCCGGACGCTTCCCTGCGAGCGGTCCCCTGCCCTCCCGACCGGCCTCCCGGGCGAGCCCTCCTGACCGATCTCCGCGGCGAATCATCGATTGACAAAAAGTCAATTCCTCTCTATAATTGGTCTGTTCGTGCATCCGTAGCTCAGCAGGATAGAGCGGCCGCCTCCTAAGAAGAAGGCCGACCACCGCTTTAGCAAAAACCATCCCCCAGCCTCACGGTGAGCAATCACCGAA